>OOAF01002588.1_pt1 | contig 9980 bp, 10 predicted proteins | sample 1671251 | NCBI WGS metagenome assembly OOAF01 (sample SAMN06348137, study PRJEB24527) | human gut metagenome | biome: human gut; feature: ankylosing spondylitis patient; material: feces | host: Homo sapiens | place: China | collected 2015-10 | reverse complement strand
GAATTTGAATATTATAGATCCATCCTCCATGCTTCGGGGCAAATCTGGAGAGGATTGCTTGCAATCTCCAACTTTATCATCAAATCAGCACACTGCACTGCGGATTCCCACAACAAGAGCTGCAATGATTGCAGCACCAACGAGCCAGATCGCCGTTAAAACCAACCTTTTCCTAAACATCTGCGTCCAAGACTGCACATAATCCATATCTTCAAGCCCCGGAATAACCCAGAACTTGCTGAACCTTACCCAGATCTCATCTATGATAAATCCGTCATACCAGTTCATCACTTCAAGAAAAAGCACTGCCTGTAGGTACGCCGATTTGAAATCGGATGCCCGATTCCATAAACCGATAATCCCTAAAAGCAAAGCTGCCATCACAATATAGAACGCGATCATGAAATGCTTTCGTTTTTTCCTGATCGTAATTTCATCAATAAGCCCGATTTCTACCGCCCGTTTCTGCACTTCTCTGGGATAAAAATAGATTCCATTCAGGGCATTGTCTCTTACTGCAATCTTCACCATAAGTGTAAAAACGAGCAGATAGACGATAAGCTGAACAGCAATCATCAGTTCTACCTCCGCAAATAGCGATTTGTCAGCAGCTCCATACATTATTTATCCACTGTATGGTTTTCTCTCCCATGACGCTGCGCTCGGCATAGCACGCCTCCGGATTTTCCTTCTCTGATTTTATGAAGTACTTGATCTCTGCGCCGCAGTATTCCAGCATCATGTGGCTCATATGGTCAAAAGCGATATGCTGATACGGATGTGAATAGCTGCTCGATTCCAACCTTCTGCACAGAATTTCGCAGCTTTCGGTGGACGGCCATACGGTGTCAACTTTCGTAGAGAACATGAGAATCGGGATTTTCAGATTCTCAATCGGTATTACGGATTCCGGAACGACCTCCTTGCCCGTGTTGATCTCCAGAAGATTGAATTCCTTTGCTTTCCAGAAAAGTGACAGCATATTGAATTTCCGGACTTTATACGGTGTAAACGGCAGACTTTCTCCCTCATACGACCAGCAGCATTCTCCTGTCGGCTGCGAACCGGAAAGTCCCTCACTGTAATACCATGACGGTGTTTTCACGATGACACAGGAGATTTCTGGATAAGTGAGAGCCGCCGCAAAGGTATACTCGCTCCCCTTGGAGGTACCGTCCATTCCGATTTTCTGATAGCCCTTTTCTTTCAGCCAGGAAATGACCGTGCCGATTCTCTCAACCGGAACTTTGCTAAGATCTTTCCCGGTATGTCTTGTCTTGAACAAGGCAACTGCAAGAGCTGGTACGCCATTGTCCGCCAGAAAATGTGCATGCTTGCCTGCGTGCTCCAGTCCGCCGTCACTTCCCGATACGACGATCATGATTTTTTCTTTACCTCCGTCAGCGGGATACCAGATTCCATCCCAATCGCTTTCACTTATTTTGTGGTATTCCGCGTTTTTATCCGGACGCATTACAGCCTTTCCCCCCAAAAACTTTATTTCGTTATCCATAGTTCCATCACTGCTTGTTTCTTGCGAGCTTTCGGTATTCGATGGGCAAAATGCCCGTACTTTTCCTGAACAGCTCCGCAAACCGGCTGGAGGTGGTATAGCCGATCATCTGTGCAATCTGCCCCATGGTGAAATCTGTATCAATGAGCAGATGCTCTGCCTGACTCATTCTTCGCCCTTGAATATACTGCGTGACGCTGCATCCGAACTGCCGCTTGAAGCAGCTTTTCAGCTTGCTTTCGCTCATGCAGGCGATATTTGCAAGCCGTTCTAACGGAATGTCAAACGCATAGTGATCCGCAATATAGCTGGTCACATTCTGTAAGCCTTCTGCGTCCTCCGCCGATAGGGGTCTTTCCCGTTTCTGACTCTGTTTTTTCCACGCATCCACCACCAGAGAAATGGCTTCCGTCACCTTGGCGTCAAAAAACAGCGATGCCGCCATCCCGCTGCTGCGATAATTCTCCACTTCAAAGAGAAGTTTGGACATGGCCGGAAAGTCTGTTGCCTGATCTACGCTCTGAAACGCAGCGGGCAGATTAAAATAATCGTCCGGATACTGCTTTTTCAGAAAGTCCTCATAATAGGCCGGAAGAATTTCAATTCCCACGGAATGAACAGGGATACGTTTATGAATCAGCGCACGGTAGCGATAGTTCCCGCCTACAATGGTCTGAATGTCGCCTGCCGAAAGTCTTCGGTATGGACTCAGTTCTTCGCCGGAAATAGAATCATAGCGCAAAATGCTGATGCACTCCGGGATCTCCATATCCAGCTCAAAGTCCTCGTGGAAAAAGAAATCATGAATTTTGATGTCATACAGGTCTTGCTTTCCGTAGACCCAGTAATAACCTCCGCCTACTTCTGGTTCAATTTTCCAGCATTGTCCCGCAGGACTGAATTTCTCCGGACATGGAATCGGGAGAAAGCTATTCCGTTCCAGAAGCGGTCGGTAGTATTCTGACAAAATATCGTTTTTCATATTGCTCCTTGCAACGAACAGGCAATTCTTTGCAACGATTAGCCAGAAGCGCCTGTCGGTGATTGAAAGAATTGCTGTGGTATGATAGCCTATACTTCGGTTAGCGTACTCTAACCGAAGTATAGCAAACGGCGGCGCATCCGTCAAGCAGACTATCATTGCAAAGGAGTTTTTAATCATGCAAACCATTCAGAAAAAAGGTCTTACGGTAAAGGATCTTGTCACCATTGGTATCTTTTCCGCACTCTTTCTCGTGTTCGCCCTTGTGGGCGGCATTTTCTTCGCCCCCAATCCTGTTCTGACCTTCTATATGCCGGTGGGCAGCGCACTGCTGTGCGGCCCTGTCTATCTTCTGATGATGGCCAAGGTTCAGAAGCGCTGGGCAGCGACGATTCTGGGGGCGATTATGTGCATCATCTGGTTCGTCACCGGCATGCACTGGGCCATGGCGCTGGGTTATCTCATTATGGGCATCGCTGCCGACCTCGTTGCAGGAGCGGGCCGGTATCAGAGCAAGAAGATCAACTCGCTTTCCTATATTCTGCTTTCCCTCGGCGGTACCGGTTCCTACCTCGTTTTCTTTGCCGATCCCGACGGCTGGGCAAAGACCATGCTGGGCAACGGCACGGAGCAGTCGTATATCGACACCATGCGCTCCACGGGAACGGTGTGGATCATGGTCGTTATGCTGGCAGGAACGATTCTGGCCGCCGCAGTCAGCGCCTTTATCGGCTGCAAAATGCTGAAAAAGCAATTTGAAAAAGCCGGTATCACCAAATGAAACTGCATCTTGACCCACGCACAAAACTGTTTCTTATCCTGCTCTGCGTTCTGAGCGCCGCGTTTGCGCCGAACCTGTATTTTCAGTTTGCGCTGGTGACGCTCATCGGCCTGCTGGCGGCATTCAGCGGAAAATGGCAGTACGCGCTGCGCGGCATGATTGCCTATGCGCTCATCTGCGTATTTACTGTCTGGTGCATGGGTATGCTGGTAGGCACCTGGCAGACGATGTTCATAGCGTTTCTCGGCTTGGTACATAAGGTCTATGCCTGCGGGATGCTGGCGGGGCTTGTGATCTCCACCACCAAGGTGGGGGAGTTTCTCTCCGCTATGGCACGCCTGCACATTCCGAAAAAGCTGACCATTCCCATCGCCGTCATGCTGCGGTATCTGCCGACCATCCGCGAGGACTGGTATTATATCAAGGACGCCATGCGCCTGCGGGATGTTTCGCCGACGCTGGCTGGCTTTCTGAAAGCTCCGGCTATGACAATAAACTGCATCTATGTGCCGCTTTTGACGGCGGCGAGTAAGGCGGCAGACGAACTTTCCATCGCCTCCGTGACCCGCGGCATCGAAAACCCAAAACCGAGAACCTGTCTTGTGAAAATTCAAATGAGGTCAGCGGACTTTCTGGCAATAGTGCTTTTTACGGCTTTTCTTGCCGCTGAGATTGTATGGAAGGCGGTGGGCGTATGATCGAATTTCAGGATGTGTCGTTTTCCTATCCTGACAGTGCGGACGGTGGGCTGAAAAACATCAGCCTGACGATACCCGATGGGCAGTGCGTCCTGCTGTGCGGACGGAGTGGTTGCGGGAAAACCACGCTGACCCGGCTGATCAATGGGCTGATTCCGCAGTTCCTCGCGGGTGAATTGGGCGGCAAGGTATTGCTTAACGGCGAAAGCCTCGCCGACCTTCCCATGTATCGCATCGCCGAAAAGGTCGGCAGCGTGTTTCAGAACCCCCGGACACAGTTTTTCAATGTGGATACCGACAGCGAGATCGCGTTCGGCATGGAAAACGAGGCTGTGCCGCAGGATCGGATGGAACGGCGTGTGGCGGAAACGGCCAGGGCACTCCGTATCGAAAACCTGCTGGGCCGCAATATCTTTGCCCTCTCCGGCGGAGAGAAGCAGAAAATCGCCTTTGCTTCCGTCTATGCCATGAACCCGGAGGTCTATCTGCTTGACGAACCGTCCTCCAACCTCGATATGACAGCGATTGGCGAATTGCGGGAGCATCTGCGGCTTATCAAGTCGCAGGGCAAGACGGTGATCATTGCGGAACATCGGCTACATTATCTGATGGATGTGGCAGACCGCATCATTTATCTTGAGGACGGACATATTGCCGGGGATTGGACGCCGGAGCAGTTCCGTTTGCTGTTTGCCGAGAAGCGGCAGAGCATGGGATTGCGGGCACTCGACCTGCACGACGAAAAACCGATATGTGCAGCCACGCCAAAACAGCCGCCGGTGTTGGAACTTCAAAACGTGTCGCTGGCTTATAAAAAACAGCCCGTGCTGCGCAATCTCTCCTTGCAGGCCGCGCCCGGAGATGTCATTGCCGTTGTCGGACACAACGGTGCGGGGAAAACGACCTTCTCCCGCGCACTCTGCGGCCTGCACAAGGAAACGTCCGGCTCGTATCTGTGGAAGGAACGCATGAAGCGTTCCTATATGGTCATGCAGGATGTGAACTATCAGCTTTTTGCCGAAAGCGTGGAGGCCGAGTGTACCTTCGGCATCAAACACCCTGACACGGAGCTTGCGAAAAAAACACTTGAGGAGCTGGGGCTTATTTCGCTGCGTGAACGGCATCCGAATACCCTTTCGGGCGGGCAGAAGCAGCGGCTGGCGGCTGCGACATCCATGGTCTGCGGGAAGGAGCTGCTGGTATTTGACGAGCCAACCAGTGGACTGGATTATGACAGTATGGTGCGGCTTTCAACTCTTATCCGGCGTCTTTCCGATATGGGCAAGGTCATTTTTGTCGTGACCCACGATTACGAATTTGTCTGCCGCACCTGCACACGGGTGCTGCATTTGGAGGGCGGCGGGATACGGGATGATTTTTCCGTAACGGAAGCGCTGCTCCCGACCATGAAAAAGATCTTCGATGTGAGGCGAGAAATGTGAAAAAAGAAAAAGGTACCTTCGGCTGGGTCTTCATCTTTGCCGGGCAGAAAAAGTCCGGCTATATCGCCAGTGTGATCTTCGCCGTCATCGGTGCGGCATTTCAGATTTTGCCGTTTTTTGTGATGGCGCAGGTCATCGGCAAGCTGCTGGCCGGGAACAAAGACCTTGCTGGCTATCTGATCGACTGCGCGGTCATGGCGGCGTTCTGGCTTTTGCGGGTGCTGCTTCATTCACTGTCTACGGCGCAGTCCCACAAGGCGACCTTCGCCGTGCTGGGAAATATCCGAAAGCAGGGGCTTGCGAAGCTGGCTAAAATGCCGCTGGGGGATGTGCAGACCAAAGGCTCCGGCGAACTGAAAAACATCCTCGTCGAGCGGGTGGACAGCATCGAACCGACGCTGGCGCACGCCATTCCGGAGATGAGCAGCAATGCCGCAGTCGCCTTGGCAACCTTGATTTATCTGTTTGTCATCGACTGGCGTATGGCGCTTGCTTCACGATACAGCGGTGGAATACATCGGCGGCATCGAGGTCATCAAGGCGTTCGGAAAAGCAAAAAGCAGCTATGAAAAGTTCGTCATTGCTGCAAAAGAGTGTGACCAAAGCTACATCGATTGGATGAACAAGAGCAACTTCTACTTCACCTTTGCCATGAACATCATGCCCGCGACACTCCTGAGCGTGCTGCCCATCGGCGGGCTGCTGCTGAAAAACGGGACGCTGACGCCGGAGAAATTCGTTCTCATTGTGATTCTCTCCATGGGGCTTATCACGCCCATCATCGGCTGCATGAAGTTCACCGATGATCTGGCCAAGGTTGGCACGATCATCTCTCAGGTGACGGACATTCTAACCGCCCCGGAGCTGTCTCGCCCCGAAACGGACACAGAATCGCCGCAAGGCAGCACCGTGGAGCTGCGTGACGTTCACTTTGGCTACAATGACGCCGAGGTGCTGCACGGCATTGACCTGGTCTTCCCCGAAGGAACGGTCAACGCGCTGGTCGGTCCCTCCGGCAGCGGCAAATCCACCATTGCCAAGCTCATCGCCTCCTTCTGGGATGTGGGCAGCGGCAGCATCACCGTGGGCGGCGCGGACATCCGCAGCATTTCCGCAGAGCATTACAACAAGCTCGTTGCTTATGTGTCGCAGGATAACTTCCTGTTTGACAACACCGTGCGAGAAAATATCCGCATGGGCAGACCCGATGCGACGGACGCCGAGGTGGAACAGGCGGCACGCGATTGCGGCTGCTATGATTTCATCATGAGTTTGGAAAACGGATTTAACACGCAGGTCGGCAGCGGCGGCGGACACCTCTCCGGCGGCGAAAAGCAGCGAATCTCCATTGCCCGCGCCATGCTAAAAAACGCACCTATCGTCATTCTGGACGAAGCGACCGCCTACACCGACCCGGAGAACGAAGCCATCATTCAGGAGAGCGTGGCACGACTCGTGCGAGGCAAGACGCTGATTGTCATTGCCCACCGGCTTTCCACCATCGTGGATGCCGACCAGATCGTCGTGGTGAATGACGGCTGCATTGAGGCTACAGGGACACAGGCAGAATTGCTGCAAGCCTGTCCGTTATATGAAACTCTTTGGAACGCGCATATTGCATCCCGTGACAGCGCAGAAGGAGGTGCGGACCGTGCTTGAGATTTTGAGAAAGTTCTTCCGTTTCTGTGATGAACGGGAGCGCAGCGAGTTTTACCGCTCCATCGTTCTTGGCGTATTGGCGGCGCTGTTTTCAGCGCTGAAAATTCCGGCTATCGGCGTAATGCTGCAAGCAATTTTGGTGGAAGGCGTGACCGCAAAAACGATTTTGCTTTCGTTGGCTGTCATGCTGATATCCGTCATCGGCTCATCGATCCTCAAATACCGCGCCACCGCCTTGCAGACGGACGGCGGCTATTCCACCACAGCAAACAAGCGCGTACAGATCGCAGAGCATCTGCGGTATCTTCCCATGGGCTATTTCAACGAGAACAGTCTCGGCGCTATCACCTCCGTCACCACCAACACCATGGATAACCTCTCCGGCGTGTCCACCCGCGTGGTCATGCTCGTCACGGAAGGCATCTTCTCCACGGCAGTGATGACGCTGGCGGTGTTCCTGTTCGACTGGCGTGTCGGACTGTTCATTATTGCCGGTCTTGCCGTCTACTACGCCGTGAATCACGCATTGCAGATCAGATCCGAGCAAACGACCCGCCGCAAATTTGCCGGAGACACGGCAGTGGTGGAGCAGGTGCTGGAGTTTATCAAGGGAATTGCCGAAGTGAAGTCCTACTCCCTGATCGGCCGGTACAACCGCAGGCTGGAAGACACCATCGAGGAAAATGTGAATGCCAACACCGACATGGAGCTGAAGCTTCTGCCGCTGATGCTGACACAGAATGTCGTTGCCAAGCTCATTGATATGGGTGTCGTGGTGCTGTCGCTTATTCTCTATACCGGCGGCAGAATGGAACTATTAAACTGCGTCATGCTCTGCATCTGCTCCTTCCTGCTCACGGAAGGGCTGGAACAAGCCGGCACACAGTCCAGCCTTTTGCGGGTGGTGGATACCTGCGTGGATCAGGCAGCGGACATTCTGGATCTGCCCGCCATGGATATTTCCGGCGCGGAACTTACGCCGGAGCACCATGATCTTCATGCAGATCACATTACGTTTTCCTATGGCGAAAAGCAGATTATCCACGGAGTCACGCTGGACATTCCGGAGCGGACAACGACGGCCATCGTCGGGCCTTCCGGCGGCGGAAAGACCACGCTCTGCCATTTGCTCTCCCGCTTCTGGGATGTGGATGCCGGACAGGTCACGCTGGGCGGCCACGATGTGCGCGAGTACGACATGGACAGCCTGATACGGAATTTTAGCTTCGTGTTTCAGAATGTTTATCTGTTCCACGACACGATTGCCAACAACATCCGCTTCGGCCAGCCGGATGCGCCGATGGAGCAGGTCATCGCAGCGGCGAAAAAAGCCCGCTGCCATGACTTCATTATGAAGCTGCCGCAGGATTATGAAACGGTGATTGGCGAGGCGGGAGGCTCCCTTTCAGGCGGAGAACGCCAACGGCTCTCCATCGCCCGCGCCATGATGAAGGACGCCCCAATCGTTATTCTGGACGAGGTCACAGCCAATGTTGACCCGGAGAACGAGCAGGAGCTGATGGAGGCTATCCAAAAACTGACGCAGGAGAAAACCGTCATCATGATCGCCCATCGCTTGAAAACCGTCCGCAATGCCGATCAGATCCTTGTAGTGGACAAGGGACAGATCGTTCAGCGTGGCACACACGATGAACTGATAAAGCAGGACGGCATCTACCGTCATTTTATCAGTGGACGTGAGCAGGCGGTAGGCTGGAAACTGTAAGCAATCGAAAAATGAAAGAAGTTCGTATCGGTTCAAGTGCTGATACGAACTTCTTTCATTTGCTGTTTCTCATAATATAACAGTCATGGTATGCACCGCCGGAAGCAACGGCTTTCTGCTAATGCAGCACGGCATTATATCTTCAAAACAAACGTGTGCACAACCATGCCGCCGCAGCACAGGCGGGAATATAGACCACAAAGTGCAGGGCGTGCTGTTTTTTGTTGTAGCCGAACATGTGCGGCCCGACAACGCCTTTCAGTTCCGGATAAAAATGCGGAAAGAAGTTCGAGTGGCACAGCAATACCCAGTCAAAGAAAAGGATATCATAGATTTCCAGACAATACAGCATGACAAGAAACTGCACAAAATAATTCCAAAAATGGAAACTGTTTCTGACACCGTCCCATACAACGAGAACCGCCGCACCAACAAACAGCAGAATAGCAACTGCTTCGATCAGCCAGCCGATGAGATGTGCGCCGCGAAAGCGCTCCTTTTTATCCGGAATCGCAGCCAGATTCTCTTTCGGCGCAGAGCCGAAAAAGCGCTTGTCCTGAATGAATCCCACTGCGCCGTACAGAACCAAAAAGTATGCCGGCATCATCAGAAGAATTGCAAGAACCGTGATTTTCATAGCGTTTCACTCCTCATTGAATTTTCAGGCAGAAATCGCAGCGGTCATCGCCTCGGCCCAGCGTTTTTGTGCGGTGCCAGAGAAGCTTCGGGTGCATTCCGTCATAGGTAATGTCGTCGCTGTCGCAGAAACAGTGGCAAAGCTCCGGACAGCCATACTGTACACAGGCATCGTGATAGGGGCACTTGGTCATGTCAATCCGCCAGACGCCGCCGGTGGTCTGAATCTCTGTGGCTGCAAAGCCTGCCGCCGGGCCGAACAGCTTCGGCGTCTGCTCTGCAAAGATGGCAGGTACTTTTCGATAGAGTCCCGGAATATGGAGCAGCCGTACAAAGATCTTTTTCAGCCGCCATGCCCGCTGTTCCACATAGCCGTGAACGGTTTGCAGCGCCTGCTCTTTGGGCATGACCATTTGCAGCGTTTCATATGCCGCGATACCCGGCAGGATCTGGCTTTCCAGATGCCGCTGCTTTTCCGCGGAAGCATCGGCGTTTTCCCGGCGCAGCTGCGATAGTCTTGCATCAAACGAGATCGGAAGAGCA
>OOAF01002581.1_pt1 | contig 10003 bp, 11 predicted proteins | sample 1671251 | NCBI WGS metagenome assembly OOAF01 (sample SAMN06348137, study PRJEB24527) | human gut metagenome | biome: human gut; feature: ankylosing spondylitis patient; material: feces | host: Homo sapiens | place: China | collected 2015-10 | reverse complement strand
AAAGCTGGGCTTTGATCCGGTTGTCCAGGGAGGACGGCAGCGCCACCATTTCCTGCTGGCTTGGCTCCACGCCCAGCGGCATACCCACGCCGCCCGGCACAGCTGCCACCACCAGATCGGCCAACTGCCGCAGGTCCGGGTTTAGGATCATGCCCCGGTGCCGCTCATACAGCAGCGCGTGGGGCGCGTCCGGGAAAAAGTGGTGAAAATCCATCAGGAACAGGGCGCCCTCCAGGCCATGCTTGCGGTAATGGTCCCGCAGGTGCTTGGCCAGGCGTCTGTAATGGAAATGCAGGCCGCCGCCTTTCTGGCTGGCTTTGTTGTCGTAGATCATACTGGGCACATACAGCGGCACCAGCACCTTTTTGGTCAGAACCTTATAAACCTGCCGATCCTCAATGTGCGGCGCGTCTATTGGCCGAACCTTGCCCCGTTCTTTCAGGGTGAAATGGGCGGTTTTGCCCGGCTTCCATGTTCCATTTAGGATCTTGCGCCGGCGCTTGGCCGTGCCGGAAAACAGGTGCAGCTCAAAGTTGTGTGTGGATCCTTTCCAGCGCACGCCGTTGCCGCACTTTTTCCCGTATTTGAACATGTTTCGATAGCTGAAAACACCCGCCAGTCCTCCCAGGCTGTCGCTACGGGCCTGTCTGTTTCTTCTCCGCCGCGCTTGGCGGCGTCGGTATCGCGCCTCCCGGCGCTCCTCGCTGGTCATAATATTTTTATTCGCCCTCCGCATAGTTGTCTTGTTGGTGCGCGTTCTCTGCGCGGCCGCCGGCGGCTCTGCCGCTTTGTGGCCGCGGCGTCCCCTTTGCGGGGAAAACTACTTTGGCCCGACACATGAAACGGGGATAGCGCAATACCCCGCCATGCAAGCAGCGTCCGTGTAAGGCCGTCAGTGGGCAGTTTTAGGGATTTACACCCAGGGCAGTATTTCTCCTTTTATACGGGTTCGGGACGCTCCTGGCGTCCGCTTTCAACCCATTCTATAAAATCCGGGGGCCAGCGCCCTTGAATTGTCCGCGTTGTTGTTGTTGGGCGTGCCGTCCGTGTTGACAAGGCAGAAATTATCGTTGTTTCCGGCATAGGCGGAACGGGTCCACGCATTGACAGCCGCCGGAGTGTCGCCCTGCCGCACGGCACTTGTTCAGAAATACACCCGGTTATGACCTATTATCGTTTCTTGTCGCTCTCCATGATGTTCCGCAGCAGGGTTTCCTCCTGGTCGATCAGCTCTCCCAGCTCTTGGGCCATGCGGTCCAGCCGCTCCGCGGCCTCCTTGGGCGGCACGCTCTTGCCCTTGCTGTCTGTAAAAGCGCCCTGCGGGTTGCAGTACAGGATTTCATAACAGTGGGTCAGGCGCACATCCAGGGCAGACAGGGCGGCCAGGGCCTCCAGGTGGTGCGCTTTCCGCAGCTCCTTCCTTTGCCCGTCGGACGGAAAGATTTTGTTTGCCTGCTCAGCGTGGTCCATGGCCTGGCCGGCCAGGCGGGCGGTGTCTGCCGCGATCAGCCGGGAATATCGGGCGGACAGCCGCGAAAGAAAATCTACGGTTTTCACATAGATCTGGTTGGCGGTGTTCACATATTCCGCCTTGCTGGTGGTGCGCTTCTCTTTTAAGACTGACATGGGAAACATCCTTTCGTCCGCCCCGCAGGGCAGGGGGTTCCTCAAAGGGGGACTAGTCCCCCTTTGAAGCCGCGCCGGGCGTCAGCCCGGTTTTGGCGTTTTCGCAAAAACGCCCGCGGCTTTATCCCGCCCGCTTCCGCGGGACGGGATTGAGGCCGGATATGCTGCGGCGATTAGACGGCAAAGCCGGGGGCCAGCGCCCATGAAGTGTCCGCGTAGTTGGTGCCGGGCGTGCCGTCCGTGCCGACACGGCAGAAAGTATCGGAGTTTCCGGCATAGGCGGAACGGGTCCACGCACAGACAGCCGATTCCGGGTTTTCAAATCGGTTGTGTACCTTGCTGTTCCCCGCCTTGTAATAGTCATACTGCTTTTGATAGTTTTTCTCCGCGCTGTTGGCGTAGGTCCGGCTGCCGTGGTATTCAAACTCTGCCAGCAGAAAGAGATAATCTGTGGTGCCCGTCACATAACTGACATGGTCGGCCCCTCCACCAGTATTGTCAGTAAACTTTCTGACATCCTTCATCACCGCCCGCAGGTCGGCTGAGATGGCCGCCAGCAGGGAGTTGGACGGCGGGCTGGACGGCGTGCCGCTGTTGCCCAGCAGAGTTTTCCGCATGTAGCTGTCATTCCATCCGCCGGCATTTGTGCGATATGTGTTCATGGAGAAATACCCGGATCCGCTCACGCTGCTCCCGTAACGTCCGTCACACAGTCCAATCAGTTTGTTCGAGATCTTTCCAATCTGGAAATGAATTTTATTGTTTCCTTCAATAATGCTGTTGTGGTTGAATCCAATGATAAAGGCTGCAATGGTTATGTTCTTATAAACGGATTCCCCCACGTTCCCGTTGATAACAATATTCCTTGTATCGCCCACATCCCAGTAATTATCTCCCTTCCCAGCGTCCGAAACCGCCTTGATTGTGGCCCAGCTGTTGGAGTCCAGCGTGGTGTTGACGGTGGTCACCTTGATGGCCTGGGTGGTGGTCTTGGTCACATCCCCCTCCGTGTAAGAAACGGTGATGGTGGTATCACTCAATTTCAGGGCGCCAGTGGGGGAATAGGTGTACCCAGTCGCCGCACGGCTCTGGCCGTCCGTATAGCGGGCCGTGACGGCCATACCCGCCGGGCTGAACACTTCCCCGTACTTGTAGGCGGTTTTTGTGGGCGGGTTGGAGATCTCAATGCTGGCCAGCACCCGCACCGTCACCGCCACGCTGGCGGTCTTTTTGATCCCGCCCCGCTGATAGCTCACCGTGATGGCCGTGGTGTCCTTGGAGATGGTGGCAGGGGAGAATGTGCAATCGTCCGTCACATTTTCGGTGGTGTCATCCGCAAAGGTGGCAGTTACCACCATTCCCGCCGGGTCAAATGCTTCTCCGATGTAATAGCTCTTTTTATTGGGCTGGGTGGTGACTGCGATCCCCTCGGTGATCATCAGATCCACCTCGTACAGCAGGGTGCCGTTGACCTCCACCACCTGGGTGGCAGTCTGTTCGTTCAGGGTGGCCGTCACGGTCCAGTTTCCCACATTGGGCAATTCAAATTCCGTGGATCCCGTTCCCTCCAGGGTGGTTTCTCCGTCTGAACAGGTCACAGTGGCGCCCGTGCAGGTGGTCACCTTGATGGTGGGGCTTTGTACGCCTATGGCCTCTTTCAAGCTCTGGAGGGTGGCCCGCATGTGCTGGCCGCTGGCGTGGTCGTAGAATGGGATAAAGTCCTGCGTGGACATTTCCTCCGCTGCCGTCAGCTTGTTGGTGGGCTGCTGATAATCGGTGCCCGGTGTGGCCGCTCCCACGCTGTATTTTTCGCCCTCCTCGGTGGTGGTCTTGGTCCCTTTCAGCAGTCCCTCCACCTTGATGGTGTCCTGCTTGTCTTTCAGGGCGCCGTTGTGGGCGTTGGGATCCTTGTTGTGTTTGTCGATCAGGTCATCCAGCCCGGCCTCCAGATCCGGCTTTAGGGTCCCGTTGAAGTATTCCGGTCATCCACGCCTCCGCGGGGTAGGACACTTCCACCTCCACGCCGGCGGTCACGGTGATGGAAACGGGGTAGCGGCGCACATCCGGGGCGGTTCCCTCCACATAGGCGCTCACATACTGCTTTTGCTCCCCCAGGGACCCATAATAGATCATGGTTTCGGTCCCGTTCTCTACCTTGCCGGACACGGCAAAGCCGCCGATCCAGAAACCCTCCTGTAATCCGCCGTTCAGGTCGCTGCGGTACTCCACCAGCATGTTGACAGCGGCGCCCTCCACCGTTGGCACGGTGCTGGTGCCGTTGGGGCCTGGGTCAATGGGGGCGGTCAGCTTCCGGGCGGCCTCCGCGCTCTCCGCCGTGCCCTTGTCCATGACCACCTTTGTAATGGTCAGCTTATCACCGGCCACCATTTTGGCCAGCAGATTGTTGCCGGCCTCTGTAATGACAAATCCGTAAAACATGGTTGCCTCCTCTTACTCCGCCGCCGGTATGGCGGTCTGTGTGATAGTCCCGAAAACCCCGCCCGCTCGGATCGGGGCCTCCATGCCGTAGTCCATGGGCGCCGCCGGCAGGGCGGTGGACATATAGCCCCGCCCCATGGCGCCCGTGATGGTCAGGGCCGCCGGATCCATCTGCGCAATGGTGATAATATCATCCAGCCAGGAGGAAAGGCGCTTGACGGAGGCCAGGACCCGCCGGAACTCCTCCAGCTCTCCCGGCCCTACCTCGCCGCCGTCCCCCACATAGGCCCGGAAATGGTGCGGATCGCCGTCGTACTCGTACCACTCCTCGATATACCCAGTTTCAAAGATGGTTTCAATGATCCGGTTGACCGCCGCCGGGGTGCCCATCTGCGTGTAAAACAACAGGGATCCCTCAATCAGCGCCCGCTTGGTCTTGATCGAATAATTTTCATCATAGGACGGGGTGCGCAGCTCCACGGCCATATAATCCAGCAGCCACTCCGGCATGGTGGCAATGGCCGCATAGGTCCGGGCGGCATCGGAATAGGCACACAGCTTTTCCACCTGCCGCCCCACCGCGTAGGCAATCGCCTGGACCTCCGCCTGGCTGGCCAGGTTCTCCGGCATGATGTCGGTAAAGCGGCTCCCGGAAAGTTTAATCATCCTCCAGCCCTCCATAGGTCACGGTGGCCTCCCCCTGGAGGGCGGACACCTTGGTGGCCGCCACGGCGGTGTATGTGGGGGCCGTCACGGTCACCCGCTTGGCCCCGGCCTCCATGACCATGGCCACCAGCTTGGAGGGGTTTATGTCCCGTCCAATGGCCCGCTGCCAGGTCTGATAATCCGCCACCGCCTGGGCCACCGCCGCCTGGATGGTCACGGCCTTGGCGCTGTCGCTCCGGTTGATGTAATAGGTCAGGCCGATGGTATAGGGGACCTCCTCCGGGGCCGATACATTGACCAGATCCGTCATGGGCCGGATCGTCTTGTCTTGCAGATAGCCCTTTAGCCCGTTGATCATTTCCGGCCCAGGCTTTGCTCCGTCGGCCATGATGAAAACAATATCCACCGTGCCGGCCTCCTGGTCGCTGGTGGCCACCACATCCCCAATGGCCGGGCTGTACGCCTTGGCGTGGTATAGGTAGCTGTCCTCTGGTCCCGCCGTGGAATAGGCGCCGGGGGCCAGAAAAACCCGCTCCGCCAGGTCTGCGTCACTCTCGATCTCCGCCCCGCCCTCCGTGGTTGCGGTGTTGGCCACGCTGGCCACATAGGGGACAGGATCCACCATGGTGGACAGCTCCCCGGCGGTCAGGCCGTTGCCGGCGCTTCCGGTTTCGGTGCAGGTGGCCGCCACCTCCACCGCGGTGCTGCCCGGCGGGATCTCTGCGTATTCGTCCGTGGCAAAGTACACGGACCCGGAGAACGCCACCCTGGTGCCCTGGGGGATGGCTGTTGCCGTTTCCCGCTCCGCCGCCAGGGTAAAGCGCAGGGTACAGGTTGCCGCCGTGGCCGGACTTCTGGTGACGCCCTTAAAAAGCGCCAGGTTGTCCAGGTAGTCGGAATAGCTGTATTTCAATAGGCTTTGCTTGCCCTGCCGGTCAATGTACTGCATGGCCTGGTAGATCTGCGCCGCCGCGGCGTACAGGATCATGCGGTGGACGCTGGCCCGGTCCAGGGACACGGCCACGCCCTGGGCCTGCGTCATATAGTCCTCATAATCGCCCCGCACATCCTCCACCGTCTTATTGTCAATAAAGCTGATTTCCGGTGTGTTCTCGATTGCTGACATGTCAGGCACTTGTGATCACCACCTTGGGATAAAATACGCCCTCGCCGCCATGGGTCCATTGGACGGACTGCACCCGCACCTCCGGGATAAATTGGGCCATCTTTTTGGTGATCTCCGCCGTGTAAAGGCTCTTGGCTACCTCCGGCGGCATGTCCACAAAATCCATATTGATCCCAAATTCCCGATCCAGCGGCATGGTGCCCTCTCTGGTGGAGTACAGCAGGGCCAGCTTGCGGTCCAGCTCCGCCATAGCGTCATTGGCAAAAGTGAATTGCAGTTGAAAATCAAAAGGTGAAATATTCATGCGTATTCCTCCAGCGTGATGGACAGGGCGGCCTTGACCAGCTCCCCGCGGCTGAATATGGTGGACCAGGTTTCGCTTGATCCGGTCAGCCGAAACGGATTTTTCCCCACCGGCCTGTTGCCGATGACCAAATATTCCGCCGTCCCTGCTTCCACCATGCCCTCCACCGCCTCCAGCACGGACCGGGGGCGCACCCCCAGGCCGGCGGACAGGTATATGGTCAGGTTTACAGTCTGGAGGCCAGGGCCTAAAAACTCCGCCTTTGGCTTTGCTCCCATGGCTTCATGGATGGCCCAGCGCCCGGAGGTTTCCCTGGTCATTTCCTGGAGGATCAGGGCGGTTTCGTCGCTCACCTCAAAGACGATTTTCCGCCCCAGCGTTCCAATGGTCACAGCTTATCCTCCTATCTTCACATCAGGGCTTCCGCCCGTCACGGTCCCGCTCCCGCTGTGCGCGGCCAGGGTGTCGCCCATGCGGGCCGCCGGTTTCCCGTTGATCCGCACCGTCCCGCTCCCAGCGCCCACGGCGCCCTGGCTGGATCCACAGCACCCGTCCCGCTCGGTGGTAATGCTCCCCACCGTAGCGGCGGACAGGCCGTTGATCCGCACCGTCCCCGAACACGCCCCGGAGATCTCCCCGCTGAACGGTTCCGGGGAGTGGGTCGGTACATGCCCCGTGTGTTCCCCGGCGGTGGTTCCCGCCACCGCGTCGGTTATTCTTGCCGCCTGCGGCATGGCTCCCGCCTCCTTTAGTTCAGGTCGATGGTGGCGCCGTTGATGGTCACCGCTCCGCCGGCCTCAATGTGGATGGCCCCGGCGCATTGGATGGTCAGGGTGCTTCCGTCATACCGGATCACGGCCTCCCCCGGCGTCCGGCCCAGGTCCTTGCGGAACAGGCCCTCCGCGCCCTCCGGGGGTTTGTGATTGCCGGACCAATACCGGCCCAGGACCAGCCCTGCCTCGGTCCCGTTGGATAGGTGCAGCACCATGACGGGATCCCCCACCTTTGGCATGTTGTACTCTGTGCAGAGCATGGGCAGGGGGGCGGTCACGCTGTTGTCCTTGTCGGGGTAGACCACCCGCACCAGGCCGGCGGCGTAGTCAATGGATGAAACCTTGCCCACCCTGAAAATTTCATTTGCCATATCGTCCTCCTCAGTCCGCCGTCAGGGCGTTGGCCGCCTTGAGCAGCAGGGTGTCCAGCCACGCCAGGGAGGTGTAGGCGGTGGCCCAGTAGTCCGGGGAGTTGATCACCCCGGTTTTGGTCAGCACATCCAGCGCCGCGTCCACCGTCGTGATACTTGTCCCGCCCAGGTTGACTTTGATCCTTGTGGCCATGTTCAGGATTAGGCCGTCCAGGTTCTTCACGTCTTTGTAATGGGCCACCCAATACTCCGGGGAGGCCATGACACCCACGGCGGCCAGCCGCTCGGTGGCGTCCTTGATCACTTCCTCTGTCATGGCTTCCACCAGGGACAGCTCCAGGTCCATGGTGTAGCCGTTCCCGACATGGTGTGTAATACTGTCGATGTAATACTTGCCGGAAAGGCGCCCCAGGCCCACCACGGTGACGCATTGGGAGGCCACCAGGGTGGCATTTCCGGTAATGGTCAGGGAAAGGGTGGTGTGGCCGTGGTTGGCGCTGTCCACCGCCGCCTGGATCTTTCTTTCTGCGTCCGCCAGGTTGTCGGCCTTGCCGGATTGTTTCAGGATCCTGGTGCCCGTCCCCACCGTGGCCTTGATCTCCGCCTCGGTGATCGGGTCCGTGTAGGTGTATTCCCCGCCTGTGTAGGTTCCGGCCAGGGTCTTTTTCCAGCTCCAGCTCTCAATGTCGCTTTCCCGTATCGTTAGCACAGGGTCCTTTTTCTTGTATGCCTCCCGGTCAAATACCACGATTTTTTGGGCATACACTTTCATAGCGTAGCCGTAACTTTCGCACACCTGCATGTAAAAATCACAATCCGTCTGGCTTGACTGCTCAATGGATTGGATCGTGAACGGCGTCCCCTCCACATCCCAGGCCAGGGCAATTCCGGCCCGGCTGGCTATCTCTTTTCCGATCTCCTGGACCGTGACTTTCTCCCAGGTCTTTGTCCGCTCGGTTTCCCGAAAGGCTCCGTCCGCCGGAACGGACACGGCGGAAATAGTCCCCGTGATCGGCCACCCTGCAAAATCGAAGTTGTCCAGGATGAAAAACCCGCAGGGGAGGGCGCGGTTATCGTCCTCCCGCTCCCAGTTGGAAAGTTTTATGGCGGCCTCCAGCGTGTCACCCTCCAGGGGCAGCCACGCCACCGTCCATTGGCGGTCCCGGTCATGGATCGAAATGTCCAGGCTGTCCGCCTCTCCGCTTGCGGGATCCGTGTATGTGATCTCCGTGGTTTGGCCCAGCATTTTGCTTTTGACTGCCGCGCCGTTCCAGGTCAGCTCCACCGCCGCGCTGCGTGTTCTCATGGCGTCCTCCAGATCGGCAGGTTTTCCGCCTTGTCATCCTTCGGCGGGTCCGGTGTTTGAAGCACCGTCCCCGCCTCAAATACGAAAATATCCAGTAGGGGAAGGTTGTTCTGCATAAGCCAGCCGGTATAGGTTTCGCTCCCATATACCTTGTGCGCGATAGCGTCCCAGGCGTCCCCCTGTTGGGTGGTGTAGGTTTTTGCCATGTGCAGGCCTCCTTACGCCGGTGCAAACTTTTTGCGCCGCTCCTCGGCTTTCATCTGCTTGTACATCTTTTTGAACTCCGCAAAGCTCATGCGGGCGGCTTCCACAGCCTCCTCCTTGGTGGTGTTGCCGTAGAAATGGAACACAGGGGACCACACGATCCGGTTCCCGTCGCCGTCCTCCGGGTCCCCGCCGCCCTGGGGCTTTGGCTTGTTCCATTCGTCCAGCAGGGCCGCCAGCTTGGACAGCGGCATGACAGCCTCCGGTTCTCCGCCCTCACCGATCATGGCCAGTGTGGGGGCCGTGGCAATGCCGCCGGCGGCCAGGGCCGGAATGGTCGGGATATTAAAGCCCAGGGTTTGCCCGCCTACCAGCGGCACCCAATCCGGGATGGTCACCGAAATGCTGTTGATCTTCTCCAGCACCCAGTTGATGGCCGAAATAACCCCGTTGATAGGCGCTTTTGCCAGGTTCACGATCATGCCGAACAGGTTTCCGAAGATGTTTACGATATTATCCCAGGCGCCTTCCCAGTTTCCTGTAAAAACATTTTTTACAAATTCAATGATATTTGTGAAAATGTCCTTTACATTTTCAACGGCCGCCTGTATGCTTTGCCACCATCCTGTGATAAAGGCGGACAGCATTGGGAAGTTGGCCTGGAACGCGGCCACCAGATTGGAAATGGTAGTTGTGACCCAATTTTTAATATTCCCGAACACTTGTGCAATTTGAGCGCCTAGTTCTGCGGCCTTCGCTATCACGGCGTCCCAATTCTTGTACAGCAGGACGCCGATAGCCACTACCGCGGCGATGGCCGCCACAACGGCTAGGACAGGCAGATTAAGCGCGGTCATGGCTCCCGCCAGGGTAAAGGTGCCCGTTGCGCTGGCTTCGGTTACTACCTTGTAGACACCCATAACGGCGTTGTATGCAGTCACCGCCAGCTTATACGCCTTATAAGCGGCCACCGCTGTCAATATGCCGGCGGCCAGCGCCAGGATCAGATCCTTGTTTTCGGAAACCCATTTTACCGCCGTTTCTGCTGCCGGTAGGATGACCCCTGTCATGTAGTCCCCGATCCTGCCTAGGGCTTCTTGCACGACGGGCAGGGCCGCCTCTGCCAGCTCTCTGACATACGGCAGGATATTGGTGCCCAGCTCCGTCAAAAAGTTTGCGCCCAGGTTT
>OOAF01002577.1_pt1 | contig 10018 bp, 7 predicted proteins | sample 1671251 | NCBI WGS metagenome assembly OOAF01 (sample SAMN06348137, study PRJEB24527) | human gut metagenome | biome: human gut; feature: ankylosing spondylitis patient; material: feces | host: Homo sapiens | place: China | collected 2015-10 | reverse complement strand
AGCTGATCCGATAGTTGTAAGCCCTTCTCTGCTACTAGTTTCCGCGCCATAACTACTTTATCCGACATTTGCTGATAGACGCCTCCGGAAATAATACCGGCAAACACCTTTCCTAGAAACACTGGTATAAAAGAAGGTGTTTATATACATGTTTACCTTAAACGCAGATATATTTTTTCTTTCTATTCCGATTTCGGGTTTTATACCGTCAGACCGGGTCGTCTGGAACGGTCCGCTAAGGCTTTCCTTCTCTGACCGGCGGAACTCCTCACTCCGTTCGGCAGTGATAGAAAAAGCCAGTGTAAAGGCATGGGGACTGAACGTTACTTACGGCTTCAAGAAACCAAAGAAAAATCGGGCTTTGTCCATGCCTTTTCAAAGTTATAAATTATCGAATTATTAATTAATGTACAAATGTACGACTGAATAATTCTACTATAAATCGGGACATTGCTGCAAAATGGATTGCATAATGACAGCTGCAGCCTCGGCATCGGCCAGGGCATGATGATGATTTTTCAGGTCATATCCGCAAAAGGAAGAAACGGTATGCAACTGATAATTTTCCAGTCCTTTAAATAATTTCCGGGAAAGGCGGTAGGTACAGTAAAAGGAGTAACCGGGATAATCCATTTCGTAAAGCCGAAAGACAGCTTTCAGGCATCCCTCGTCGAACATGCTATTGTGAGCCACCAAAGGTATCCCTTCAATCATCGGAGCAATTTCCCGCCATACCGTAGGAAAAGCCAGAGCTTCCTCGGTATCCTCCCGACTCAAACCGTGAATAGCTGTATTACGCCGGGAATAAAAATTCGGTGCAGGATGAATCAGACTGTAAAACCGGTCTTCGATCACCCCCCGGTTCATCACGACGATCCCCACCGAACAAACACTGGTCTGCTGCCAATTGGCTGTCTCGAAATCTATTGCAGCAAATTTCTCCATTTTTACTTCAGCATTTATTTAGACAAAAATACATCATTAAAGCTTAAGATTTTCAAAACCCAGGCAACTGCATGACTACTGTGGGTATCAGTAACAGAAAACCCAGGACGACAAACAACAGGAGGATTTTGGCAAACCATTTTACCCACACCTCATAGGGAATGCGGGCGATTCCCAAAGCACCGATCAATACGGCGGAGGTGGGCGTGATCATATTGGTAAAGCCATCACCGAACTGGAAAGCCATCACTGTAGCTTGCCGGGAAATACCGATGACATCCGAGAAGGGAGCCATAATCGGCATCGTCAAAGCAGCTTTGGCCGATCCCGAAGGGATAATGATATTGATCAGCGTCTGAATTACATACATCGCACCAACCGAAGCCACTCTTCCGGCCTCGTTCATCAGAGAAGCCAAGGCATGTAATATAGGATCGATAATACGCCCGTCCTGCAAAATCTGGATGATACCTCCGGCCAGTCCGACCACAATAGCCGCCGATAAGATATCTTTAGCTCCTTCGAGAAACAATTTGATGATGCTGTCGGTATCTTTGCCCGCAGCATACCCCGTCAACACTCCCATCGCCAGAAAAATCGCCGAAATTTCGGGCAGATACCAACCATGCCCCATCACTCCGATCACCAGAAAAATGACCGTAAAAGCCAGGATAGAAAGGATAAAAAAATGGAAAGATTTCCGTAGCCCCAACCATCCGAACAAAGCGAACAAAACCGTACCGACCGGTACAGCATAAAAAGTGACCGAAGCATTCCCCAAACTAAAAGTAGTAACCGGATAAACGACAGCAAAAATAATCAGAGACACGAGAATCAATCCATACACGATATAAGAAGCCACCGGGATCGTATAAGCAACCTCTTCGCCACTTTCGGTACGGCGATTCCGCCAATATTCGTCGGCCCGATACATCGGGGAAAGGGTCGGATTGCGTTTCACCCGGGCCGCATAGATCAACACACAGGCAACTAAAATCACGGTGAGCAAAAACCAGCAAAACAAGCGGTATTCAAAACCGGAAAACAAAGGTAAACCGGAAAGTCCCTGAGCGATACCGATGGTAAACGGATTCAGGATCGCTCCGGCAAATCCCACGTGGGCCGCAACATAGACCATACACAATCCGGTAATCGAATCATACCCCATCGAAATAGCCAAAGGTACAATGATAATCACAAAAGCCAGCGTTTCTTCGCTCATACCGAAAACAGCCCCGAACATACTGAACAAGAAGATAATCATAGCGATCACCAGATTGTTCACCCCGATCCGCTTCATAAAACGATGCCGTTCCAATCCCTGCGTAAAACGCAAAAAAGAAAAAATCCCGACATCGATCGCCCGGCTATTGTTCATAATCTGAAAAGCCCCGCCGATAATCAGTAAAAAGGCTATGATTCCGGCCTGCTTCTCAAATCCTTGCAACAAAGCGGAAAATACCTGCCAGGTCTGTGGAACCGATTCCACCGCATGATAAGAATTATCGACAATCACCGACCGGGTCGTTCCGTTGACCTCGACGGTATGGCGCCGGAATAATCCAGGACAAGACGGCACAAAGCAGAATAATCGAAAAAATAATCGTATAAGTATGAGGAATCTTTTTCAGCATAGCACATTAAATAATTAAACTTTTACGACACGCATACGGTGAGGGAACAAAGGTATATATATTTTTTTATTGATCTATGTTTTATTCTACACATCGCGGGAAAAATCGGTTAGACGATTAACAATCCGGGGAACAGTTTTTGTCGTACAACAAATTATTGCGAAATTTGCAATTCCAGAGACATCCTGGGCATAGGCACTTTCGTCCGACAAAAAACGAGTTAGAAATGTATACAGCAATCAGAAAAATCATTGAAGCAGCCTGGGAGAACCGGGAATTATTGAAGAAAGAAGAGACCCGGTCGGCTATCGATCAGGTAATCGGGTTACTGGACAAAGGGAAATTGCGCACGGCTACTCCAACCGACGAAGGTTGGCAAGTGAACGAATGGGTAAAAAAAGCGGTTATCTTATATTTTCCAACCCAACCCATGTCGACCATGACCACGGGACCATTCGAGTATCACGATAAGATCCGGCTCAAACAAGATTATGCAGAATTAGGAGTACGGGTAGTTCCTCCGGCTGCCGCCCGCTATGGAGCCTATGTCGCCCCGGGAGTGGTGATGATGCCTTCCTATGTCAATATCGGTGCTTATGTCGATTCGGGAACGATGGTAGACACCTGGGCGACTGTCGGTTCGTGTGCCCAGATCGGGAAAAATGTACATCTCAGCGGAGGAGTCGGAATCGGAGGAGTATTGGAACCGGTACAAGCTGCACCGGTCATTATCGAGGACAACTGCTTCATCGGTTCGCGTTGTATTATTGTGGAAGGTGCCCATCTGGAAGAAGAAGTCGTGCTGGGTGCGAATACGGTAATCACCGCCTCGACCAGGATCATCGACGTCACGGGAAATGAACCGATAGAATACCAGGGTTATGTGCCGGCCCGGTCCGTCGTGATCCCCGGTTCCCGAAAAAAACAATTTCCTGCCGGCGAATACGAAGTGCCTTGTGCGCTGATCATCGGAAAAAGAAAAGCATCTACCGACCTGAAAACCTCGTTGAACAGTGCATTACGGGAATTCGACGTGCCGGTATAAGAGATATAAAACAGATTCAGATTATTAAGATTAGAAATATATGGAGAAAATTAAAGCAGCCGTTATCGGATACGGCAATATCGGGAGATATGTAATAGAAGCTCTTCAAGTTGCTCCCGATTTCGAGATCGTGGGTGTTGTGCGCCGGAATGCCGCCGATGTACCGGCAGAATTGGACAAATACAAAGTAGTAAGCCATCTGCAGGATTTGGAAGGGGTTCAGGTAGCTATTTTATGTAACCCGACCCGCAGCGTAGAACACTATGCAACCGAAGCCCTCCGGCTAGGTATCAATACGGTAGACAGTTTCGACATACACACTCAAACCGTCGATTTACACCGCACTTTGGGAGAAGTGGCCCGCAAACACCATGCAGTGTCCATTATGTCGGCCGGCTGGGACCCGGGGACGGATTCCGTAATACGCGCATTATTGGAAGCCTGTGCACCCAAGGGGTTGACTTATACCAACTTCGGTCCGGGAATGAGTATGGGACATACAGTAGCCGTTAAAGCAATCGAAGGAGTAAAGGCCGCCCTGTCTATGACTATCCCCACGGGAACCGGGATTCATCGCAGAATGGTATATATCGAACTTCAGGAAGGATATCCCTTCGGTGAAGTTGCACAAAAGATCAAAAACGATCCCTATTTCGCCCATGACGAAACCCACGTGATGCAGGTGGAAAACGTAGACACATTGCTCGACATGGGGCACGGCGTGAACCTCACCCGGAAAGGGGTATCCGGTAAAACGCAAAACCAGTTGTTTGAATTCAACATGCACATCAACAACCCGGCCCTGACGGCACAAATCATGGTATCGGCCGCCCGTGCCACCATACGCCAGCAACCGGGCTGCTACTCTCTCATCGAAATTCCAATGATCGATATGCTTTACGGCGACCGGGAAGAACTTATCAGGCATCTAGTATAAAAAGATGCCTGATACCTTTCCCCGGAATATTTGGCAATGAATCGGAATCTAAATCCGCAAAGACAATCAAGGCAGATGCTCGAGTCTGCTTTTCAGCAGGTCACCCGATGAAGGACGGGCTGTTTTATAATCCAGCAATGTCCCGTCTTTTCCATAGAGCAGGAAATGGGGAATGCCTTTGACATTCATCATATCGGCGAAAGCCTCGTCGCGGACGAGCCATTGATTTCCGTGCATATGGAGCTGTTCCATTTGCTTTTCCCAGTTTTCGCGTTTGGTATCCAAAGAAATGCTGACAAATACAATGTCCCGACGGTTCAAATCCTTTTCCAATTTCTGGAGGTGGGGGACTTCCGCCACACAGGGAGCGCACCACGATGCCCAAAGATCAATGTAGATATATTTGCCGGCAAATTCAGTGAGACGATGCTCCTGACCGTTCTTATCTTCAAATACAGCGTCGGGCAAGGGAGCACCGGGAGAGGCATAACGTTTGTCGCGAAATTTCCGGATAAGTTGTTCCTTATCGGGTCGGTCACTGCAAAGTTTGTCGAGGCGTGCCAGATGCTCCCCGGAATAAGGATGCCGGCGGATGTAGTCTTCGATGATTCTCCGGGTGATGTTTTCCCGGATGGAAGAAATGCGGAACCGCTCTTGCAGGAGACGGATTTGGTCTTCGGGTTCCGGGGCGTTTTGTTGCAAGTATTCGCTGATATAGAGGTCACTGCCGTATAACAGTTTCCAATAAGGCACATCCAGGGCCTGGGAGATGACAGGCAAAGCGGAGGCAAGCGCTGCAGGTATGCTGTCGCGGAACAATCCGTGGGCAAGATTCAGACATTCGATGTTTGCCCAGGCGGAAAGGTAACCGGCAGTCGTTGAATCGAGCCGCTCCCGTTCGGTAATACGTTGGACTTCGCATGGAAACCGGGCGAGGCGGGAAGCGAGTTCCGTTCCGGCAGGCGGATTGCTCCAAAGGGTTCGGCTTTGGTTGAGCGACCATTCCCGGAAGGCCTGCAATGCCCGGTTGTCCGGATCTGTAGCACCGATGGACGTCTGGCCGCCGGTAAGATGGAAATCAAGGTCTACGGAGGCATTGGCTTGCAGGGCGACAGGAGTCACGAATTGCCAGCGCTCTTCCCCGGTGACAGCTACGCCGAAGAGATTACAAAAAACCACCTCCCGAAAAGGAATAGTTGTGGAAAAATACCCGGCACTATCCACCTTAACATAGAGTAGTGTGTCCTCCATCTGAATACCGAGCATATCGACAACGGTATTGCTGTCCATATAGAGAGTGCCGCAAAGAGTATACTCCTGTTTGTTCCGACAAGCAAAACAAAGCAGGATGAAGAGATAAATGAATGTCTTTTTCATGGATATTGTTTCAAAAAGAGGAGAACGCGCCGAAAGACTTTTCCTCTCAAGGCACATTCTCCAGTTCGCAATAAGAAAATAATTACCGGGGTTTATAAACTACTTTCAAGGGCTTGTATGCCACGTTCAAATAGGGAGAATCTCCTTCGTTTTTACCGGTGTTGCAATTCAACAGATAAAACGAACCGTTCAAACCACTTGCCTGAGGTTGATAGACGCCAACATAAAGCTGCTGGTTATCCGGACTGACGGCAAGACTGGTAATTTCAGCCCCTTCCAAGTCATCCAACGTGCGCCAAGGTTCGGTCGGGAACGAAGTGGCGGTATTGTAATACCAACGATAGATTTTATTGCCGGAAGCATAAAACAAACATTGGTAGGTCGTGTTGGAAACATAAGGGCTTTCCGAAGTGAGTGCCGGAGTACCGTTAATGACCACTTGATTATCGGATAGTCCGAAACTTTGTTGGGTGTAATCGCTATCCCATATTGTCCAGGTATATGCAATAGAGGTTTTCATAAAGACACCGTCTTTGCAAGTAATCATGGTAAAATAATTTCCATCCCGCTCATAAAGCGCTATCGGAGAATGACCTCTGAAATCCAATCCTTGGTCGGCAGCCGAATATTCATAGTAATAATTGTAGAAATCGACAATAGTCTCTTTTTCCATATCCCAAAAGATAATCGCATCCTGATAACCTAACCCTTTTGCCAAAACCACATTTTTATCGTAGGTAGACGCCATTTGCCGGCCATAATTTACAATCAATCCTTCCAATGTGGCCATTTTATATATTTTACGGCTTTCCGATATAACAGGCGACGCCGCACCCGTTCCATCCACGACAAGCAATCGCTCCGGAATGAAATCCGGATTGCCGTCGGTAATGATATTCTCCACGTTCAGCATTTTACTGTTCAAGGCATATACGGAAGGCTTATCCTTAAAACTGATAAAAAGTTGTTTGTCCCGTTGTCTGAAGTCGGTGGGCTGGCGTGGAAATTCCACGCCCGGATTATTCACCGCCAAGCAATTGGTCGTGAAAAAACGCTTTTTCCCTTCGGCAATTTCCCTGTCGCTCAATTCCCGCATAATGGAAAGCAAAGGTTCACCTTCGGAGTTGTCACTCAGGATAGCGATACCTTTTTCGTAGGCGGAATTGATGTTCAGGGTAAATTCGTAAAAACTGCTGCCGTGCTCGTTGCTGATTTTCAACCGTGCCGGGAACGCCCCCAATTCATTACCCGTAAAACGAAGTGCGGAGGAGTCGGAATAAAATTTGTAATTCACCTCCCATTCATACGTAAGGGGCAATTGCCGTTCGCTTTGGCTGACCAACCCTTCAGTAGGAATAAGCAATTCCTCGTTTTGGTCGATGTTGTAGACTTTCTGCATTTTCAGCGTATCGATACTGATTTCTGAAATGCGCACCGTATCCACAGTCGTTTCATCTTCGAAACAGCCGGCAAACAACGGCAAGCAAAGGATAAAGAACAGATATTTCAATGTTTTCATGATATTTTTCTTTTTCGGTTATTATACATTGGGCTTCGGAAAGGTGGTCACACCCAATTCCGGATGTGCCTGAAAGTATTCATACATAGGGCCGCATACGTATTTCTGAAGAGCATAGTTAAAATCCCAGTCCCAACCTCCGAAATCCTGTTCTCCCCAACCGGTATTGTATTTTTGATCCAAATTCTCTCCGTATCTTTCCACCAGCGCTCTATAGGTTGCCGGCAACGTCTCTTCCAACCGGTGGAAAAAATCCATGAAAGTGACATACACCACCGGATTCCAGGGCCCCATATTACTTTCCGACCAGCCAAAACTTCCGTTCCACGTCGTCCAGTTCGGTTTGCTGACAACATTATTGAAAGTGATGATGGCTTCGCAACTGATTTCTTTCTCGGTTTGTGCCGTGGGATTGAAATAATCGTTCGGCAACAGGCGGAACGCTACCGTCCATTCGGTGTCTCCGAGGGCAGAGCGTTTGAGGGTAACAGGCACTACGGCATTAACGGAATCTTTCTCCAGGGTGAGTTGTTCCGGCACCGTATAATGCAAAGGCGATTCGGCATTGGTGCGTTTATCTACTACCTCGATTTTAAAGTTACGGGCCACCTCTTTCACAGATGCCCCGATAATGCGTACCGGAAGCTCAACCACATGCTCTGTGGTACTCAACGGAGTCACACCGAAAGAGTAGTTAACGGAGTCCTGGGTGAAATAGATGTCGATAACCGAGTCATCGAAAGTCGGATAATCCGTTTCATGGCAAGAGGCTATACACAAGCCGATGAATAGAAATAATATCGTATGTTTCATGGTTTTCTGTTTTATTGTTTAACATCATAGACTTCGTTTCGATAGTTGAATTCCTCCTCGGGGACAGGTACCGTATAGATACTATTGGCGGCCGGGAGAATCTCGCCCGTGATAGCCTGAATGTCGAGGTTAAGACGCTTCATATTGAAAAAAGTCTGTCCTTCACCGACAAATTCCTTGTAGCGTTCTTGTGTGATTTTTTCTATGGTCAGCGATTCGGCGGGTATGCGGTCATCCAATGCCACAAGCCCGCGGCTTTCCAATACGGCATTAAAATAATCGGCGGCTTTCGGATCATTTTTGCGCAAGAGACATTCGGCAGCGATGTAATACATCTCCGGCAACCGGATCAGGTTAACACCCGGAATCTGTCCAGCCGGACGATTATTGCCGGTACTCAGTTGATAAGGGTCTGTCAGTTTGACAAACCGGAGGTTATTGCTGATGGTCTGGAACCAGGCCGCCCAACGATAATCGTTTTCTCCGCCTCCCTGCTGATACACGGTGGCGATACCGTTCCACGGGTTGAGACTTTTGAAAGAAACAGCGTCATACAAATCTTCTTTCGTACGGGTGTAAAAACTCTCTTTGGCATACAACCCGAAAATGGTTTCTTTTTGCGAAAGGGCACCGATAACATCCCCTGCGATTTCAGTTTTTTCCACTAATTCCAAACCGCCTTCACGGATGACTTTATCGGCATAATAGAAAGCACTGTCGATATTCCCCTGAGTGAGGTATACACGGGCCAGCGTGGCACGCGCTGCCTGAAGATTAAAGTGGATGGACTGGTCCAGAAAGAAACCGTCTTCCGGGGAAGCCGCCTCATAAAGTTTTTCGTTGTCCAACAATTTCTCAGCCGCACGCAGGTCTGCAATAATGCGCTCGTACACTTTTGTTTTGGGCAGTATATCCGACGGTTTCAGAGAGAATGCCGTATTATAAACGATACCGCGGGTCTTGGCGTCGGTTGCCTGGTCGGCATAGAGACGCAGAAGGTCGAAATGCATATAGGCACGAAGTCCTAAGGCCTCCCCTTTATAGATGTCGTAAAATTCAAGGGTCTCGGGAGATTGGTTTTCCAGATTAACCAAAATATTGTTGGCATACGAGATATTCTGATACATGGTGCTCCAAATATCGGAAAACACCTTGGTAACTTCCGGATTCTCCTTGTATTTGAAGGCAGACAGGTCCGTAATGTCACTGTTGCCCGGACAATTGAAATACTGTGCCAGCACATCCATGACATAATAAGTCATATAAGCGCCATAAGCTTTGTCATTGCGCATGGAAGCATAAACCCCGTAAAGGGCGTTTTCAAAACCTTTGCGTTCAGAGAGGAGGTCTTTGCCGACTATCTCTCCTTTGGGGTGTACATCGAGAAAATTGTCGCACGAGGTAGCCAACACCATGAGGCCAAGCCCGCAAATCATATTTTTTATATTGAGTTTCATGATTCTGAAATTAGAAAGTGGTACTTAAGGTAAATTCAAATCCGTTGCCGTAGAGATAATCGAGCCCCCGTTCGACTTTCACGTTCGAAAAGCGCAGGATATCCGACAGATTAACGCCCAAGCGCAGATTTCGGAGCATCATCTTCTGACAGATACGTTGCGGAAATTCGTATCCAAGATTCACGGAAGTGATGGTGAGCACGTTTTCTTTTTCCACAAAACGGTCGGTCTGCTGTGGAACGCTGTGTTCGGTGATTTTGCGATACAGGGCAATATCGCCGACCTCCTTCC
>OOAF01002564.1_pt1 | contig 10053 bp, 8 predicted proteins | sample 1671251 | NCBI WGS metagenome assembly OOAF01 (sample SAMN06348137, study PRJEB24527) | human gut metagenome | biome: human gut; feature: ankylosing spondylitis patient; material: feces | host: Homo sapiens | place: China | collected 2015-10 | reverse complement strand
AGCCCTCTCTGAACGTGGTGGTGGAAGCCCTCCGGGGCACCGAGCGGGACACCGGCCTGGACTTCGAAGGCCTGGACGAGCTCAGCCGGTACTATGAGCACGTCCGCAAGGTCTACAAGGCCAACGAGAGCGGCATGGTCTCCCCCAACGCCCAGATCTACAAGTACGAGATCCCCGGCGGCCAGTACTCCAACCTCCTGGCCCAGGTCACCGAGATGGGCTCCAAGGACGAGTTCGAGAAGATCAAGGAGCTCTATCGCCAGGCCAACGACCTGCTGGGCAACCTCATCAAGGTGACCCCCACCTCCAAGGTGGTGGGCGACCTGGCCATCTTCATGCTGAAGAACGGCCTGAACAAGGACAACATCCTCACCGAGGGCGCCTCCCTGTCCTACCCCGACTCTGTCATCGACTTCTTCAAGGGCATGATCGGCCAGCCCGAGGGCGGCTTCGTTTCCCGAGGAAATGAGCCGGGAAAACCCGGCTTCCCGGGACGAGTTGCCGAGGGCCAGCAGCACCGCGCCGCTCTGGGCGATGACGCCGATGTCGCCGGGGCGGAACGCCTGCGGGAGCGGGGCGCTGTACATGCAGGTCTTGTCGGTGATGTTGGCATAGCCCACGCAGTTGGGGCCGCAGAACAGCAGGCCGGACTCATGGCAGAAATCGTGGATGCGCCGCTGCATGGCCCGGCCTTCCCCGCCCGTTTCGGCAAATCCGCTGGCAAAACCCCAGACCCCCTTGACGCCTGCGGCGTGCGCCTCCTCAAGCATGGGCAGCAGCGAGCGGCTGCCCAGCAGCACGGCGGCGCAGTCCGCCGGGGCGGGGAGATCGCGCAGGGACGCGTAGCAGGGGTACCCAAAGATTTCCTTATACTTTGGGTTGATGGGATACACCGTACCCGTATAGCCGAGGCGCTGCATGTTCCTGAGGACGATGGAACCCGCCCCGCCGTTGGGGGATGCGCCGATCACCGCGATGGAGCGTGGCGTGAACAAGGGATCCAGTTTCCAAGGGGATTTTTTCACGGGAGACTCCTTTGTCCGGCGGTCAGGGGAGTGCCTTGCGGCGTTCTGGTTTGGGACACCGGCTGTTTTTGTTGTTCACTATATGAACTTAAATTCATAATGCGAAAATATGAGGTTCGCCAAAAGAAGTCAAGCGGCAGGGCCGAAAAAGGGGAGCCTTGCCGAAAGATTTTTGCTTTTTCCTTATCATATGCAGTTCAAAGCGTTTTTTGCTTGGAAGGCGGGATGTGGGCAGGCTGCCTGCTGCCGCCGCGCTTGGCGTGGGGGGGAAAAGGCGGCCCGGCCTTCCTGCAGGATAGGCACCGTTGGCGGGAAAGCCGGTGCGGGCAGGAAGGCGGGGGAGGCGCCGCGGCGCAATGAGGATGCGCGCGGATGGGCCGGTTTCTGTGGAAAGGTCCTTTGTCACGTATCCACGCATGGATAGGAACAAGTTGCGTTTGGCGTCGTGGGCGTCGTTGCCTTCACCCGTATCACCGTGGGGATAGGCGCAAGGGGAGGCCCGTTGGCGCATGGCCCGCCGGGCTGGTCATGGTGCCCGCCGGGCTTGCTTCTTTCGAAACATCCAATCCGGAAGCAGGGCGGCAGGAGGCAGGCGGGACGGAAAAGCGCTTGCGGGGGGATTGAAGAAAAAAGCTGTAAACTGTAATATTATTAAATAGATACGATCTTATATCTCCAACTTGATAATGTGTTCCGCGCGTTCCCCGCCTGTCAGGGCTGTATGGGGATCGTTTCTTTGCCGGTTTTCTTCCGTTCGCCCGTGTGGGCGTATCAATGGGCGGCGTTGAGGAGCGCCCCGCAAAAGGTTTCCGGGCTTCCGGCAAAGCGATGGAGGAGGCGAGGCGGTACAGGCAATCCCTTTTGGGTTTTCCCTATGAAGGCTTGGGGAACCGGCACACCGCAGCCGCCAGCCGCAAACAGGCCGCTTGCCAGGGCGATACATGCCGGATGGCATCCGTCCCCGTTGGGGGGGCGCCGCCGTACGGTACCCTCTGAAAACCCGTATGAAATTTTGTATGGCAATAAATTGGCTATGGTCAGGTGGCGGAAAATGTACGCCATGCTTCGTTGTGTTTTTCCATTGAAATTTTCGTGATGGATACGGTGCCGCCCCTCTTGACATCACGTGAGGAACCAGTTTAGTTTTATATTACAAAATAAATTTCATATAGTGAACTAAAAAACGCCACGGCAAACACCAGCAAGCGGGCCTTCCCATTGCCTCGGGAAGCGGCCCGCACAAGGAACGGGGAAACGCGAAAGCGCCTCCATATGCGGTTGATGCAAGCCGGAAACCCTGGGGTTTCCCGGTGCGAGAGAACCCTCAACAGAGGAGTCACAGTATGAACCGGTTACATGTTCTTGTCTTGTTGGCTGCAATGGCCTGTACGGGGCTCGTGATGGGGACGGTGAAGGCCGAAGCCGCCGATTCCGGCAAGGAACTGCGTGCCGCGGTCAACGCCACGGCCCCGCCTTTCGCCTTCATGGAAAACGGGAAACTGGTGGGATTCGAGGTGGATCTGCACGCGGAAGTGGCCAAGCGCATGGGCAAACAGCTTGTGATGACGAACATTCCTTTCGCCGGGCTCGCCCCGGGGCTCCAGGCCAAGAAGTGGGATGCCGCCGGGAATACGTGGATCAACAAGGAACGCCTTGTCATGATGGACTTTTCCGATCCGTGGGTTGACGCTCAGCTCGCCTTCGTGACCCGGAAGAACGACGCCATCACCAGCCCGGAACAGCTCAAGGGCAAGACCGTGGGCGCCGAGGCGGGCACCGCCGAACAGCGCTGGCTTGACGCCAACCAGGAAAAGTACGGCCCGTACACCATCCGCACCTACGACCGCTCCATCGACATCCTCATGGATCTCATGAACAAGCGGCTCGACGCCTACCTGCGCGAACAGACCCGCGCCCTCTATCAGATCAAGAATTACCCCATGCTCGGCGTGGCCTTCCCCGTGGGCGACGTGTTCGTTCAGGGCGTGGCCTTCCGCAAGGGCGATCCCCTGCGCGACGAATACAACACGATCCTCAACAGCATGAAGCGGGACGGGACGCTCGCCGCCCTGTACGAAAAGTGGCTCGGCACGAAGCCCGGCCCCGATTCTTCCACTGTGCACGTGTACACGACCCCCTGGCAGCCGAAATAACCTTTTTGGGGCGGCGTTCCAGCGCCGCCCTTCCCGGCGGAGGACGCAATGCAGGCAGAGAACACACACTCGCGGCAGAAGCGGCAACGGCTCTGGTATCAGCGTGACGGATTCCTGTGGGGGCTGGTGGTCGCCCTCATCGCGGCCGCGTGGGGCCTTCTCCCACCGGCGGGAACCTCGCTCGGCATCGGCGGCTGGCTTGGCATGGGCCTGTATATGCTGCTCGCGGCCGTCCCCATGATTGTGACCACAATGGACAAAAGGCGCCCGCAACTGGCGGGGACGGCTGCCGCGCTCGGCTTCCTCGGTTTGCTCGGGCTGGTGTTTTACCGGTACTCCGGGGCACAGTGGGATATGCTCGGCATGATGTTCTTCAACAGGGAACTCATCGTCGAAACGTGGCCCATCCTGCTCGGCGGGCTTGAGAATACGCTGCTGATCTTCATCTGTTCGGCCGTGCTGTCCGTGACCATCGCGCCGATCATCGCGATCATCCGCACCCTGAACAACCCGATCTTCAACTGTGCCATCGACGCGTTCGTGGATGTGTTCCGCTCGCTGCCCATCCTCGTGCTGGTCATCTTCATCTACTATGCGCTGCCGTTCCTTGAAATCCACAGCACGCCCTTTGCGGCGGGCGTGTGCGGGCTTTTCCTCAGCGCGCTGGCCTTCATGATCGAATACTTCCGGGCCGGGATCGAATCCGTGAGCCGGGGGCATGTGGAGGCGGCCCGTTCCCTCGGGCTCGGCGTGATCCAGACCATGCGATCCGCGTGGTGCTGCCGCCGCTCACGGGGCATCTGGTGGGGCTGCTCAAGGCCACGGCCTTCGTCTCCGTGGTGGGTATGCCCGAACTGCTCAAGCGGGCCATGGAAATCGTGGAATGGAAGGCCAACCCGACCCCCCTCGTCACCATCACCATCATGTATCTGATACTGCTTCTGCCGCTCATGTACGGAAGCACGTTGCTCGAAAGGAGACTCGCGAGATGGACAACACCGCATCGTGCATGATCGAAGTCTGCGACCTGCATAAGCATTATAAGGATGTTCATGTCCTGCGCGGCATCAGCACCACCGTCGCCAAGGGTGAGGTCTGCGCGGTCATCGGCCCCTCGGGATCGGGCAAGAGCACGTTCCTGCGATGTCTGAACAGGCTGGAGGAAGCCAGCTCCGGCGAGATTTTCATCAACGCCCAGGAGATCACCGACCCCCACCTGAACCTCAACAAGATGCGCGAGAACATCGGCATGGTGTTTCAGGGGTTCAACCTGTTCCCGCACATGACCGCCATCCAGAACATCATGCTGGCCCCGGTCAACGTGCGCGGCCTCTCCCATAAGGAGGCCGAAGCGTACGGCATGGAGCTGCTCTCCAGAGTCGGGCTCGCCGACAAGCACGCCTCCTACCCCGACATGCTTTCGGGCGGGCAGCAGCAGCGCGTGGCCATCGCCCGCGCGCTCGCCATGCGCCCCGAAGTCATGCTCTTCGACGAGCCTACCAGCGCCCTTGACCCGGAAATGATCGGGGAAGTCCTTGAAGTCATGATTGATCTGGCGAAGCAGGGCATGACGATGGTGGTGGTGAGCCATGAAATGTCCTTTATCCGCGAAGTGGCGGATAAGGTGCTCGTGCTGGCCGACGGCGTGATCATCGAGGAAGGATCGCCGCAAGAGGTCTTCACCAACCCCCGGCACGAACGCTGCAGAAGTTTTCTCAGCAAGATCCTGTGAGGCCTGCCATGTCCAGAGATCCGCATCCGGCAGAGGCCGGAGGGGTTCCGCGTCCGCGCCGCCGCGCACGTATCGCCGGCCCCTGGTACCATTCGCCGAAAGCCGCCCTGTCCGGGCTTGCCGTCCTGATCGCGTGGGGGCTCCTCCTGCCCGGCGCGACGCCCGTGGGCGGCGGCATGAGCACGCTGGGGAGCCTTTCGCTGTTCGGCTATGCCCTCTTTTCCATCGTCGGCGGCATCGTCTTCCTGTCCAACAGGAACCTGGGGCGGGTGCTTTCCTCCTGCGCCGCCGTGGGGCTCCTCCTGCTCTGGGGCTGGCTCTTCGTCCGTTATTCCGGCGCGGACTGGTCGCGGCTGGCCTACGTGTTCTTCAATTTCGAGATCCTCGGCGAAAGCGGGATGAAGGCACTGGCGGGCGGGTTCATGACCACGCTTGAGGTGGGGATCATCGCCACGCTGTGCGCCTTCTGGCTCGGCGTTTTCCTGACCCTCGTGCGCTTCTTCGAGAACAAGGTCATGACCGGGTTCGTCAAGGTGTACGTGGATGTGTTCCGTGCCCTGCCCACCATCGTGCTGGTGTCCCTTATCCACTACGGCGCGCCGTTCATCGGCATCTACCTGCCGCTGATGGTATCCGGCATCCTGACCCTCACCCTGAACCACAGCGCGTTTTTCAGCGAAATCCTGCGTTCGGGCGTCAGCGCCGTGGGGCATGGGCAGCTTGAGGCGGCGCGCTCCCTCGGGCTCGGCACCTTCAAGACCTTCCGGCTCATCGTTTTCCCGCAGGCCTTCAAGACCGCCATGCCGCCGCTGACCGGGCAGTTCGTGGCGCTGCTCAAGGAAACCGTCATCTGTTCCGTGGTCGGCATCCCGGAACTGCTGCGCGAGGCGCTTGTGGTGCAGTCGTGGACGGCCAACCCGACGCCGCTGATCATCGCCACCATCGGCTACCTGCTCCTGCTGGTGCCGCTGACCCGGCTCTCCCGCTACCTTGAGGTACGCATGTCCACCGTCCGCCAGGCCTGTTGACGGGGGCAGCGGGATTTCGTGAAAGGCGGCAGCCGCCGCGCAACAGGCAATACTGTGTGAACACAAGGAGTATACATGCAAGCATCCATTCAATCCCGGCTCGCCGGAGCCATGCGGGAGCAGGGTATGCGGAGCCTCCTGCTGGCCGATCCCGAAAATTTCGGGTACGTGGCCGGCCCCATGCTCCCCTATGTCAAACAGACCCCGGACAGGGCCGTCCTCGCCCTGTTCGAGCCCGGAACGGACGAGGCGGCCTGCACCTGCTGGCTGTATCCCGATCTGGCCCAGCCCGCCGAAGCGCAGCTTGCCAAGGAACCCTCCGCCGTCTGCGTGGCCGTGGCGGAAGATGCCGTGGGCGCGGATTGCCTTATCCGCCGCCTCAAGGAAAGCCGCCCCGATCTGGACGGCGTGGTCGGCGTTGATTTCAGCCAGACCGCCGCTTCCGTATTCGACGCCCTGCGCGCGGCCTTCCCCGGCTGCTCGTTCAAGGATGCGGGCCCCATGCTGCGCGGCCTGCGCCTTGTGAAGCTCCCCGAGGAAATCGACCGCATCGAAATGGCCTGCCGCCAGGTGGATACCGGCATCATCGGCGCGATCAACCACATGGAGGGCGCGCATTCGGGCAGCGCCTACCGCAAGGGCTTTTACACCGTGCCCGAATTCATCGAGCGGGTACGCATCCACGCCTATGAGGGCGGCACAAGCATGAGCGGCAACATGGCGGCGGTGGCTGGGGAAGCCATCGGCGCCAACTATATGCCGCAGCGCGGTTTCCTTCCCTCGGAAGGGCTCTGCCGGATCGAATATGCCTGCTGCCACGGCGGGTACTGGGGCGTCACCGCGCGCATGATCCACATAGGCGAGGACATGGACCCGCGCGTCCGCAGCGCCTGCGCCGACAACCTGAGCCTCAAAATGCTGGCGCTCGACATGCTCCGCCCCGGCGTTGCCTGTTCGGATATCCACGGCGCGGTGGTGAAGGAAGCCGCAAAGCGGGGCATCCCGCTTTCCAGCGCTTCCGGCATAGGCCACGGCGTCGGGCGCGGGGAGATCGAAGGGCCGTACCTCGCCGCCGACGATCCGACCGTGCTCTGCGAGAACATGGTCATCGCCCTTGATGTGGCGACACTGGGCCCGGAAGGGGAACTCCTCCGCTCCATCGACATCTATGCCGTGGAAAAGGATGGGCCGCGCCTCCTGAGCTGGCATCGGAACTGGGACATGCCCTACATGATCACAGGGTTCCGCAGCGCCCACTAAGGGAGCACGCGCCCGTGGAAGATCGAACCGCCATCCCCGCCCTCCCCGCAACAGGGAAAGGCACCGCTACACGACCGCCCGGCCGGGCGGGAATGGCCGGCTTCCGGCTTTTGATGCCGGGAAACGGCAAGCCATTGCCGACAGAGCCAAGGAGAAGAACTTGAATACGACCGTACTTGAAAAGATCCAGTCGGAACTGGAGCGCTCGGGCTGCGATGCGTTCCTTTTGTCCGGCGGGGACAACATGCGTTACGCGGCGCAGGTGCACCTCCCGTTCACGGACGAGCATCCGGGCCTCGCATTCGTCCTGTTCGCCAAAGGCAGGCTCCCCCTCGTCCTGAGCCCGTCCCTCTGGGCCAGAAGCTGGGAACGGGGCATCATTTCGGATGTCCGCGCCTATCCGGGAAGCCTTGATGCCACGCACGCCGCTGCGGAACTGGCGGCGTTCCTCCGCCCGCTGGGGCTGGCCTCCATAGGGCTGGACATGAACCGCGCCAGCGTGGCCCTGCGCGATGCCCTGGGCGAATGGGCGCTCACGGACATTTCCGCCGCGATCAGCGCCATACGCCAGATCAAGAGCGCGGAGGAGGCGGCTTTCCTTGAGGATCTCGCCTACCGCGCCGACCATGCCATTCTGGGGGCCGCCCATCACAGCCTCGCCTGTGACGCCCGTGCGGAAAAGGGGCAGGCGGAGCTCATCCGTATGCACGCCCTTGAACGGGGCTTTGAGGCCGTCGGCTACAACGGGATTTCCCAGTCCGCCACCGGAGCCCATGCCAAAGACTATTGGGCCGAGTCGCCCAAGTTCGGCATCGGGCAGGGCAAGAAGACGGCCCGCGACGAAATGAACCGCCTTGACCTTCAGGCGTCGCTGAACGGCTATTGGGCGTTCGGCTCGCGGCTCATGACGATGGGCTGGCCCCTGCCGGAACAGACGAAAGCGTATGAAGGGCTTGTCGCCATGCGCAAGGCCGCCCTCGCCGCCGTGCGGCCCGGCGCGACCTGCGCGGATCTCTACGCCGCCATGCTGGACGCGGCGGAGCGGGCGGGCGTCACCCCCGTCACCGGCGTCCACTGGGGGCACGGCATCGGCGTCGCCTCGCAGGAGGCCCCGTGGATCGCACCGGGCGATGCCACCGTGCTCAAGGAAGGCATGGTGCTGGTGCTGAACCCGCATGTGCAGGGCCCCGGCGGAACCATCCTGTACTCCCGCGACACGGTGCTGTTGGATTTCAACGGCTGCAAGATCCTCGGCTGGTACAAGGACTGGCGCGAGCCGTACGTCGCGTCCGACTCCTATTACAGCGGCGGCGGTTGATATGGGCACGGTTACGCGTATCGGGCGCGGCCCCGCAGGGCTCCCGTTCTCGCGCATGACCCTCAAGGACGGCCGGTTCTTCCTGTCCGGGCAGGTGGCCCAGAACCCCGAAACGGGGCGCATCGACCACCCCGGCTGCTATGAGCAGTCCCTCACCGTGCTCGGGAATATCCGCGGGATCCTTGCCGAAGCCGGGTTTGCCCCGGAACAGGTGGCGAAGATGACCGTCTTCCTCACGGACATGGGCCAGAAGGATGCGTTCGACCGGGCGTTCGAGCGGGTTTTCCGCCGCGTTCCGGAGGAAGGGGATGCCCCCGGCTCCCCTGAAGGTCCCGGTACCGGGGAAGGCGGCGCGGGGCTGTCCTGCGCCCCGGCCTGCACCTGCGTCGGCGTGGCCGCGCTTCCGAACCCCGCCGCCGTGGTTGAAGTGGAACTTGAAGGTTTTGCCGGATGACGGCCGTTCGTGGCAGCTCCCCCCGCCCGAACGCATCCGGCTTCCCGCCCGCAGCGTTTTTTTGGAACCGTTGCGGGCGGGCCTCCTGATCTCCAATGCGCCTCTTTCCGGCGTCTGTGGAGGGCCTTTTTCCGCGCCTCCCTTGTGAGGGGAAGGTTGCCCGCAGAGGCTGCCTCCGGGCGCGATGCTCCGTGGGCGGGGTTTCCGCCCGTGCCCCGGATGAAGGCTGTCCCCGCGCGGCGCTTCCCATCCAAGCCAACCTGACGTGCGGCGCCGCTCAGGCCGCCGTGCGCCCCTCCTCCATCAAAAGCCGTAACAGGCTGCCTCTGAAGGATATGTTATGCCCAATTGCACCTTTCACATCGTGGATGCGTTTACTGCGGTGCCATTTACCGGCAACCCCTGCGCCGTGGTGACGGACGCCGACGGCATCGAGCCCGCCGACATGCTGCGCATCGCGCGCGAGACCAACGCCCCGGAAACGGCGTTCGTGTTGGCCTCCGACAAGGCGGACGTGCGTGTCCGCTATTTCATGCCGCGCGGGGAAATCCCCTTTGCGGGGCATCCCACCATTGCCACGGGGCACCTTTTGCGGGAACTGGGCGTGCTCAAGCCGGGCACCGCGCGGTTCGAGTTCGCCATCGGCGTGCTGCCCGTGGACATCCGCCCCGACAGGGTGATCATGACCCAGCCCCCCGCCGTCCCGGACACGTGCGCCGACGCCGGGACAACGGCCCAAGCGCTCGGGCTTCAGGCTTCCGATCTCCGGGAAGGGCTTCCGTGCCAGCTCATGCGGGGGGGCGTCAGCTTCCTGATGGTTCCCGTCCGGGAGCTTGCGGCGCTCCGGCGGATCAACATGGACAGGCCCGCCCTCAAAGCTGTTTTGGCGCCCCTCGGCGTATCGGCGGCGTACGTGTTCGCCCCCGAAGGCGTGGAGCCTGAAACGGATGTGCACGCCCGGCTTATCGATCCGGACAACGCCGGGGAAGATCCTTTCACCGGATCGGCCGCCGGGTGCATGGCTTCCTACATGCACGCGCACGGGCTGTGTTCCGGGACGCGCATCCGGCTTGAGCAGGGCCA
>OOAF01002558.1_pt1 | contig 10097 bp, 7 predicted proteins | sample 1671251 | NCBI WGS metagenome assembly OOAF01 (sample SAMN06348137, study PRJEB24527) | human gut metagenome | biome: human gut; feature: ankylosing spondylitis patient; material: feces | host: Homo sapiens | place: China | collected 2015-10 | reverse complement strand
ACTTATCGGAATTGGGGGTGGTAAGCTCGTACTTGTCCCCCATGCACTCCTCGAACAGCTCCACAAAGCGGTTCAGATCCTCACGGGGCATGAGGATATCCACGTCGTCGTCCCAGGGGATAAAGCCCTTGTGGCGCACGGAACCCAAGGCAGTACCGCCGGCGGCCATATAGCACAGGCCGTGCTCCTGACACACCCGATCGATGTCCTTGATGATCTCCAGAAAGCACGCCTGCAGCGCCTTCAGCTCCTCCGGCGTCAGCTCGTGCATCATCTCCGTCTCCGGTGCGATCTGCATACACTTCCGGGTGGAGAACATATTTCTCAGCTTCGACATGACTCTCACGCTTTCTTTTCATCCACACAGTAGTGGATGCCCTTATACTGCTTGTAGCTGTGCTCCAGATCGATGAATACCGCATCGTGGCGGTAGACCCGCTCCTCCGGGGGAGGCAGCTGCATATAGTCGCCGTAGGAGATGGTCAGCCACTTGTCATAGTCCTCCGGCACCGGCATCTGATGGCCCTCGAACTCCAGATACGCCGGGTGGCGGAACCACCGGACGGGAAACCGCTGGCGCATGATGGTGGCGCCCTCTCCGAAGGAGGAGACGTACTCCGCATCCGCCAGTGAGTAGCGGCTCAGCCGCTTTTCGGCGCCCTTCCACAGCTTGTACCGGGCCTTGAAGGACGGCACCAGCGTCAGCGCCAGCTTCTCGGCGTAGTAGGTGACCTTGCCCTTGTGGGCGGGCAGGCGCTGGAAGTTGAAGCAGCAGTACATCATGGAATCCACCATCTGCCACAGCTGCTTCCACTTGGACTTGGGTACGGCGTCCAGCGGGATCACGTCGATCATCAGCCCCTGATGGATGTCCAGATCCACGCTGTGGCGGTTGATGAAGGTGGTGTTGTTGTCCTTGATCTCCGTGGCGGAGTGACGGATGTTGAATCGATCGTTGGAGCGGACGCAGGAGTAGTGCTCCGTGTCCGCCTTTTCGTCCCAGATACGGCAGAGCTTTTCATAGTCGTCCCGCAGCATGAACACGTCCACGTCGTCGTCCCAGGGGATGAATCCCTTGTGGCGCACGGCACCCAGACAGGTGCCGCCGGCCAGCACGAAGCCCAGCCCGTTCTCCTGACAGAACTTCTGAAAATACAGCAGGATCTCCAGGAGCTTGCCCTGGATCTCCTGTATGGTGACCTCTTTCTTTTCTTCCATAGTTGACCTCTCACCGCCGACCGACCCGCAGGGGCAGGCGGCGTCCTCTCTGTTTTTTCTTCCTCGGTTATCACCGCAACGGAGTATTATACTCCCTGCGGATCGGAATTGCAACCTCTGTGTCCGCCCTCTTACAGCACGGCCTTGACCGTCCGCAGCATGGTCAGCAGCTCCTGCCCCAAGCCAAAGTGCCGGATGCTCTCCAGATTATATGCCATTTTCCCCGGCAGCACCTGCTGCACATACGTCTCGTCCACGTCCTCCGCCTTGTCCAGCAGCTCCGCCTCGTCTTTGTAGCGGATGCTGGCCTCGGAGGTCACTCCTGCCGGCAGCAGGAGGGTGGCCATCATCTCCGGGGTGTAGCGGGCCACGTACTTGGGTACCTCCGGCCGTGTCCCCACAAAGGACATGGAGCCGCCCAGCACGTTCAGCAGCTGGCCGATCTCGTCCAGACGGCAGCTTCGAATGACCTTGCCCACCCGTGTGATGCGGCTGTCGCCGCTGACCGTCACCTGACTGCCGATGCGGTCGGCATTCTGCACCATGGTGCGGAACTTGAAAATGCGAAACTCACGCCCGTACTGGGTCACCCGCACCTGCCGGTAAAACACCGGGCCGTGGGAGTCCAGCTTGATGGCAATGGCCAGCACCAGAAATACCGGGCTCAGCAGCACCAGCAGCACCAGCGATGCCAAAATATCGAACAGCCGCTTGCACAGCAGACTCCCCTGCTTCCTTCGCAGCAGGTCATAATACGGGCGGACTTCCTCCGTCTGCATCTCCTGCGGCAGATCCTCCCATTTCCGCAGCATCACCGGAGGTACTCCTTCACGATGTCCGTAAACTGCTCCGTCACATAGGCCGCATCCTCATCGGAGAGGCGGGTGTGCAGAGGCAGGGTGATGAGGTTTTCATAGTGGTGGTAAGCATTGGGATAGTCAGCGATATCGAAGCCCATGGCCTTGTAGGCCGTCATCATGGGCAGGGGCTTATAGTGGACGTTGCAGGCCACGCCCCGCTCCGCCATCCGCAGGATGATCTCATTGCGCTCCTTTTCCCCGATGCCGGGGGTCCACGTCAGGTACAGGTGGCCGGAGCTGGTATAGTCCGGGGTAAAGTGGGGCAGGGTCCGGATGCCCAGCGGGTGCAGGGCTTCATCATAGCGCTGGATCAGCTGATGCCGCCGCTCCAGCAGGCCGGGATAGCGCTCCAGCTGCTTCAGACCGATGGCAGCCATGATGTCCGTCATGTTGCACTTATACCACGGCCCCACGATATCGTACTCCCACGCCCCCAGCTTGGTCTTGGCCAGAGCGTCCTTGGACTGGCCGTGGAGGCTCAACAGCTGATAGCGGTGGTACAGCTCCTCGTCGTCAAGACCCGGCAGCGTGCGCCACGCCGATGCACCGCCCTCGGCGGTGGTGAAGTTCTTCACGGCGTGGAAAGAGAAGGAGGTGAAGTCTGCCAGAGCGCCGGTAGGCACCCCGTGACGGGAGGCGCCCAGCCCATGGGCGCAGTCGGCCACCACGGCCACCCGGCCCAGTGCCTCCTGCACGTCGCCCTTGGGACAGAACAGTGCCTTTTTCCCCTCCACCGTCTGATAGATGCGGTCATAGTCGCAGGGGATGCCTCCCAGATCCACCGGGATCACCGCCTTGGTTCTTTCGGTGATGGCCCGCTCCATCTGGTCATAGTCCATCTCCAGCGAGTCCTTCTGGCTGTCGATGAACTTCACCGTGGCCCCCACATGGATGGCCGCCGCCGCCGTGGCGGTATAGGTGTACGCCGGCACCAGCACCTCGTCGCCTTCACCGATGCCCAGCACCCGCAGGTTCATCTCCTCCGCCGCCGTAGCGGAGTTCAGGCACACCAGCTTCGCCACATGGCAGTACTCTGCCAGCTCCTTTTCCAGCTGCTTGGTACGGGGACCGGTGGTGATCCAGCCGGACCGCAGGGCCTCGCACACCTCTTGGATCTCCAGCTCCGTGATATCCGGAGGGCTGAAGGGTATATTTCGCATATCGATACGCACTCCTTAGTCGGTTTGATCCGTTTCGTTGTTTTTCAGTCTGCGCCCGGTCGGGCGGACTTACATATTGTGAAATTATACTACAACCCTCGGCAAAATGCAACCGGCGGCGGCAGGTCATTTCACACTTCCCGGCGGTTTTTATGAATAGAAGGTAAATTTTCCTTTAATCCTGCACTTTTCCCCCGGCTTGGTGGGGCTTATGAGGGCATCTATATCGTGCCCTTATACCACCGCAGGATAAACCGTGCGCCGCCGGTAAGGACATTTTCCGCCTGCACTGTGCCGTTCTGCTGGGCCAGCACCTGACGGGAGAGGCTCAGGCCGATGCCGAAGTTGTTCTCCCCGGCGTTTTTGCCCCGGTAAAACCGCTGAAAGAGCCGGGGCAGCTCCTCCGGGTCGAAGCCCGGCCCGTCATCCTGCACCGTGATCTCTGTGAAAATGGCTGTCTCCCGTGCCGTTACCTGCACCCATGAGGCGGCGTGCTCCATGCAGTTTTTCAGAATATTTCCCAGTGCCTCCGTGCTCCACGGCACGTCGCAGGTAAGCCGCTCCTCCCCCGCCTGAGCGGTGAAGCGGATGCTCCGCACCTCCATGGGGACCTCCAGCGGCTCCGCCGCACGGCGCACCAGCTCCGCCGCCGTGGTGTCCTGCGGGTGGAACACCACCGTCCCGGCGTCCAGCTGGGCCATTTTCAGCCAGCCACTCCATACGGCCCGTCAGCTTCTTCAGCTCCCGCATCAGCGCCAAACGCCGCTGGGGTGTCAGGTTCTCCTGCTCCAGCAGGGACAGGGTCAGGCGCATGGCCGTCAGGGGCGTCCGCAGTTGGTGGGAGATATCCGCCATGGCATCCGCCAGCCGGACACGCTCCTCCTGCTGACGCTGGGCGTTCTCCCGCAGCCGCACCGTCATCTTCCCGATCTCGCTGCGGAGGATGGCCAGTTCTCCCTCCTCCTGCTGGGGCAGCATCTGCTGCTCCTGCCCGTGGAGAATGCGGTCAATGTCCCGGCTCATGCGCTCCAGTTCCCGGTAGCGCCGCCGGGTGGAGCCGTACCAGATGGCCCCGCAGACCGCCCCCAGCCCCAGCGTCAGCAGGCCGCAGGCGGGATACAGCAGGGCCGCCGCCACGGAGCACACCGCCGTGGCCAGCAGCAGCCACAGAGCCGTCCGCCGCACCTCCGTGTTCTTCCAGATGCTCATGCGTCCACCATGTAGCCGATGCCACGCACCGTCCGGATGATCTGTGGGTCTGCGGGGTCGGTCTCGATCTTCTCCCGCAGGCGCTTGATATACACCGTCAGGGTGTTGTCATTGACGAAATCCCCGGCGGCATCCCAGATCTCCTCCAGCAGCTGCGACCGGGAGAGAACCTTTCCCCGGTGGCTCAGAAACACCAGCAGCAGCCGGTATTCCAGCGCCGAGAGATACACATCCCGTCCATCCCGTGTGACCCGGCCCTTCTCCGTATCCACCATCACACCGCCCAGCGGCACCAGCGTCTTCTCCTTGCCGTACCGCCGCAGCACGCTGCGGATGCGGGAGACCAGCTCTCTGGGCCGAAAGGGCTTGGCGATGTAGTCGTCGGCCCCCATGTCCAGCCCCAGCACCACGCTGCTCTCGTCGCCGGAGGCGGTGAGGAAGATCACCGGCAGCCCCCGGCTCCTGGCATAGGCGCACACGCCGAAGCCGCTGCCCTCCGCCAACTGCACATCCACCAGCAGCAGCCCCGGAGCCGTCTGCTCCACCAGTTGCCTGGCCTGAGTTTCCCCGGTGGCCGTCTCCACGGAAAAGCCCTCACTCTGCAAAAATGCCGACAGCGACACCGTGATCTGGGCATCGTCCTCCACCAGCAGGATCCGCTCCATACGCCCCTCCTTCCCCGGCGTTATCCCACGGGATAGCGCCAGCCGTCCTCGATCTCGCCTTTTCTGGCCCGGCCCATGAGCTCACGGGCCACCTCCTGCACCGGCCGCTGCCGGTACAATATCTCATAGACGCACCGGCAGATGGGCATCTCCACGCCGGTCTTTTCCGCCAGCTGGTGCATACTGGCGGCGGCATAGTAGCCCTCCACCACGCCGCCGGTCTCCGCCAGCGTCTGCCCGACGGACTTGCCCTGTCCCAGCAGGATGCCCGCCCGGCGGTTCCGGGAGTGCATGGAGGTGCAGGTGACGATCAGATCCCCCATACCCGCAAGGCCGCCGAAGGTCTGGCGGTCGCCCCCCAGCCGCTCCCCCAGATGGCACAGCTCCACCATGGCCCGTGTCATCAGCAGGGCTTTGGTGTTGTCCTGATACCCCATACCGTCGCAGATGCCGCAGGCCAGCGCCACCACGTTCTTCAGGGCGCCGGACAGCTCCACTCCCACGATATCGGGGCTGGTATACACCCGGAAGCGGTCGTTCATAAAGGCGTCCTGCACCGTGAGGGCAGCCGCCTGAGACACACTGGCCGCCACGCAGCCGGTGGGGAGCCCACGGCCCACCTCCTCGGCGTGGGAGGGGCCGGACAGGGCGGCGATGGGAAAGGCTCCCCCCGTCTCCTGCTCCAATATCTGGCTCATCCGCAGGTGAGTATCCCGCTCGATGCCCTTGGCTGCCGTCACCAACAGCGTATCGGGGCGCAGCAGCGGAGCGGCGGCATGGGCCGTCTCCCGCACGGCGTAGGACGGCACCGCCACCACCACCAGCTCCGCTTCCGTCAGGCAGGCCATATCCGCCGTCAGGCGCAGCTCCGGCGGCAGAGGGACTCCCTCCAGCCGGGGGTTCTCTCTGGCCCGCTCCATATACGCCGCCTTCTCCGGCACATGGGACCACAGGGTCACCGGATGTCCGTTCCGGTGCAACACCAGCGACAGCGCCGTTCCCCAGCCGCCGCTGCCCAATACCACCGTTTTCATGTCACGCCTCCCGCTCTCCTCTCTGCCGGGGATGACCTTCCCGGCGGCAGGAATCTATATTCCGTGATATTTTACCACAAACGGCGGACAGTGCCAAGTGGTTTCCTTCGCTTTTCCCGGTGACAATGCCGTCACCTTGACGGCGGCTGAACGCAAAAAAGCGCCGCACACCCAAATGGCTGAATACCGTTGCCACGCTCTTCAGCAGCGATGAGAGATAGGATGACTCCAGAAACTCCTCCATCTGGCCGAAATAATTGTCATAGGTGCGGTTCACCGCATGGTTCAGGGAAATGCTGATGATGGCGATGGCCCGTGCGATATCCAGATAGTAGCTGCGCCCGCCGGTCAATGTTTTTTCCTGCATAGGCGTGTCCTCGGAATGGAAGTTTATGAGGAATTTATGAACGGAAGCTTAAGAAGCTTAAGACGTTAGCATTACATAGGACACGCTGTCGGATTGCAAGAAAAAATATGTCCAATTTTGTATTTTACATGGACTTCATGGAGATTCTGCGGGGCGCCACAGAAAGGCCGGCGCATCCGTAACGGATGCGCCGGCCTTTCTGTATGTATCCATAGGTCGCAGGATCACTCCACCAGCCCGTATTTGACCTTGATGCGGTCCAGCTTTTCCAGCATGGGCTCCGCCAGCAGCAGCAGGAAGATCACCGTGGCGCAGGCGTGAACACAGTCCATGGGGAAGCCGGTGATATAGTACGTCAGCAGCGTCTGCCAGTTCATCTCTGCCCCATAGATCAGCGCCGACACGGGGTTCATGATGGCCCCGTAGATGACGAAGGTGACGATGCCGCCGAACACCGCCAGAGCGCCCCGGCTGCGGCGCAGCCAGCCCTTGCGGAACAGCACTCCGGCAAGAAAGCCGATGATGCCCATGCTGAACATCTGGAAGGGCGTCCACGGCCCCTGGGAAAAGAGGACATTGCTGGCCAGCATGGTCATGGCCCCCACCAGAAAGCCCGTCTCACCGCCGAGGGCCACCCCGGCGATGATGGTCAGGGCCATAACGGGCTTGAACTGGGGCAGCATGAAGAAGGCCGCCCGGCCCGCCACGCCCAAGGCGCACAGCACGGCGATGATGGTCAGCTCACGGGCCTGTGGGCGTCGGCCCTCAAAGACCATGAAAAACGGCAGCATACACTCCAGCATCACCAGCAGGGCGGTGATATAGTAGTGGGTGCGGCCAAAGAGGCCTACGCACACCACCAGTGTCACGGGGATCATCAGCAGGATCAGCACGGAGGCCACCACCGTGCGGCGGGAGAGCTTCCGTTTTTCCACCGGAGTCTGTACCTGCACCGGCGGCGGCGCCCGACGGCCGATGGAGGCCACCAGCACGAACATGGCCACCAGAAATACGCCGTAGGTGGCCAGCGTCTGCCACCCGGCAGCAGAGACCTTGCCGCCGCCCACCAGCGCCGTCAGATCCGTCTTGCGGGTAGCCATCCATAGGATCACCAGCGCCACGGCGCCGGATACGGCAGCCAGCGCCCTGCGCCACCACGGAAGCTTCGGGGGCTTCCAGTCGGCAGACTCCTCCGCCGCCGGCGGCAGCGGTGCATAGGTGTGCTGTACCTCCGGCTCCGGTGGGACGGTACCGCCGATACCCGCCATGACGTCCTCCGCCGTGACGGCGTGGGGCAGCAGCCCACGGGCCATGCGGTCAGCGGAGGTGGTATAGAAGCTGTTGCCGCCGAAGAAGGCACGGGGCGTCCCCTCAGCGGAGATACTGCCGTCGAAAAATAGGGCGCAGCGGTGGGCATAGCGGGCGCAGAACTCCACGTCGTGGCTCACCATCAGTACCGTCACGCCGCCGGAGAGCAGAGAGCGCACCATGGCGGCAAAGGACTGCTTGAACTCGGCGTCCAGCCCCTTGGTTGGCTCGTCCATCAGCAGGATATCCGGCTCCAGCAGCATGACCTTGGCCAGCGCCGCACGCTGCTGTTCACCGCCGGAGAGGTCGTAGGGATGGCGGTCCAGCAGTTCCGTCAGACGGCAGAGGGTCACCATCTGCTCCACCCGCCGCTGCTGCTCCGCCAGGGGCAAATGCAGTCCGTCGAAGGTCTCAAACAGATCCTCCCGGACGGTCTTTTTCACGAACAGTGCCTGCGGGTTCTGGGGCAGAACCCCCATCCGGCCCGTATGGCACACTACGCCACGGTAGGGGCGCAGTCCCTCGCTGAGGAGCCGCAGGGTGGTGGATTTGCCGGTGCCGTTGCCGCCCAGCAAGGCCATGAACTCCCCCCGCCGAACACTCATATGGAGACCTCGGACAATATCCGGGCCTTTTTCCTCGTATTTGAACCACACGTCCTCCGCCGCCAGCACCGCCTCGCCGCAGGGAGGGATCTCCTCCGGCGGCAGGGGCCGGGCGGGGTGATCCGTGAGCCACTCCGTCAGGAAGGCTCTGCCCTCCCGCACCGTCACCGGGCAGGGGGCATCGCTCTGTACCGAGGCCCAGATCCGCATGGCGGAGGGCATGGCCAGAAACATCCGGTGCCCCTCCTGCCGCAGCAAGCCGCCCACCTCCGCCGGTGCGCCGGTACACAGCAGCCGTCCGCCGTCCATCACCGCCGCATGGGTAGCCAGCGGCAGGGCCTCCTCCAGCCGATGCTCCGTCAGAAGGACGGTGGTCCCCAGCTCCCGATTGATGCGCCCCAGCGTCTGAAGGAAGTCCGAGGCGGCAATGGGGTCTAACTGACTGGTAGGCTCGTCCAAAATCAGCACACGAGGCTGCATCACCATCACCGAGGCCAGACTCAGCAGCTGCTTCTGACCGCCGGACAGTTCCGTGACGTTTTTATAGAACCAGTCCTGTATCCCGAAGAAGGAGGCCATCTCCGCCACACGGCGGCGAATGGTGGGGGTATCGAAGCCCAGACTCTCCAGCCCGAAGGCCAGCTCGTGCCAGACCTTGTCCGTCACCACCTGATTCTCCGGTGACTGCTGCACAAAGCCGATCTCCGCCGCCTGACGGCGGCCGGGGATCTGGGACAGCGGCGTGCCGCAGAAGGTGATCTCCCCCTCCCGCAGGCCATGGGGCGCCAGCACCGTTTTCAGCTGCCGCAGCAGCGTGGACTTTCCGCAGCCGGAGGGGCCGCAGAGCACCATGAACGCCCCCTCCGGCACGGTGAGGGTAACATGGGACAGCGCCGGGCGGCGCTGCTGGGGGTAGGTAAAGCTGTAATTCTCCAGATGCAGAAGCTCCGTCACCGGCGCACCTCCTTCTCGATTTGTTTCCACTGGCGGGTCGCCGCCAGATCCAGCGCCGCCGGGGTCAGGCACAGCAGGAAATAGACCACGAAAAAGCTCACGGTCATGGGCGTCACAGGCGCTCCCGCCAGCGAGGGGTAGTAGCGGAACCGCAGGCCTCCGGCCAGCACACCGCAGAATACATAGGCCCCGCAGAAAATGAGCCATACCAGCAGGCTCCGGTCCCGGTCGTCCATGCGATAGATGGAGAAGGCCGTGCGGCCCTTTTCGCCGTAGCCCCGGCTCTTCATACTGTCCGCCGTCTCGATGGCACTCTCCAGCGACCATGTGACCATGATGGAAAAGACCTTCATGGCGTTTTTCGTGCGGCGGAGAAGGCTGCCGTTCTCCGTGTCACGGCCCATGTATTTCTGGGCCTGCGCCACGGTGTGCAGCTGGGTGCGGAACCGGGGAACAAAGCGCATGGTCATAGACAGCACCAGTGACAGGGCGGGGATCACCCTGCCAAAGAGATAGATGAACTTATCCGAGGTCATGACGGTGTTGTAGCAGGTGAACCACAGCAGCGTGGCCGACAGCAGTGCCGCCGAGGCAAGGCCGTAGAGCATACTCTCCAGCGTCAGGGGATTGCCGGAGGGGAGATAGGCCAGTATGGTAACGCCCTGATGGGTGAAAGCCGGGTTGATGACCGCCGCCAGCACCGCCATAGGCACCATC
>OOAF01002545.1_pt1 | contig 10137 bp, 9 predicted proteins | sample 1671251 | NCBI WGS metagenome assembly OOAF01 (sample SAMN06348137, study PRJEB24527) | human gut metagenome | biome: human gut; feature: ankylosing spondylitis patient; material: feces | host: Homo sapiens | place: China | collected 2015-10 | reverse complement strand
CCATGATCACCGTGGCGCTATCCCTCCTTAAGCCCGAAATGCTTCCTCAGCTTGGAGACCTTGGAAAGCAGGTCGAGAAGGTCGACCGCTGGATCGAACGGTGTAGCGATGGTGCCCAGCGCAGGTTGTCTTCCGGCGCAAAGCGAGACCTCGATAGGAGATTCCATATACTGGACTAACGTAGCGCGCGATTTGGCACAGTTTAGCGCGCGATTTGGCAGACCCTTGACATACAAGTTATCGAAGTTGGCACATTATATGCAGAGCCCGGAGAAAAATTTCTCCGGGCCTTTATACTTATGCTTCGGGTTTAGGATACGGCTGCACCTTCAACCGCAGGCGTTTGCGCCATGACTGCTTCAAGAAAAGAATGTAACGGTATTGCCGATATGTCAGCTTGAGCGCCCGCCCTGCATTCTCGCGCAGTATGCGCCCTCTACCATTTGGGTGTGCGGTCAAAAGTAGCCTATGGTAGTAATCTCCGTCCAAAAAGTAGAAAGTTGCTGCATGACTGCCAAGATAGAGGAAGTTTGACGCCTGATAGACAACGCCAAGCCGCCCGCATCGTTCGTCGGCAAAAGACTGCATCCATGCGACGCTCGGGCTTGCGCGACGGACATACTTGACCGCATAGCTGATCGCCATGCTTTCAGAGTTTCGCGGGCATACTTCTGCAAGCCACATGCGGTTAAGTTCCAGATATTCGCCCTGTACCGTCCCCTCGACAATCCCGCCCGCACAAGCGGGCTGGAGGGCATACCCAAATTGCAGGACGCCCGCGAAGTTATCTTTATAATAGACGCCAAGATGGATATACGAATTACAGACGATAGTCTGTGAGTAATGGTGGCGCAAAATGGTTTCCCGCGCCTTTTGTGCCGGGATTGCCGCGACATAGAAGCCGCGCTTTCCGAAGCCGACGACGCCGCCGTGTGCTCCAAGGATATATCCCGGCGCGTCGGATTCGGGAGGAATATACGGACTAGCGACGGGTGGATGATATGGTTTGCGGTGCATGACAAGCCTCTAAAGAGGCTCGACGGCCCGCAAGATTGGCGCTCGTGGCGCGCAGTATAGTATACGCCCCGCAACGAGGACATTTCAACTCAAGATAAGCGGCTTCGCCTTTGGCGAGCAGCCGGTTACAGTGCGGGCAACGAATTTCTTTAATCTCCATTAATAGACAACTCACATATTGCACCCCGGCTCCCTGCCTGTTATGTGTTGCGCGCTCGTCACGAGCACAACCGCAGGCGGAAACCTTGCACGATGATTACAGCATCGTGTGGGGCCGTGGTCCGGCGGCTCTCCACCGGGCCGGTGGGGGAGGCTCCAATCTCCCCCGCCTCTGCCTGAAATTTACCGCTAGACCGGGTAAGAAACCACGATCGCCGAGACCGTTTCTCGGCGTTGTGCCGCTTCTACAGCCTCCAGCAACTCGTCCCTCCTCGCTATAAGAATTGTTTGCACGTCGGCAAGCCCAACGGCGTCGTCAGCGGCGAAAAGTACTGCCCCCGTCGCCACTTCCGCCGCCGAGGGAGATTCTGCGGGCATCGTCAGGGTTGCCGTCAGTGCCGCAGTATAGCCTGCGATGATTTCCCGCCGCTTATCAGCTTTATACTCCTCAAGCGGACGTCTCGGGCGTTCTAAAAGTGCATCAGCCGGAAGCGGCCCGAGTTCTTCCATGTACCGGGGTTCGGAACGCCATGTATCATCGGGGAGCCAGTACGGCGTCCCGCCTTCCTTGCGCCCACGCTCGTCCATGTGCTGGCGGTGGTCTTCCACCTTCTCCCACGCATCCCCGGTCCAGCGGGCAGTCTGCCCCGTAGAAATGACAGCGGGCGGAGTAACAGGTGTCGCGCCGGTCGCTTCCAGTATATACTCGCCGTTCGGACGCCGAGTGGCATCACGGCTGCCGGTGTATTCTCCGGTCTTCAAGTCATACATATACATCTGAGGTATCGTCATATCTTGTTCCTTTATTTATAGTTTTATTGTCACAAAAAGTTTTTCCGAGCGTGGACGGGGGGAGGAAGCCGAGAGGCCGGGAGTTGGCAAACAGATACGGGTAGGGAGCTTATTGGCGACCAGACTTTCACCGCAGCCGCTTCTGGCTGGACTGCGGCTGGCTCTGGGGCTTTTGGTGAAAGTGATCTCAAGTTTTACACAATGAGCATAGCGGAAGGGATGTCGTCGCAAACGGGGGCTTATAGTTTTAAAGCCTCAAGGGTTTGGGGAGAACATGCCGCCAGTGAATTTACTCCGGTGCATATTCGTATTCCTACGATCCTTTATCTTGGCCTTCACACGTAGGTCGGGAGGCCAAGATATGTACACACGGGGAGCGCGACATTGACCGGGCGGTTTTCATCGGCTGTTGGAACAGATGCCGCAGCGTTAAGAGTTACTCGACCGTAGTGCCACAACCCTTCAAGAGAGGTTCCTTGTATCTTTCCTTGTGCCACCCACGAAAAGACTCCTTGACATGATGGAAGTTGCCCCATGTGTGCATCGTCTATTATTCCAACTAGATTTCTGATCGCATCTCCTTGCGCCAGTCCCGCCACGCCACCCGCCCCAAGCGTCCACGCTCGGAAAGGCGGGGGGGGGTAAGGAAAAATATCAAGTAGAATTACCAAGATAAAGAATCACAGGAATACGGACATGGGCCGGAACGAACTCAGCTCCATCATGCTCACCCCAGACACGAGCAGAATCGAATCCTACATGGAACGGCTGGGTCGCAAGCTCTGTACTTGCATTATATGCGAGTTCATGTCCTTGCGAGGATACCGTATAGACTGCGCCGTTCACCTCGATTGTCGGTACCAGTGCGACATTCCAACCTGCCGTCCACGAGCCGGAGATATGCCGTCCCGTATCCGTGACAGCCCCACCAGCTTGTCCCGCCCCCGTCCAAGCTCGGAAAAACTGTTCGCCACACGAAGGAAGGTATAATCCCAGCCCGTTAGGATGTTTTCTGAACTTCCCGAGGTTGGCGGCGATCTGCTCGCTGGTGGCGTTTGCTTCGAGAAGCATTCCCTCGAAGCCGCCAGCGAGGTAAACCTCTTCAAATTCTGGACGATCTTCAAAAAGGATGAGGTCGCCGTTGACCCACGCGAAGTTTTCCGGGAGCGTGGTACTGCGCCAGTACATCGGACAACCGATTTTAAGCAGGCGCAGGCGCTCAAGCTCGGAACTTTGACGTGCGATAATCTGCAAAATGGCTGTGAGTACTTGCGTATTATCCGCCTTTTGAAGTTCAAGACCGGCATTTGTCACGATAGTGGCAAGTTCTTCCTGTACACTGTTCAGCCAGTCAGCCGAAACAACGGTTGCCGGGGTCGGAACAAGCGGATCGCCTTCGGTAAAAAGGCCGTCAGAGGTTGCCGTTGAAGTGTCGATGCGATGCATTTTGTCTCCTTACGCGCCGTAAGCGAACAGGGCCACGGCGTGCGCCGGTTTGTACTTGTTGATGATGCATTCAAGCGGCCCCTCGCCCCAATCCGCAAGCGGCTCCCCGGCGACCGAGCGTCCGGCACAGAACCGCCGCGCGATTTCGCCTGCGGCGTGGACGGTAAAAGCGTAGAGCCATGCGCCGTTCGTCAGCGCGTCACCGGCGCGGGAACCGGCGACGAACGGGGAAAACTCGGTGAGCGTGACGTCGTACCCGGCGAGGGCAGCGTATCGGACGAGCCAGCCGATCGAAATGCCTGCGCGCTCACGCAGGGCCAGCACGATGAAGCCGAGCCGATCCTGATAAAGGGAACCGTACTGTAAGCAAGCGTCAGGCAGGCCGTAGACGCGCTCATAGTCTTCGAGCCACTCCTGATACGTGAATGGTCGGAGCGCGCCGACGGCGTGCGGCGCGTCGGCAAGCACACGATCAAGCTCCTTCCCTTCCATGCCGACCGATACGCCGAGGCGCGGGGCGTTGGGATCGTAGCTTGTGGGCGGCAAAAGCCGCCGCAAAAGGGTTGCGTGTCCCATTACACCGCCTCCAGCGTCACCGTGCCGCACATGGGCCACTGGATCGCCGTCGGGGTGATCGTTCCCGCAGGAACGGCGACGCTCACGTCAGCGACGCCGGGAACTGTAGACGCGGCGGTGATCAGCGCCGACAGGTAGACGCGAGAGCCGGGCTGGTAGTCCGCAAAGACGGTTTGCACGGCTTCGCGTACCGGGGCCGCGAGCGCTTGAAGCGTGTAGCCCGTGGATGGTGCGACCTTGAGCATTACGTCCACGATGAGCGCCACAGCCGCGATCACGGTCGACGCCTTTGCCGTGCAGGGGCGCTGTTCGTCGATATACGCCTGCGCCGCCCGCACAACTTCATCAGAAGCAATGACGCCGTCGCCCGTAATAATAATGTCAACGGTTCCGGCTCCCTGAAGAAGCGGGTGAACATACGCTTCGCCGACGCCCGCTACGGATTTCGCCCACCGGCGATAATCGGCGGCATTTCCGCCGCCCGGCGGGTTGCGCATGTAGTCAAGTAGTCGGGACAGAAGCGAAGCGTCGCTTTCCGCGTCCGCGCCGCCGGTGATCGTGGCCGTGCCGACGGCTTCAATCCCGGTAGGCGGCTGCATAAGCGTCACCGTGTCGCCGATCAGATCGGGCACGGCTCCGGCGGTGGCGGCGGCACAGGCTACGGTCACGGTCCCCCCGCCGCCGACGGTCCCGTCAGCCGTGGTCTGGTATAGGGTGCCTGCGGCGCTTTTCAGGCTTGCCCCGGACGGCAAGACGACGCCCGGCGTGCCGGTGAACGTCGCGGTTCCCGAGGCGGCCACGGCCACCTTGCGGACGATGCCGCGCAAGCCCGCGTGCGCCTCCAGATGCTCGGTATCGGCGGTATCGGGCAAAAGCTGGCGGGCAAGCCATGACTGATAGTCGTAAAGCCCCTCAACAGCCGAAGCGGTGCAGGACGAACGAATAAAAAGATCACTGTCTCCATCCGTTGGAGCCGTGGGATCGAGGTTGCGGGCGTCGCGCAGCATACGTTCGCGGATCGTCGCAAAATCGGGGGGCGTGTACGGCATATCAGCTCACTTTGACCGGGTATGAGTACAAGGAACGGCGGCCCGTCAGGTCGACCACTTCAACATGCAACAGGCACCGCCCGTCATGCGGCATGTCTGCGGTGACGCTGACGGAACGCGCCCGCCCGTCATTGACCAGCGGGGCAAGGGACTGTTCGGCGTATTGCCGGGCCAGCGTGCGCACGCGGGGCACGTCTTTTTCGCGCGTCAGCTCATGCAGGCGCGAGCCCAAAGACGGATCGGCCCACCAACCGCCGAGGGGCGTCATCAGGCGCAAGTAGACGGCGTTCGCCAGCGTTGCGATGCGTTCACCGGTGTAATCGCCGGAAGAGGGATCAAGAAAAGCGTCCATGCGCGGATAGTACCAAACGCATGGACGCGGGCCAGTTGACGGATGTCAGCGGGTGAGTGGAAGAAAAGGCGGTTATTGCGGCTCGCTGGTTGTGCCGCCGCTGTCGCCCCGGTGGGTATGATGTGCGGTGGAGATGCCCGCCGCCGTCTGATCGCCGGTAGTTGTGAGTTCGCCGTCGAGATGCATATCGCCGGTGATGCGGGCCACGGTGCGCCCGGCGGCGCGGCTGCGGCCTGCGGTCCCGCCATAGGCAAGGCCGGGCGTCTGGTAGGTGACGCCCGCGTCCGCCTGCACCGTGTAGCTTTTTGTCTGCATCAGCACGTCTTCTTTGGCTTTCACGATAAAGTGATCGCAGTCCACTTCGATGATCTTTTCCTTTTTCAAGGTGATTTTCGCGCCCCATTGGTTGTAGACGCACACTTCACCACCGCCGACCTGCACACGGTACGCGCCGTTTTCAGTCGCTATAATGACGCTGTGCGCCGTCTTGCCGCCCAAGGGTAAAACGATAAGCTCGGAACCCGCAGGAACCCCGGACGTAAAGCCGAATTGCTGAAAAACTTCCGACGCTTCCAGTTTTTCGCCGTTCAGGGCGTCGCCTTGCGCAAGCTGTACGCCGGGCTTGCCGTTCAGCCCGCCAAGCACGGCCCGGAACGGAAGGCGCACGGCGGCGAGCGCGCGGGCAATGGCATCCTTGATCATCTGCGCGGTGGTCATAGCTTGTCTCCATAGTCCCATGAGCCTGAGAAGGGCTTTTTGCCCTTCTTCCCGCGCTTGCCCTTCTTGCTGGTATCCGGCAACCAAACCCCGTCGGGCTTTAAAACGAGCGTAGTGGTCGTGCCGTCACGCCCGCCGTTGAACGTGCGCCGGGTGAGAAAATAAACGTGCTTGTCGCCGTTCAAAGTGACGCGCTGGCCCGGTTCCCACAGCTTCCCGTCGCTTGTGCGGTGGCCCCGGACTTTCGCGGTAATGGTAAAACTGTCCATCACGCCGTCGGCAAGCCGTTTCTTGGCCTTTTTCAGGGCGTCGCCGGGGGAATCAAGGCACCCTTCGGAGACGATCAACGGCCTGTGCCACTTTACATTGGGGTCCGTGGCCTTGCCCTTCATGGCGTTTTTGCTCTTTTTCTTTTCCGTCCCGGCCCCCTGTGCGAGGACCGTCACTTCGGAGTAGCGCCGCTCGCAGCCCTTATCGATCTCAATGTCGATCACGTTGTTCCCCTTGCCGTCCAGCCGCATGATCAGGGCCGCGACGGGCGGCGTGGTGTAATCCGGGGCCGCGATCTTGAGGGTCCCGTCCGGGGTGAACCACGGCCACAGGCCGCTTGCTTCGGCGGCCTGCTGGATGACTTCCCATGCCGACATGCCCGGCTCGACCGTCACTTTGACGAAAGCCGCGTCACGCCCGGCGATGTCGAGCTCGGCGATGCCAAGGGGTCGGGCCACGGTGGCGACGGCTTCCGGCAAGGTGATTTCACGGCTGACGAAAATGGGGGCCGAGCAGTCAAGCAGTACGGCGGCCCCGTCACGTCCCCGAATGTCCAGCACATGCTCGCCTTTGCGGAAAGCGTGCCGCACGCGATCGACGCGCCCGGACATGACAAGCTCGTCGCCGACGCGGATTTGCACTTCGGCCCACGGCTGGAGGTATTCCGGCAACGCCGTTGCTGGCGTGCCCAAAGACACGCTCCAGCCGTCCGCCGGGGTGAAGAAATCGGAATCGATGCTGTACTTCAACCAGTCGCCGTGCACGTGCCCGGCGATATGCAGCGTCACGCGGTCGGCGTCAGTCGGCGTAGACATGGAGGGCCTGCCCCTTGGCTATAAAGTTCGGATTGCGGATCTGCGGGTTCAGCCGGACGATTTCCGCCGCACGGGCAAAGTCGCCGTACAGCTTGTGAGCAAGAAGATGTGCGTTGCACTCCGTCTCGACGATGTGCTCGACAAGCGGCGGGCGCGTCTCCAAAACTTTGGCCCCCAACGTCTGCACGGCGTCGGCAATGGTACGCAGGGATTCAGAGGCCGCGTAGGCCGTTTCCGTGTCCGCCACGGCCCGGACCCAGTCAATGGAATCCTGTACCCGTTCGCGGACATTGCCGACCACGGCCTCGATTTCTTGCGGAGTCATCACCGGATCATCCAGTTCGTCGGCGAGCATCCCCCCGGCGGCTTCCGCAAGCTGTGCGGCCTGCGTCACCGTCGCCGCCATGACGGGCACGTCTTCCACCGTCCCCGCGCCGGGGGCCGGGGGCGTCAAAGACGGCACGGGCTGTTTTGCCGGGGCCTTTTTGACGGCAAGCACCGGCTCCGCGCGTCCATCCGCGCCGCCGGACACGTAGCCTTGTACGCGGGACGAGACGCCGCCCACGACCGGCTTGCTCTTGACGGTCTCGCCGGTGCGCCCAAGGCGCGGGAAGGAATCCGAAAGCCGGGTCCACGCCGAAAAGGAACCGGACAGATCGACGCCGGATGTGATCTTTGACTGCACGGCGAGCAAATCCGACATGAACGCGGCGGGGTAGTTGACGTATGAAAGCGCGGATCGGACGACGGATTGCCCCACGTCGTATATGTCGAGCACGGCTGACAGTACGTTTTCCACGCGGGCGCGGGCGGCCTGAGCGTATTCCTGCGCCACGGCGAGCTTGTCGCGTACCGTTGAAGCGGCGGAAGAAAGCGCGTCGGCAATGCTTGCGTCAAGCACCGCCTGCGCCTGCTCCGCCCCGGCGCGCGGAGACTGATAGTCGAAAAACGGGTTGTCCAGTTCGGCCTCGACGGCCTCGAAGTCAAGGGCGACGTAATCGGGATCGTCGGCCTTGTGCGGAATGCCCCAGCGGGTGATCGCTACCTGTACGGAGCCGAAGACCGGATGGATCAGCTCGCCCTTGCCGGTTTCCTCAAACGCCTTGACGAGGGACGCCACGCCGGAAAGGTAGTCTTCACCCCAGAACAAGGCCGTGATGCGGATGCGCCGGGCCTTGCGCCCAAGGTCTTCGATCTCGGCCCCGGCCCGGTACGGGTATTCATGCACGACGATGGACTTTTCCCCGTCGTCCTGCACTGATTCGACTTCAAACGTGACGCCCCGGAAAGAGGCGTCGAGAAGTTCGGTTTTCCAGCCCATCAGTTTGACCTAAAATTGTATTCGGTTTGATACTTTTCCATGACTTCCGCGAGCGTCAGACCGTCAACCTCAAGGGCAAGTTTCGCGTTCAGCTCGATCGGCTGACGTTCCTCGGTTTGGGCTTTTGACACGGGATCGCTGTAAATAAGCTTGCCCGCGCCTTCCCCGGCCTCACGCCCCGCCCACCAGCCGAGCAGGCCGCCGATGAGCGCGCCAGCCGTCGTCCCGATCACCGGCACGACGGAACCGGCGGAAGCGCCCGCAGCCGCCCCGGCAAGCGCACCACCAAAACCGCCGTAGGTAGCCATATTCGCCTGATCTTTCTGTTGGCGCGTCAGGTTCGGGTCGTTCTCAGTCTGCCAAATGTCATAGGCGGACATGGCGAGGGTCGCCTTGCCGCCAGCCTCAACGGCGGTTTTCCCTGCCCCGCCCAAAAGTTTGCCCGCCCCGCCGAGCACCTTTCCGCCTCCCCCGCGAAGCATCCGGGAGCCGCCCCACGCCATGCCGACGGCGGCGAATACGCCAAGGGCCGTCGCGGCTTCATAGACAACCGTCGTCAGCCGGGGAAATTCCTGTGCCGCGTCACGCAAGCCGGTAAGCATGTTGTCGATATGCGGTTTGACTTCGGAAAAGGCGTCGCTGGCGGCAATGTCTTTTTCATTGGCCGCTTGCTGGAGCTGCGCGTCGGTTGTGGAAGCCATGACACTATAAGATGTATCAATAGCCCCGTCCGCCTCTTTGAGTTGATCCAGCACGTCACGCTTCGTCGCTCCCTGATTCATTACACCGACAAGTCCAAGCATGGCTTCCCTGTCTTGAATGATGCGCCCCACAGCGGAACCTTGCAAAATCTCCGCCGCTTGTTGCAATAAGGCTTGGCGGTCGGCTCCTTTGGCGGTTGCAAGCTGCGCCTTGATCTTCTTGTAGCTTCTATTCGTGTTGACGACACGCTGCTCGACGAGGCGGGCAAAGGCCGATACGGGATCTTCCCCTCGTTGTGCGGCGGCGGACAATTCCTTTGGCAGATTGACGCCGAAGTCTTCAAAGTTCTTTGCGGCGTCCGGGGCAGTCAGTTTGCCAAGGAGATTGAAGTAGGCATTGCCCGCCTGATCACTGCTACCCGTCACCTGAGCGACGGCTTGCAGATTGGCAAGGTGCTGCTCGTACCCCTCCATTCCCTTCATACCCTTGCCCGCCGCCATGATCTGCGGCAACCACCGGGCCATGTCCTTGAGTTCAAACTGCCCGGCTTCACCGGCCCGGATAGCTTTTTCCAGCGCCGCCTTGGCTTGCTCGGGCTTGAATTGGCCTTGCTGAATCCCCTTGACCAACACCAGCGCCAACTCGTTTGGATCGGCCTGCGCAGCCGTGGCGGCCTTTTGAACAACAGGCAACAGGTTCTTTGCAGTCTCAATGTCAGTACCGGCGGCGAGCATGGAATTAAGCGCTCCTGCTGCCTGCTCGCGACTTCCGCCGCCTTCCCGCACGGAAGCCGCAATGACCGCATCAAGTTCCTTCATGCCTGCAATGCGCCCCTTGACACCACGATCCGAGTAGGCGACATTCGCCATTCCGGCGAGTTGTTTTTCATAGGCGATCGGCTTTTGCACCGCCCGTGCCGCC
>OOAF01002541.1_pt1 | contig 10152 bp, 8 predicted proteins | sample 1671251 | NCBI WGS metagenome assembly OOAF01 (sample SAMN06348137, study PRJEB24527) | human gut metagenome | biome: human gut; feature: ankylosing spondylitis patient; material: feces | host: Homo sapiens | place: China | collected 2015-10 | reverse complement strand
CTAAGGGTGGTATGAACCACTGCCAGGATGAGATGAAGAAGGCTGTTAAGGCTGGTTACTGGAACCTCTTCTCATTCAACCCAGCACTTAAGGCTGAAGGAAAGAATCCATTCACACTTACATCTAAGGAAGGTGATGGAACATATCAGGATTTCCTTAATAACGAGGCTCGTTACACAAGACTTGTTAAGCCATTCCCAGAAAGAGCAGAGAGACTCTTTGCTAAGTCTGAGGAAGCTGCTAAGGAAAGATATGATCACCTTACAAAGCTTGTTGAACTTTACAAGTAATTAATATACAGCTTAATAAAGTGTATGATTGCTCCCGCAGGGCTTGTTCCTGCGGGAGTTTTTTGTGTGTGGGGAGTATGCGTGTGAGACAGCAAGAGCAACAGTTTCGTAAAGTTTGGAGGGAGTTTTGTAGAGTTAAACTTTTTGAGGGAGAATTTCGTATATATTAGTAGAAAGGGATTGTGGATTGGACTTTGAAGTGGCGGAGAGGCAGGCTGAAGTCCAAAAGGAATGGCGCAGATTATGAGGCGGATGAAGAATCGTATGATAAACTGAAAGAGTATATTGATACTTTGTATAAATAACTTGATAATCAAACTAATATGTATTATAATTTGAAAATCAAAATAATTGGAGGCTCAAATTGAATACAAATATTATAAATAAGAAAAAGTTGATTACAAGTATTATTTTTAAGGCAATATCGCTGATTGCTTCGGTGTATGGTCTTGTATTTACGATTGACAGTATTAAGTCATTCACATTTTTTACAACGCTGTCTAATGTGGCACTTGATATTGTACTTGCAGTATTTATTGTGCTTGATGTTATACTGCTCACTAAGGGAAAGGATTATAAGAACAATAGGTTGTACATACTCAAATTCCTTATGACACTTTCAATTACACTGACATGTCTGGTGTATATGATTATTCTTGGACCAACTTCCGAGGACGGACTGATTGGTGCATATCTTAATAAATATGCAGGAAGTCTTGGGGTACATTTAATTGGTCCGGTATTTGCGATTGCAGATTTCCTTGTGTTTGATAAGGGATTTTCGGCAAAGAAAATATATGCAATATATGCAGTTATTCCACCGCTTTGCTATGTTGCATTCGTATACATTCTGGCTGCATTGGGCGTAAGATGGTATGATACAATGACAGCACCTTATAACTTCCTTAATTATGCTGCACCAACAGGCTGGTTTGGCTGGGATTTAAGCAAGATGGGATCTGAATCTCTAGGAATCGGAGTTGTGTATATGATTGTGGTTCTGTTGCTTATATTTATTGGAATAGGGCTTTTATATCTTGCAATTAACGGAGCAGGCAGAGGAGCTAAGGCACAGAAAGCAGAACTTGTGAGCGAGTAGCCGGATAGAGGTATTGAAAATGTGATTTAGAAGTTGCGATATAGAAGAACGTACAATTTATAATAGAATATAGAAGGTTAAAAATGTCCGGCATGCGATTCATTTTAAATCGCATGCCGGACATTTTACATACTTTTTCATTGTCTTACTTTATGTTATAATATCGGGCAGTAATTGAAGAAGATTAAATATAGAAAACAGGAGAAGTTTATGAAAGAGAATCTTAAGAAGCTGGCTAAATACTACAAGCCGTATTTAGGCACATTTATACTTGATATGATACTGGCGATGATGTCAGCGGCGGTGGCACTTGTGATACCACTTGTTGTAAGGTTCATTACATCAAAGGTCGCATATATGAGTGCCAATGAAGCACTTTCAAGAATTATGATTATTGTTGGAGTACTTTTTGTGCTTGTACTGATACAGTGGGGCTGCAACTACTATATATCTAATTATGGACATGTAATGGGCGCAAAGATTGAGTACGATATGAGGGCAGAGATATTCAATCATTATCAGAAGCTGTCATATTCATTCTATGATGACCAGAAGGTTGGACAGTTATTGTCAAGAATAACATCAGATTTATTCGATATTACAGAGCTTTTGCATCATGGACCTGAGAATATAACTATTTCACTGATTAAGATAATCGGTGCATTATGCATATTAAGTTCGATTGACTTAAGACTTACGATTGCTGCATTTGTATTGATTCCTTTTATGCTTGTGTTTGCGTATGTGCTTAACAAGCGCATGAAGAGGGCATTTAAGAGAAACAGGGTAAGAATAGGTGAGATAAATGCACAGATAGAGGACAATCTGTCTGGAATAAGGGTTGTCAAGTCATTTGCAAATGAAGATATTGAATGTGAGAAATTTAAGAAAGGCAATGATTTATTCCTTGAATCTAAGAGAGACAGCTATCATTATATGGGAATGTACAATGCGGGACTTACTGCATTTACAACAATGATAAATGTAATCGTAATCGCAGCAGGCGGTATTGGAATTGCAAAGGGCTGGGTAAATATCACGGATTTCGTTACATTTTTACTGTATATAAATATTTTTACGGAGCCAGTTAAGGTGCTTATTGATTTCACAGAGCAGTTCCAGAATGGCTATTCGGGTTACGAAAGATTCTTAGAGATTCTTTCAGTAGAGCCGGAAATAGCTGATAAGCCTGACGCAAAGGAACTTACTGATGTGAAGGGTGCAATAACATTTGAAAATGTGTCCTTCAGATATAAGGACGGCGTGGACGAGGTGCTTTCCGGGGTTAATCTGTCAGTAAGACCGGGAGAATATGTTGCACTTGCAGGTCCTTCGGGAGTAGGAAAGACAACACTCTGCTCGCTTATTCCAAGATTTTATGAGGTGACGGGCGGTTCGATTAAGATTGATGGAACAGATATCAAAGATGTTACACTTAAAAGCCTGCGTGACCATATCGGAGTTGTACAGCAGGATGTGTATCTGTTTATGGGTACAATTAAAGAGAATATAAGATATGGAAAGCCTGATGCTACGGATGAAGAAGTAATTCAGGCGGCAAAGCTTGCAAATGCGCATGATTTTATCATGAGCTTTGAGAACGGATATGACACAGATATCGGACAGCGCGGAGTCAAATTGTCAGGCGGTCAGAAGCAGAGACTGTCAATTGCAAGAGTATTCTTAAAGAATCCGCCAATTCTTATATTTGATGAGGCGACATCGGCACTTGATAATGAGAGTGAGCAGATTGTACAGGAATCACTAGAGGAGCTTGCAAAGAATAGAACTACATTTGTAATAGCACACAGACTTACAACTATTGAAAATGCGGAGGAAATCCTGATGCTTACTGACGAGGGCATCAAGGAGAGAGGAACTCACGAGGAGCTTATGAAGCTTGATGGTGAGTATGCAAGAATGGTTAAGATACATAGTAGAACATAACATACCAGTTTACAATGTTTATATGCAATGCTATTATATAGGAAATGTTGGAAGGAAGATGATAATCATGGACAGAACAAGAAGATTAAGAATGAATGCGACATTAAGAGATATGGTAAGAGAGAATCATGTAAGGGTGGACGAGCTTATATACCCTGTATTTGTTACGGAGGAGAACGATGTAATACAGGAAGTACCATCAATGCCGGGAATATGTCAGTATTCGCTTGACCATGTTCTTGAAGAAATCGGACGTGCTGTAGAGGTTGGAATTAAGGGAATTCTGCTTTTTGGAATACCTGTACATAAAGATGAGGTCGGAAGTGAGGCATATGACGAGAAAGGTGTTGTGTGCAGGGCAATACGCCTTATTAAGGATGCTTATCCACAGCTTGTAATTATGGCTGATGTGTGCCTGTGTGAGTACACCTCACATGGACACTGCGGACTTGTAAAAGACGGAGTTATATTAAATGATGAGACTTTGCCGCTTCTTGCAAAGGCGTCAGTTGCTTATGCTAAAGCGGGGGCAGATATAATCGCACCAAGTGACATGATGGATAAGAGAGTTGAGGCAATCAGAAATGCACTTGATGAGGCAGGACTGGTTAATATTCCTATATGTTCATACAGTGCCAAATTTGCATCAGGATATTACGGACCGTTCAGGGATGCCGCACATTCAGCACCGGGATTTGGTGACAGAAAGACATATCAGATGGACCCGGCTAATGGAAAAGAAGCGTTAAGGGAAGTTGAAGAAGACATATTAGAAGGTGCAGACATGATTATTGCAAAGCCGGCACTCGGATATATGGACGTTATGAAAGAGATAGCGCTTAACTTCAATATTCCAATTGTCGCTTATAATGTAAGCGGTGAGTACGCGATGGTTAAGGCAGCAGCAATGAATGGCTGGATTGATGAGAAGAAGATTGTAATGGAGAATATGACAGGCTTTAAGAGAGCCGGAGCTAAGATGATAATAACATATCATGCTATAGATGTGGCAAAATGGTTAAAGGAAGAGTAACATTTTAAGCAACATTAAATCAAGCAGCAGGAGGAACTGGTTTTATGAATGAAGAGATGTCAAAGGATTTATATGAGAGAGCAGTAAAACATATGCCGGGTGGTGTAAACAGTCCTGTCAGGGCATACAAGGCAGTTGACAGAGTGCCAAGATTCATAGCTTCTGCCAAGGGAGACAGAATTACTGATGTAGATGGGAATGAAATGATTGACTACATATGTTCATGGGGACCGGGAATATTAGGTCATGCACATGACAGAGTAATTGCAAAGGTTAAGGAAGCTGCGGAAGCAGGTCTTACATATGGTGCACCAACCAAGAGAGAAGTTGAGATGGCAGAGCTTATATATGAGCTTATTCCTACAATGGAGGTGAGCCGTCTTGTAAGCTCAGGAACAGAAGCTGTTATGAGTGCAATCCGTGTGGCAAGAGGCTACACCGGAAGAGACAAGATAATTAAGTTCAGAGGCTGTTATCATGGACATTCGGACGGACTTTTGGTAAAAGCCGGTTCAGCAGCACTTACAACATCAGTTCCAGACAGTGCAGGAGTTCCTGCTGATTACACTAAGAATACACTTGTAGCAGAGTACAATGACTGCGATTCGGTGAAGGAGCTTTTTGATAACAATAAAGATGAAATAGCTGCGGTAATAGTTGAACCTGTTGCAGCTAACATGGGAGTTGTGCTTCCAAAGCCTGGATTTCTTGAATTCTTAAGAGACATAACTAAGGAGAATGGAAGCCTTCTTATATTTGATGAGGTAATAACAGGCTTCAGACTTTCAATTGGCGGAGCGCAGGAGTACTTTAACATCAAGCCTGACCTTACAACTCTTGGAAAGATTGTAGGCGGGGGTATGCCAGTCGGCGCATATGGCGGACGAGCTGATATTATGCGTATGGTAAGTCCTGACGGTCCTGTATATCAGGCAGGAACATTGTCTGGTAACCCGATTGCAACGGCAGCAGGCTTAGAGACTTTAAGAATCTTAAGAGATAATAAGGACATATACGACAGACTTGAGACCAAGACAAAGCGTATTGCTGACAGTGTAAGAAAATGTGGAGCCGGAAGGGTATCGGTTAATCAGATTGGTTCACTTATGAGCATATTCTTTACACCAGATGCAGTAGAAGATTATGACAGTGCAGTAAAGTCAGACACTAAGAAGTATGCAGAATACTTTGGACATATGCTTGATAACGGAATATACATTGCACCATCACAGTTTGAAGCAATGTTCGTATCAGATGCACACACTAATGAGGATATCAACCGTACAATAGAGGTTATGGAAGAATTCTTCAGGAAATAATTCGGATAGTAAGTGGGAATACAGATGCAGTTAGGATATGTAGGAATTAATTATAAGAATACAGACCTTTCAGTAAGGGATAAGATTACATTTACAGACAGCGGAATAGCAGATTTTATGCAGCAGGCAGAGGAGGCTGGCGTGAATCAGTGCATGTGCCTTTCGACATGCAACAGATGTGAAGTGTTTTATCTGTATGAAGATGAAACATTTGTACAGAAAATGTCCGATTTATTCAATGATTATTTTGGACTTGCTGATATTGAATTAGCCAGTGTCAAATGTGGTGAAGAAGCACTTGTATATCTGTTTTGCATAGCAGCCGGACTTGAGAGCATGGTGCTTGGAGAGGATCAGATATTAGGCCAGTTAAAAGATGCAGCTGACCTTTCAAGAACACTGGGACACAGCGGGAAAGAGCTTAATTATATAGTAAGAGAAGCGGTAAGCTGTGCAAAGCGGATTAAGACAGAGTACAAGGTAAGTGAAAAACCGGTATCTGTATGCTATGTCGGGATTCAGGAGTTAGACAGAGTATGTGGCATATCAGGAAAGCACGCGCTTGTTATAGGAAGCGGCAAAACCGCGGCTCTTGCCATAAGATATCTGGCAGAATATGGCGCTGATGTAACAGTGTGTTCAAGAACTTATCAGCATGCGAAGAACCTTCTTAAGGAATTTCCAGATATTCAGGTTATTGCATATGATAAGAAAACAGAAGCGCTTAAATGCAGTGATATAGTTGTCTCAGCGACTTCATCCCCTCATCTGGTGATTAAATGTGCTGAATTATCAGGGGGTAAAAAGATGACACTTCTTGATCTTGCTGCACCAAGAGATATAGAAAAATCGGCAGGCAGCCTTGATGGAGTGACACTTATTGACCTTGACAGGATAGGTGGGATTGTGAAGTCTAATCAGAATGAGAGGGCACATTTGCTTAAAGAAAGCCAGTGCGTGATTGATGAGTATATAGAGGAAACAAAGAAGTGGCTCACATCAAGCAGAATGGATACAACTATCCAGTCGCTTGGCAAAAAATGTGATGAGATAGTACAGGACAGCTATGATTATCTTAACCGCAAGATTGACCTTTCAGACCATGACAGGGTAATCTTAAAGAAGATTCTTAAGTCGTCATTACACAGATTGTTAAAAGAACCGATTGAAGAATTGAAAAATGTGGAAGAAAATGAACAGCAGCAGTATAAAGATATGGTTGAGAGACTGTTTGGATTGTAGGGAGGATTATGCATTACAGAATAGGAACGAGAGGTTCGAAGCTGGCACTTGTCCAGTCGGAATATGTTAAGAGAAGAATGGAAGAGGCGTATCCTGAGGATACATTTGAACTTGTTATAATTAAGACAACAGGCGACAAGGTTACGGATAAGCCGCTTGCTGCGATTGGAACTAAGGGGCTTTTTGTAAAGGAAATTGAGGAAGCGCTTCTTTCAGGCAGCATTGATATGGCGGTTCACAGCATGAAGGATATGCCGGCTGAATGTGAGACTGGACTTACATTTGCAAAGGCGTGGAAACGAGAGGATTGCAGAGATGTACTTATATTAAAGACTGCAGGAAGTTTTTCAGAACTTCCTTCTGGTGCGGTTATAGGCACTGGGAGCCTTAGGCGTGCATGCCAGCTTGCAATGCTGCGTCCTGATATCCAGTTTACTGCTATCAGGGGAAATGTTGATACAAGGATTAACAAACTTATGGACGATTCATACGGACTTGATGGAATTGTGCTTGCGGCAGCAGGACTTAACAGACTTGGCAGGTCATCGGAGATAACAGAGTACCTTGACCCAGAGGTCGTTATTCCGGCACCGGCACAGGGAGTTCTTGCAATTGAGACTGCAGAGGTGAATACAGAACTTCTTGATAAGATAAATGCTTTGTCAGATGATAATTCTGATAGAGAAGCTGTGGCTGAAAGAACATTTTTAAGATTAACAGGTGGCGGTTGTCATGCCCCGGTTGGCGCACACTGTGTGACAAAGGATAACGGTGACCTTCGAATGGTTGTGTTATTTGGCAATGATGATTGCAGCAGGATTCTTAGAATTGAAGTTACAGGAACTGACAGTGAGGCGGTTGGCCACGAAGCAGCCCGTATGCTAGGATTGGAGTAGATTGTGGGTAAATACATATATACATATATTGAAAACGGACAGATGTACGATAAAAGCCCTTCCCTTGCAGAATTACTTGCAAAGGAGGGGCTTTCCTGCGAAAAAATAGTAACTGGCAGGATTGAATACATAAAGGTTAAAGATTTTGAGACACAGATAAAAGATGCACAGTGGCTTGTGTTTACAAGTAAAAATGCTGTGGCTGGGTTTGCTTATAATATGGGGGAGATGGCTTGTGAAGGCGAGCCGGATTGTGATGGTGCGTTGAATGGAGACAGTGTTGAAGCTTTTGATGTGAGGAGCGGGCTTCCTGACGGTATTAAGATCGCGGTAGTCGGCAATAAAACTAAAGAAGCTCTAAGAACGACATGCGGTTTTGAGGCAGACTTTGTATCATATAAATCTACAGGCTTGGAACTTGGAAGGAGTCTGATGAATATTGCAGCCGGCAAGATTGTATATCTGTGTGCAGAGATAACAAGCGGCTCACTTGAAGAAGCTATGAATGAGTATGAAAACTTAATTAAGATTCCAGTATATAGGAATGAACCTGTGGATTATGATGGTATGGAATACGACAGCATGAATTGCGGAGATATTGATGGGATAATTGTTACAAGTGGCAGCAGCGGAGAGCGTATAAAATGGCTGATTGACAGACTTGATGATGTTTTGGTGTACAGCATTGGCCCAGCTTGCAGTAAGAAGCTTATGGAATCTGGAATTGTGAAAGAACGTATAGTTGAGGCAGAAAAGCATACATATGACGGACTGGTGGAAGCTGTCAGATGCAGAGCCGATGAAAAACCAATGAATGATATATGATAAAAATACAATAAGTATATTTACAATATAATATAACTGTGATAGCATATGTATATAAATGTGCATATTTATTAATTCAGAGGAGGAAGAAACACTGGTGTTGTATATTTTATGGAGAAAGATAATAAAGATTATTATGACGCAGCTATGCGTCAGATTAAAGGAGATTCATGGAGCCTGAGTGCATATGGATATCTTAAGAGTAATGAAGAATGGATTGGAAGATATGAGGATTTTCTAAAGGGAAAGAAATCACTGCCGCTGTTGTATGATCCATTCTTTAAGAAGATATTTAATCCGGTTGAGAGAAGGGACAGGCTTTCAGAGTTGGTGAGCTGTCTGCTGGGGCAGAAGGTTACTGTACTTGAGGTATTTCCGAATGAGGATTCACAGTTTCTTGGAGTGATGATTATTATGGATATGGTTGTGATGATGTCTGATGGAAGTATTGCAAACATTGAGATTCAGAAGATTTCTTATGACTTTCAAGCAGAGAGAATATCGTGTTACTCGGCAGATCTTGTGCTGCGCCAGTATAAGATGATTACTGGAAATCGGGAGATAGGAGGTGCTGGAAGTGATGGGGGTTCAATGAAAGGTTCATCAAAACCTTCGTATAAGGATATGCGACCAGTTCATACTATTATTCTGTTTGATAACAGTAGCAGCAGCCTTATCAGCGAGGTTGATAAGGCATTATGTTTTCATGTTGGCAAGACGAAATTCAATACTGGAATTAAGATAAAACTTTTGCAGGATTATGTGCTCGTAAGCCTTGACACATTTAAGAAATACAGATATTCTGATATAAGAAAAGGGCGTATTGAAGTGACGAAATACGATTATGACAGAACGCAGTACAGCGAAAAGCAGGTGACAGAAAAGATGAAGCTTGACCGTTTAAAGTACCTGTCGTTATTCGTAGCTGAGACACCGGAGGAGATAGAGCGATTAATAGAGATATTTCCTGACTTGGAATCAGTACGCCAGGATATTAATGAGTATTTGGAGAGACCGAGGGAGGTGCTCAATATGTTTTCTGAGGCGTTAAGGATATTAGATAGGAATACGGCGGAGCTGATGGTTGACAGGATGAAAGATGAGATGGATGAGCTGAAGTTACAGAAAGGTAAATTGGAAGCACAGAATGGAGAACTTGAAGCACAGAATGGAGAACTTGAAGCGCAGAATGAGGCTCTTAAAGCATCCTTTAAGGAAAAAGATGCTGCAATTGAAGCAAAAGATGCTGAAATAGAAAGATTAAAGAAGTTACTAGAAGAACAGAATAAGTAATTATTACAGATGCAGTTATCATGATGGAGTGGTAACTGCATTTTTCAAAAGCAGAGAAAAATAAAAAAGTACTGTACAAAACAAAAACATTGTTTTATAATAACATACAAACATAGTATGTTTGTGCATTACATAAACATATCACCAGATTCTTGAAATGTTTTCATGAATTGATATTAGAAAATGTGGAATAATACCACAAGAAAAG
>OOAF01002513.1_pt1 | contig 10295 bp, 6 predicted proteins | sample 1671251 | NCBI WGS metagenome assembly OOAF01 (sample SAMN06348137, study PRJEB24527) | human gut metagenome | biome: human gut; feature: ankylosing spondylitis patient; material: feces | host: Homo sapiens | place: China | collected 2015-10 | reverse complement strand
AGGAGGGGATGCGGTTAGATCAATTTCTCGCAGCAGAGTTAAAAGAACATTCCCGTTCTTATATTCAAAAACTGCTAAAAGACGGCAAAATTTCCGTCAATCAAAGCTCGGTCAAACCCAACTATAAAATCAGTGAAAACGATAAGATCGAAGTTTTTATTCCGGATCCTGAAGTATTGGATATTCTTCCCGAGAATATTCCGCTTGATATTTTATACGAAGACAGTGATATCCTTATTGTTAATAAACCCAAGAATATGGTCGTTCATCCGGCGCCGGGGCATTATGAGCACACTCTTGTAAATGCAGTAATGTATCACTGCAAAGATAATCTGTCCGGAATTAACGGTATACTTCGTCCGGGAATCGTACATCGAATCGACATGGATACAACAGGTTCGCTTTTGATATGCAAAAATGATAAGGCGCATCAGATCATAGCAGAACAGCTAAAAGAACATTCGATTACCCGACGATATCATGCGATCGTTCATGGAAAGATAAAAGAAGATAACGGAGTGGTAAACGCTCCTATCGGAAGGCATCCCATTGATCGAAAAAAAATGAGTACGAAAGCAAAGAACGGAAAACATGCAGTTACCCATTATACCGTCCTGCGCAGATTTAAAGATTATACTTATATCGAATGCGAACTGGAGACAGGACGAACCCACCAGATTCGTGTTCATATGGCAAGCATTGGACATCCCATTCTAGGAGACAGTATGTATGGTCCGTCAAAATGTCCGTTTAAACTTCAGGGTCAGACATTACATGCAAAAGTTCTTGGAATCACTCATCCTTCCACAGGGAAATATATCGAAGTCGACGCACCTCTTCCGGAATATTTTAATAAACTTCTCAAACAATTAGAAGAACGCTGATTTTGTTGAAGGAAAAAAGAAAAGAAAATAGAAATTTGATTGTATTTTTCTTTGTTTTTAGTTATAATACTCACATATAGTTCATTTGTATATGTATTTTTTATGCAAAATCACATATTGTTGACGTAAAGGAGAGTGACCTTAAATGAAAACAAATACGATCATTACTATTGGAAGAGAATTCGGAAGTGCCGGCCGGGAAATCGGATATAAAGTAGCCAAAGAATTCGGAATCAAACTTTATGACAAAGAAATGCTGGCCCGTGCAGCAAAAGAAAGCGGAATCTGTGAAGAAATATTTGAATCACATGACGAAAAACCTACAAGCAGTTTTCTCTATTCACTAGTAATGGATACATATTCAATGGGATATTCCGGAAACACCTATACAGATATGCCGATCAATCATAAGGTTTTTCTTGCACAGTTTGATGCAATCAAAAAAATCGCAGATGAAGGACCTTGTATTCTTGTCGGAAGATGTGCAGATTATGCACTTGAATCATATAAAAATGTAGTAAGCGTTTTCATTCATGCCGATCTTGATGCAAGAATACGCCGTATTGCAAGGATCTATAATCTGACGGATGCGAAGGCAAAAGATATGATCTTAAAAACAGATAAAAAACGAGCAGGTTATTATAATTATTATACAAATAAAAAATGGTCCGACTCAAAAAGCTACGAACTTTGTCTTACAAGTTCCGAACTTGGCATAGACGGAACGGCGAATGCGATTATTGACTATGTAAAACTAAAAGAAAGTATTGCGAAAGAAAGCAAACGAATTTAAATAAAGAAACTTAGAATAACTTAAAAAGCCCGAAAACTATAAAACCGATCTTGAAATTAAGATGATGTTTTATGATTTTCGGGTTTTTATTGTGTAATTTCATAATTTTTATTCATTGATTTTAGTTGATTTGTGTAGTATCATTAAAATAACCTGCTCGTTTTTTATCTGTTTTTAAGATCATATCTTTAGGAAAATCAAAAGCATATTGAGCATTTTGCTCATATCACTACTTATCATACCTCTATGCAGCGGTATCGGAATTCATGCCAAGGAAAAAAACACAGAATCAAACGAATATAAAATTTATCCGATTCCTCATTCTGTTGTATATGATAACGAACAATTTGTGATGTCAGATAGAGTTCATGTTGTCTTCGAGGAAGGTATAGATAAAGCTACACAGAACTTTTTGGAAGAAGTTATAACAGACTATGGGAAAACAGTTGTACATTCTGAAGAGATCGTCAACGGAGAAACTACGATCCTGTTGGGAATAAAAGGTTCCAATGGAAAAGCGGACAGCTATATCAATAAAAATACAACGATTAAAACGTCTGATCTTTTCAATCGAACTGATTCATATATACTTAGCGCCAAAGAAAATATTATCTCAATCGTAGGAAAAGATACCGACAGTACATTTTTCGGTATCGCTACGTTACAGATGATGCTTACATCTTATGAAGATCCAGCCCTTCGCAGCGTACAGATCGAGGATTTTTCTGACATACAATATCGAGGATTTATTGAAGGCTTTTACGGAGGGTGGGATTATAAATCACGGGAAAGCCTTATGAGATTTGCACGTGATGTTAAAATGAACCATTATATTTATGCATCAAAAACTGATCCTTATCATACATCAAAATGGGGAGAACTTTATCCGCAAAGCGAAATCGATCAGATACAAAAACTTGTAAAAGTAGGTGAAGAGACAAAATGTTACTATACATGGTCCGTACATATTTCGGGATTTTTCACCAATTTAGATACATCGAATGAAACCGCCTATAATGAACGGTATCAGAAACTACTTGCAAAATTCCGTCAGCTTTATGACGCAGGCGTTAGAAAATTTGACATTTTAAATGACGACTTCGGACAAGGAACTCATGAAGATGTAGTAAATCTTTTAAATAAGCTGACAAAAGAATTCATTATTCCAAACAACTGCAAGCCGATCACTTACTGTATGCAGGGATATAACAAAGCATGGTCAAAAGAGGCTGAATTAAGTGCATTAAAAAAACTTGACAAGTCAATTATCCTATATTGGACAGGTGATGACGTAAACTCGCCGATCACACAGGAAACAATCGATTATGTTTCAGAGAAAACAGGACACAAAGTTTGTTTCTGGCTGAATTATCCGGTAAACGAACATGGAAAATCAGGACTTTATCTTGGAGATATCACACATTACGCCCGCGATGGCATAACAGGACTTACAGGAGCTGTCTCAAACCCTTCCCGCTTTGCACAGAGTAATAAAGTCGGTCTGTTCCAGCTTGCATCACTATTCTGGAACAATACTAATTACACTGCAAACGCGCAAACTGTTTGGCAGGATGCATTCCGTTATCTTGAACCTGAAGTACAGGACGCTTACTTTAAAATTGCATCTAATGTTGCAAACTGTCCTCGTTCCGTACGTGTACCGCAAGGCTTTCCGGAATCAGAATATCTGAAAGAAAAGCTTGAAAATGTTACAGCTAAAATCAGTAATGGAGAGAACTTGAAAAATGATAAAGAAACGGCAGCTTTAAAATCGGAATTTGAATCTATTCTTGCTGCAATCGAAACATTTAGATCAACATGTGACAATGCTGATTTAAAATCAGAATTAGATCCATGGCTGAAATCACTGCAAGATATCGCTTCAGGCGGAAAGGCAATTATCGAAAGTATCATTGCTATTCAAGAAAAAGACATAGATACAGCTTGGGAAACGTTTGCAACAGCAGGCAAGGCGCTACAAACATGGAATACATATCCGACAGCAGAAGGAGTAAAAGAAGGCGCAGAAGCAGGAAGTAAACGTATCCAACCGTTCGTATCGAAAGCAGCCGCAACGGCAAAAAATAAATTAACACCGTTTTTCGATCCTGATAATACGAATGTAATTCCTTCGTTTTATGCAGTTCTTGCAGGTGTAAAACGAACAGATGATACTGTTTCCGCAAAATTATTTGACAAAGATCCATCAACTGCCGGCGAATGGAATCAAAACCAAAAGATAGGAGATTACTATGGCGTAGATTTAGGTCGTGTTATCCCTGTAACAGATATTACAATTCTTCAGGGAGCATCAGAAACTGATCATGACTATTTCCACAATTTCGTTTTAGAATATTCTGAAACAGGTGAAGACGGTTCATGGGTCACAATTCAGGAGTACAAAGAAACAGATGAATCACATAAAATAGAAAAAACAGGGTTAAACATAAATGCACGCTATGTGCGTCTGCGTCTTACCAAGACAGGAACGACAACTCCGAACAAAGCAAATTATTGGACAAAAGTACGCGAATTTACAGTAAATAAGAAATTTACTGACGGGGAACGTATTTATACAAATATTGAAAAATTAAAAGAGACTCCGATCCACATTTACGAAAACGAATTTCGTATAAGAGACATTAAGGATTTAGAATTAAAACCGAATGAATATGTCGGTATCAAAATGACCTCCCTTGTCTCAGTGTCTGATATTTTTTCCGAATCAGACGAATTTGAAAAAGCAAAAATACAATATTCAACAAATGGAATTGAATGGACAGATGCGAAAAATTTCAAAGGGCCACAACCGATGCGATATGTCCGTCTTGTCAATCAGACAAATGAAACGCTAAAAGGATCATTGACAAAACTAGGTATTTCCGTAAATAATCTTAAGATCACACCGAAGATGAGCGAAACAAGTTTTACAAATCCGCTTAAAGAAGGTACGTGGGAGAATATGTTTGATGGAGATTTTACAACCCATGCCTGGACGAATCAGGGTCAAAATAATGGCGGATACATTATTATAGACCTCGGAACTTCAACACCGCTTTATGATGTTACAATCGTCACAGCGGATGGAAAACCTCATTTATACGATGCAGATATACAAATCTCCTCTGATAAAAAAGAGTGGACCACGATCGCGTCTGTAAAAAATGACAATACAAAAGTGGAACCTCCCTATCGTTATGTAAGAGCAAATGCCCAGGGAGCTAAGAGCAGATATCTTCGTATTCTCGTAACAGATGACGTTATCGGTAAATATGATAATCCGTTCCTTTGTATCAAAGAAATTGAATTTAACAAAAATATTGAAGAAAATACAAGTACATATCCGATTGCTTCGAGTGCAGAAGGTAATCTTGAAAAATGTATCGATCAGGATCTGTCCACTGTATTTACAACAGAAAACAAAACTGCCGGATGGCTGGAATATAAACTGACAGACAATACAAAATTAAAATCGTTCTCTATTTTGCAAGATGTACATACTATTTCCGAAGCTAATGTAAAGGTACGAACCGGAACTGATAAATGGAAAGACTTAGGTACATTTGATAAGGGAACAAAAACTTTTGATGTATCAGAATATGACAATATTTTCGCGATTCGACTTGAATGGGCAGAGGGAAAAGCGCCTTCTATATATGAAATTTATACAAACGAAGATGAAAAACAAAATACAGATGATATCGGAATCTATGTAGAACAAATCATCGATACAGAAGCAGATTCCGAAAAACCAAAGCCTGAACAACCTGAAATCCCGGATTCAGAAAATCTTGCTATAAACCGTCCGGTAGAGGTATCAGGAACCGAGCTTGACAGAGATCAAAAAGATTTTGCCGTGGACGGGAACCGTGAGACAAGATGGAACAGCAATTACATCAAAGGCGATCATGCATCTGAAGAAGCATGGATCATCGTTGATCTCGGTGAAGAAACAAATATCATCGAATCACTTACTGCAGAGTATTTTAATTTAGTTTATCCGACAGACTATGACGTTCTCGTATCTGCTGATAAAGAAAACTGGATCACTGCAAAAACGATAAAAAACGAACCGAACGGAGCAGCCCATCCAACAGATGAAATTTCACTTGATCAACCAATCATCGGAAGGTATGTCAAATTATTATTCCGTGAATTAAACAGTGCTGCTGTCGGAAACTGTGTAGGTTTAGAAGAGCTTACCATAACAGGAAAGAGGATATCCTCCGAAACAGAATTAAAAGAATATATGCCGATCAGCGATATTAAAATCGACAAAGGTACGTCACAAGAAGAATTAAGAAAGCTGCTTCCTTTAATTATCAGTGGAAAGCTTGCATTAAAAGACAGTGATAAAATACTGGACTTGGCATCATTATTTGTAAACTGGGATCTTTCAGAATATACTTCTGCTGAAGATACGATCCTCACTTTAAAAGGGAATTTGATCGGTGCAGGAAAAGCAACTGGAGACGAGATTTCCCTAAATGTGATCATAGGCACCGGATCAACAGAACCTCCTGTTGACCCTGAAGGTCCTACTGATCCGGATACACCTGATTCAGGAAAGATTGAACAATTAAAACAGGAATTAGCTCTACTCATTGAAACTGCTCAAGCAAAAGTGGAATCCGGTAAATACACAGACGAAACAGTCAAAATACTTAAAGAGCAAATCATAAAATCTGAGGCGCTTTTAACAGACAACGTCACTGCCGAACAACTTGAACAGCAAATCAATAGTATTAAAAAATCAATCAACGGATTAACCGAAAAAAAAGCCGACTTAGAAACTTCTGACCGGCCAAATCAAAACATCACTCATTCAGAAAAAAGTACAGCAGTAAAAACAGGTGACTCAACTCATATAATACCTCTATTTCTGCTGATGATTTGCACCGGATTTTCCTTGATCCTATTCAGGAAAAGAAATACTTATAATAAATAATAGGTGTTGACATGCGATAATGTCACATATTATAAAAGCACATCCGATGGATTAAACATCGGATGTGTTTTACTTGCCGCTAGTTTATTCACTTTTAAGATCTTATTTAACGTCTCGATATCGTGCGCTGCGGCCAACCTTTAATATCTCCTGTTAAAATAGCGTGAAACATTCGTTCTTTTGTTCCCGGATGTTCTTTGTTAAGTTCTCTTAAAAGTTCTTTTGCATATTGCCGCTTCGTATGTCCGTCTACAGGACATTTTCCTTTTACAACCGGAAGAGAATATTTATTGCGAAAACCGATTACTTCCATTTCATCTATAAACATCATAGGACGGATAACAGTAAGATCCATACGATCTAAATATGTTTTTGGAGAAAAGGAATAAAATCTTCCTTCAAAAATCAATGAGAGCAACATTGTTTCAATAATATCATCTTTATGATGAGCATAAGCCACTTTATTACACCCCATCTCCTTAACCGCCTCATTTAAGGCGCCTTTACGCATTTTTGCACAAAGCGAACAAGGATTACTCTCTTGGCGTACATTAAAAAGAATATCATAAATATCTGATTTTACTATTTTATAAGGAACTTCTAATTCCCTGCATAAATTTTGAATCGGTTCCAAATTAAAATCTGCAAATCCAAGATCTACAGTTACAGCACTTAAATCAAACTTACGGGGATAAAACCGTTTTAATCCATGAAGCGCATAGAGCAGGGTAAGGCTGTCTTTTCCGCCCGAAATACCTACCGCAATATGATCCCCTTCCTGTATCATACTATAATTATAACGTTTATATTATATCGGCAGAAGAATATAAATACAAGTCGAAAACTTACAGAAAATCATAGAATCACCGGTTGTTTATGAAAAAAATCAGATTACGATCCGTAAGTTAAAAATAGTAATAAATAATCAAAGAATTTGATTGAAATTCATCTCTGATAGAGATAAGATATTGTTTAGGGAAAATTTATTTTTTATTTTTTTGTAAATAGATGTCCCGTAACTATATTTTACCAGAAAAGAGAGTATTAAAATGAAAAACAAAGGAATATCTATTCGTGAAATATTAATCATTACATTTGGAATGTTTCTTGTAGCCGCAGGGGTTTATTTCTTCATGATTCCCGGAAATATCGTAGCCGGAAGTGTTTCCGGTCTGGCTCTCGTATTATCGAAATTGTTAGGGATACAAGTTTCTGTATTAACATTTATCTTAAATACATTCCTTCTTATTATCGGGTTTATCTTCATCGGAAAAGAATTTGGAGCAAAGACAGTGTACACATCTATGCTTCTCCCTGTATATCTTTGGATTTTCGAGCATTTCATACCACTTGACAAATCGATTACCAATGAACAGGTAATCGATCTCGTAATTTATGTTCTGCTGATTGCTCTTGGTCAGGCATTACTGTTCCATGTAAACGCATCTTCCGGAGGATTAGATATTGTGGCAAAGATGCTGAATAAGTTTACACATATTGAAATAGGAAAAGCACTGACAATTTCCGGGCTTATCACTGCAATGACTTCTATATTTGTTTACGATATACCGACACTTATTATCAGTCTTCTCGGAACATATGCAAACGGAGCAGCAGTAGACTATTTTATTGACGGCTTCAAAAAACGAAAACGCGTATGTATTATTGCAGATGATTACCGTCCGATCCAACAATATATTATTCATGATCTAAATCGCGGAGCAACTTTATATACAGCTCAAGGCGCTTATGACGAAACACACAGAACCGAATTGATCACAATTATCACACAACAAGAATATCGTACACTTTTAAATTATCTTCATTCATGTGGGCAGAAAGTATTCGTTACCGTCTCTACTGTAAATGAAGTGATCGGTCAATGGAATTCAAAATAAATACTTATACCTCGCGAAGTTTCACTATGTTTGCAGCCTGCCGGCGTCTGTCTTCATCAATGGCTGCATAATGCTTTTTCGTTGTATTTACATCTTTATGTCCGAGAACATCGGCAACAAGATAAATATCTCCTGTTTCTTTATAAAGGGAGGTACCGTAGGTACTTCTAAGCTTATGAGGAGTTATTTTCTTGTTAGGCGTTACTTCCCGGGCATATTTTTTTACCATATTCTCAATAGCTTGAACGCCCATACGTTTTCGCTGAGTAGATAAGAAAAGCGCATTTTCATGCCCCGGAAGCGGGAGAGTAGTTCTCCGTGTTGTATACATATATGTCTTTAGTGCATTTTCCACTTCTTCGCCAAAATATACAATCATTTCATTTCCGCCTTTTCGCATCACTTTGATTCCATTATTTTCAAAATCCACATCATTGATATCCAGCCCCACGCATTCCGAAACACGAATGCCCGTTCCTAAAAGTAAAGTTAATATAGCAAGATCTCTGTTTCTCGTTTTCTCAAAATAAGCCTTTTTCTGTCCGGTTAAATGATCGCCTCCATGATCAACATAATCAAGCAATCGGACAACTTCATCCGCATCAAGACGAATAATTGCCTTTTCGTGAAGTTTAGGCATATCTACAAGAAGAGTCGGGTTTTTCGATATTGCCTGACGTTTAAAATAATATCCATAAAAGCTACGAAGCGCTGACATTTTTCTTGCAAGTCCTTTTTCTGTATTTGTAACTTGCTTTTCATCATTTTTATATACTTTTAAATATTCTTGGTATTCCTCAATATCAACCGGTTCAAGATTTTCTATATCTGCCAATGTAAACTGATCGATCGTATAGTTTTTATAAACCGGATTATTTTCCATTAAAAAACGGAAAAACACACGAATATCGTATGCGTAGGAAATTCGTGTGTTAGCGGATGTCGTTGGCTCTATAGCTCTGAAATAATCTTTCGCAAACGATGGTAATGTTTTTAATATTTCCCTTAGCCGTAATGTATAATCGATATATTTTTGTTCATGATATGTTTTTACATCATAACTTACACGTAAACCTTCATCTGAAGTATTTTCCTTATTTGCCATAATTATATTCCTCCTTTATTTATTCGGATATACATATTATATCAAATGTATATCTTTACGTCCATATCTTTTGGAAAAATCAGTATTTGTCGTATAGATTGATCTATATTATAAGACAGCCGATAAAAATGAGTATTACTTCTATTTCTCACGGCTGTCGGTTGGAGTGTATATATCAATACATAGGGTGTATATTGATACCGATTTAAACATATCATTCAGTCATATACATAATCATAAGATTTTCTCCCGAATAAATTTTATCAGAAGAAAGTCCGTTTATCTCCTTAAGAACTTTAACATATTCTTCTGTCGAACTATATTTTTCAGGAAGATTTTCATTTAAATCATTTACTAATGCTTTTTCTTCACTTGAAGCTGCTTTCATATATGCATCAGAGCATCGTTTCATCATATCTTCAAGTGTTCGCCTTTTTCAATCTTAATACTTTTATAATAGATATAAGTACTTTCGTGATCCGGCGTATCCTTTTCCTTTGCGGAAACAAAAAATGCACTAAACGACATACTTACAAATAAAACAATAACAACTCCCACGAATAAATTACGAGCATGTTGTTTTAATATAGCCGATTTTTTTGATCTTTTTTCATTTCTTTTTCCCTTCATAATAGTATCCCCTTTATCTCTGCTTATTTTTACACTT
>OOAF01002506.1_pt1 | contig 10339 bp, 9 predicted proteins | sample 1671251 | NCBI WGS metagenome assembly OOAF01 (sample SAMN06348137, study PRJEB24527) | human gut metagenome | biome: human gut; feature: ankylosing spondylitis patient; material: feces | host: Homo sapiens | place: China | collected 2015-10 | reverse complement strand
TTCGTTTTTGCCGTCGGCCGAAAATGTGACCGTCTGCACTGCTGCTGTATGCCCGGCCAGCATTTCAGCGGCGGCCTGCCGAGTACGGTATTCCATGATGCCGCCGCCCACACTGCCCACAGTCGTGCCATCGGGCAGGAGCAGCATTTTGGAGCCGACCTCCCGCGGGGTGGAGCCGTGCCGTGCAATGATCGTCGCCAGCACTGCAGGCTGGCCGTTCTGTGCGGCCTGCTCCATCGCCGCCAGAAGCGCCGGAGCAAAGCCCTCGGTCTGAGGGCGGGCGTTTTTCACTTCCACGATCTGCGCCAGAATGGACAGCGCGATCTCTTCGGCTGTTTTGGCCCCGATGGCAAGTCCGATGGGGGCCTGCACAGCTTCCACCCGTGCAGCATCCGCCCCGGCTTCCAGCAGCTGTCGCCGTACCAGTGTGGCCCGGCCCCGGCTGCCCATCATGCCAACGTAAGCCGCCGGTTTCTGCAAGATCTGCTCCAGGCAGGCCACATCAAAGGCATGGGCGCGGGTCACGACCACAAAGTAGGTCTCTGCCCCGCCGGGCACCTGCTCCAGTGCCTGTGCAAACGGTAAGCAGAGGACCGTGTCCGCTCCGGCATCCCGCAGGTCCTGCGCATATTCCGTGCGGTCCTCCATAGCAAGCACCGGCAGGCCCAGCAGTTTTGCCATCCGTACCACCGATGCCGCTACATGGCCGCCGCCGCAGACAACGATCTGCGGCACCGCACCGAATCGTTCCACAAACACCCGCGTGCCGTCCAGTTCCAGAAACCCGGTGGCTGTGCATTCCTGCAAACGGGAAAGGCTGCGCTGCAATACGCCGCTGCTGTGGGTCTGCCACACCGGGCGCCCGCCGCGCAGCAGCATCCGGCTGCCGGCCTCCGGTCCATCCAGAACCGCCGCAAGGGTACCGTCTCCGGTGACCTGCCCTTTCTGCAGGGCATCAACCAATGCGCTCATAAAATGTTCTCCTGTTCGTCATTGCTCCACCTGCGACACCGCGTCGTAAGCCGCCGGGTCCAGCAGGCTGTTCCAGTGTTCCCAATCCTCCGGCGTCATGCGCCAGGCAAGGCCGCACCCGGCGGAGATCTCCCGTGGGAGCGGGATCAGCCGCCCGGGGATCTGTGCCGTGGCGCAGTGCTTCTCCCAGGCCATGGCTTCCACTGTTGTGCGGAAGGAGAGCACGATATAGGTCTTTTTTGTGCGCATTTACAGCTCCTGTGCCAGCTCCCGCACGGCCTGTGCAGCGTGCAGAGCTTCTTCCATGGTATTGCTGTGTGAAAAGCTGAACCGTACCACGCCCTGTTCCACCGTGCCAAGCGCCTTGTGCATCAGCGGGGCGCAATGTGCTCCGGCCCGCACACAGATGCCGTAGTCCTCCCACAGGATATCGGCCACCCGGGCAGAGTCCTCGTCTCCGATATTCAGAGAGACGATGGGCGCACGCAGAGCGGTCTCAATGTCGCCGTATACAGTCACGCCCGGCATACCGCATACTTCTTCGTAAAAACAGCGAGCCAGTGCAGCTTCGCGGGCGGCCAGCGTTTCCACGCCCTGTGTCAGAAGCCATTGTACTCCGGCGCAAAGCCCGGCAAGGCCGTGCACGTTCAGGGTGCCGGCCTCCAGTGCGGTGGGCATCTGGGCGGGATGCTGCTCGTCATAGCTGTGCACGCCGCTGCCGCCCACTACAAGGGGCGCGATCTGCACACCCGGACGCACATACAGCCCGCCGGTGCCCTGCGGCCCCAGTAAAGCCTTATGCCCGGTGAAGCACAGCACATCCACACCCAGCGCCTGTACGTCGATGGACTGGGCTCCGGCCGTCTGCGCGGCATCCACGATCAGCAGCAAGCCGTGCCGGTGTGCAAAGGCCGCAGCCTTTGCAAGATCGGTGCAGTTGCCAGTCACATTGGACGCTCCGGTCACGACCAGCGCTCTGGTGTTTGGGCGCACAAGCTCTTCCCATTTTTCATGTTGCAGGCGGCCTTTGGCGTCTACCCCGGCAAAGCTGAGCTGGACCCCCTGTGTCCGCAGCCGGTACAGCGGCCGCAGGACCGAATTGTGCTCACACACGGTGGTGATGACATGATCCCCCGGCCCCAGCAGCCCCCACAGGGCTGTGTTCAACGCGCCGGTGGCGTTGGCCGTAAAGGCAATGCAGGCAGGGTCCGGCGCGTGGAAAAGCTCTGCCAGCGCTTCCCGTGCGGCATACACCAGCCGGGAAGCATGCAGGGTCGGCTCATGGGCACCGCGGCCGGGGTTGCCTGCGGTGTGCAGGGCGTCCAGAATGGCGGCGTCTACTTCCTGCGGTTTGTACAGCGTGGTGGCAGCATTGTCCAGATAGATCATGGCTTGACCACGTTCCCGGCATGGATCAGCTTTTCCACGATGGCATACATGTTCGTCACGCTGCCTACGGCCAGCTTCTCGGTCAGGCCGTAATAGTTCAGGCAGGTGCCGCAGGTCATGATCTCCACTCCTTCCGATTCCAGCGTCTTGAGGTCCTCCAGCATGGGAGAGCCCTCACAGGTCAGGGATGCACCGCCGTTATAGAACAGAACCGTCTTGGGCAGCTTGTCCTGCTGCGTCAGGGCAAACACAAACGCCTTGAGCAGGGTCTTGCCCAGCTCCTCGGCCCCGGTACCCATGGTGTTTGCGCCAATGGCCACCACGGTGTCCGTGCGGGCGTCCGGCATGCAGACGGCCGGGGTCTCTTCAGCCGCCGGGGCCTCCCCGATGGTGAACAGCACTCGGTATTCCCGTTCGGCCAGCTTTTCGGCGCTGTACTGATAACCCTTTTGCTGGGCCATCTTGGTCAGGTTCTGCACGGCGATCTCGTTGTCCACCAGAATTTCCACCTGACCGGCACCCTTCAGCTCCGAAATAGCGCGCTTGGCCTTGACGACCGGCAGCGGGCAGGCGTCTCCTCTTGCATCAACATGAGTCATAATCGTTTCTCCTTTCAGTAGATCAGTATGTTACTGTGATCTCGGTTTCGGTTCGGGGAACGATCTCGCCCACGATCTTCGCGGGCAGGCCAGCGGATTGCAGTTCCTTCTCCAGCGCGCTGGCCTCCGCCGGGTCCACTGCCAGCAGCAGACCGCCGGAGGTCTGCGGGTCGAACAAGACTTCCTCCATAGCAAACGGAACGCCCTCAAACCGGACAAAAGGCCCGGTATGATTGCGGTTGCGCTGCCCGGCGGCGGTGTACAGGAAGTCATCCGCCGCCTTTTCCGCGCCCGGCAGCACCGGCACGGCGCGGGCGTTGATCTTGCAGGAAAGTTTCCCGCCCATCATCTCGTGCAGATGCCCCAGAAAACTGAAACCAGTCACATCGGTGGCCGCGTGCACAGTATACCGGCGGCTGATCTCCGCAGCGGTCTTGTTCAGGGTTGTCATGGAATGAATGGCGGCTGCCATGTGTTCCGGGACCGCCTCGCCCACGCGGTTTGCGGTGCACAGCAGCCCCACACCCAGCGCTTTGGTCAGCAGCAGCTTGTCTCCCGGCTGGCCGGCATCGTTTGCGTACAGATGCTGCGGGTCCACAAGGCCGGTCACCGACAGGCCGTATTTGACACCGGTGTCTGCAATGGAATGACCTCCGGCCAGAATGCCCCCTGCTTCGGCTACCTTTTCGGCTCCGCCGCGCAGGATCTCGCCCAAAACGTTCAGGTCCATATTTTCCGGGAAACACACCAGATTGAGGGCAGTTTTCACCTCGCCACCCATGGCATACACGTCGCTCAGGGCGTTGGCCGCTGCGATCTGCCCGAAGATATAGGGGTCATCCACCATGGGTGGGAAAAAGTCCACCGTCTGCACCAGGGCCAGATCTTCTGTAACGCGGTAGACGGCGGCATCATCCCGGCTGTCATACCCCACCAGCAGATTCGGGTCCTTTTCGCCGCGGGGCAGCTTTTCCAGAATGCGGCTCAGTACACCGGCACCCAGCTTTGCCGTGCAGCCGCCCCCGGTACAGAATACGATTTTTTCATCCTTGCTCATGCACGTTCTCCCTCTTCAAATTGTGTCAGAACGCCGTTCACACGATAACGTTCCAGCAGAACACAGAGCGTCTGCTTCCCGAGCAGTTGGCGCTGCGGCGTATCTGCCTGATTGAGCACCGCATAAAAGGCCCTGCTGCCCACCCGTTTCCGGCTGCCCTGCTCACTTGCCAGCAGTTGAGCCAGAAGTTCCGGGGTCAGGCAGGCCTCCGGCGAAACGCCCAGCAGCATGCAGGCTTGTTCCAACCGGAAGCAGCATTCTTTCAAAGGGTGGCCCAGTGCGGAAAGCCCGGCCACCGCCAGTACGATGTTGCTTTGCGGCATCAGAACAGGTTCCTGCTCCGCCGGGGCTTTGCACGGGAAATGCTTTGCACCGTCGGCTTCCAGAAACACGGCGTCTGCCTGTGCCATCCAGCGGGCAAAGTCTGCTTCCGGCGGTGCGGTCAACTTACCGTTGGGAGCCGGAGAGCCCACCACGGCATAAGAGCCGCGGGCCCAGAGTTCCTGTATTTCGGCGTCAGTCTTTGCCCAGAGTCCGTTTTCCGGGCGCAGGATGTGGGTGGTAGTGGACACCAGCACCCGCCAACCTTTCTGCGCGCAATGGCTGGCCATGGCATACAGCAGCGTTGTTTTTCCGCCGCCGCCCACCAGCGAGACCACATGGCCTTTTTCCGCCAGAAACGGAAACTGCTGTTCCCCGATCATTTGTGGTTTTCAGTGGCGGCCATGGCAATCTGCTCCGGAGTAATGGGCAGCTCATAGAAACGGGTGCCGATGGCGTTGTAAATGGCGTCTGAAATGGCCGGCAGCGGCGTGTTGATGACCACCTCACCGATGGATTTTGCACCAAACGGGCCGTTTGGCTCATAGCTGTTCTCAAACTCCACGTTGATTTTTCCGATGTCGATGCGGGTGGGGATCTTGTACTGGAACAGTGAGTTCTCTTCCGGGCAGCCCTTCCGGTCATAGGTAACATTCTCGGTCAGCGTCATACCGATGCCCTGCAGCAGGCCACCTTCCGCCTGCACACGGGTCAGGTTGGGGTTGATGGGCGTACCGCAGTCCACGCAGGCGTCAAATTCCAGCACCTTGACCTCGCCGGTTTCGGTGTCCACTTCCACTTCTGCGGCACCCACCATGTACGGCGGCGGCGACAGAGGCGAAGTGTGGGTCTCGGTGGCTTCCAGCGGGACCATATGGCCGAACTGAGACGCATAGGCGATCTCGGACAGGGTCTTTTTCGTTTCCGGGGCGGCGCTTTCAAACACTTCTTTGCCGTCAAACTCCACAGCATCTGCCGGGCAGCCCAGCAGCTCGGCACCCAGCTTGCAGATCTGTTCCCGCAGCTTCATGGCACACTTCTCAGTGGCCTTGCCGGTAACGTAGGTGGTACTGGATGCATAGGAACCGGAGTCATAGGGAGAGGTATCGGTGTCGGCACCAAATACCGCAATGTTGTCCAGCGGGCAGTCCAGCACTTCGGCGGCGATCTGCGCCAGCGTGGTGTCACAGCCGGTGCCCATATCCGCTGCACCGATGATCAGCGAGTAGAATCCATCATCGTTCAGCTTGAGGGTCGCACTGCCCACGTCCATGCCGGAAATACCGGATCCCTGCATGGCCATGCCCATGCCGACGGCGCGCACCTTGCCGTTGCCCAGATCACGGACCGGGTATTTGTGCTCCCAGTCGATCATCTCCCGCGCCTTGACAAGACAGCGGTCCAGCGCACAGCTGGTGTTCACGGCACCGTAGTAGGCAGGCATCACATCGCCCTCCTGCACCGTGTTCTTCAGGCGCAGGGCAAAGGGGTCCATATTCAGCTTGTGGGCCAGCTCGTTCACGGCAGATTCCACAGCAAACAGGCCCTGGGTCGCACCGTAGCCGCGGTAGGCACCGGCAGACATGTGGTTGGTATACACCACATCGCTGACAAAGCGGAACGCTTCGGCCTTACCGTACAGCGGGATGGATTTGTGGCCGGACAGGCCCACGGTCGTGGGGCCGTGCTCGCCATAGGCACCGGTGTTGGACAGCGTGTACAGGTCGATGCCCTTCACGATGCCATCCTTCGTGGCACCCAGCCGGACATGCATCTCCATTTCGTGACGCGGAGAGGAGGCCGTCTGGCTTTCCACCCGGCTGAAAATGATCTTGGAGGGCTTTTTGGTTTTCCAGGTCACAAAGGCGGGGTATACCTCGCTGACCGCTGTCTGCTTGGCACCAAAGCCACCGCCGATGCGGGGCTTGGAAACACGCACCATGGATTTGGGGATGTGCAGGGCATTGGCAATGTTGCGCCGCGCATGGAACACGATCTGGGTGGAGCTGAGCACGTTCAGCCGCCCATAAGTGTCAATGGAACAATAGGTGCGGAAGGTTTCCATCATGGCCTGCTGGCAGGCCTTGGTGTGGTAAACATGGTCGATCACCACATCGCACCCCGCCAGCACTGCGTCGATGTCTCCGGAGCCGCACTCATCGTGGGCACACAGGTTGCGCTTGTTGTCGGCCCCTACCGGGCACAGGGCCTCCCAGTTGTCCTCCGGGTGCACCAGAACCGGGTTGTCCTTGGCGGTGTGGAAATCCATCACCGGCTCCAGTATCTGGTAATCCACCTTGATGAGCTTGAGGGCCTTGTCCACGCACTTTTCGTCCTTACCGGCCACAATGGCCACGACATCACCCACGAAACGGACGTGGCGGTCGATGACCAGTCGGTCACGGGGGCTTGCCTCCGGGAAGGTCTGGCCTGCCTGGGTGTAGCGGGGCGCATCCTGCGGCACATCCTCCCAGGTGAAGATGGCTTCAATGCCGGGCACCTTCTTGGCCACGGTGGTGTTGATGGTTTTGACCATGGCGTTTGCATGAGGCGAGCGCAGCAGCTTGACGATCAGGCAGTCCTGCGGGATCACATCATCCATATAGACCGGCTGGCCGGTGACCAGCTGCATGGCGTCCTTTTTGCGGAACGGTTTTTTGACCGTGTTCATTCAGCAGCCGCCTCCTTCTGTTTCTTCCAGTCCAGAAAATTCAGGATGCCGCGCAGCTGGCCTTCATAGCCGGAGCAGCGGCAGAGATTGCCGGAAAGATATTCTTTGATTTCTTCGGCAGACGGGTATGGATTTTCCCGGAACAGCGCCAGAGCATTCATGATAAAGCCCGGGTTGCAGAAGCCGCACTGCTCTGCGCCCTGATCGGCGATGAAGGCACCGAATTCGGCAGCTTCTTCCTGCAGGCCCTCCAGCGTGGTCACCTTGTGACCGTCGGCGCGGGCGGCCAGCACAGAACAGGACAGCACCGGCTTGTCATCCAGAAAGACCGTGCACAAGCCGCAGTTGGAAGTTTCGCAGCCGCGTTTGACGCTCAGGCATCCATGTCTGCGCACAAAGTCGATGAGCAGCGTATCGGGAGCCACATCGTCCGAGACGCGCACTCCGTTCAGCATCAGATTGATCTGCATTTAGGTTTCCTCCTGTCCGGCGCGGTTTTCCAGTTCTTCGGCTGCACGCCGCACCAGCACACCAGTCAGGTGGCGGCGGTATTCGGCGCTGCCGCGCATGTTGGAACCGGTGACCACCTGTTGTTGGATGGTTTCGGCCAGCTGCTGCGCCGGAGCTGCCGGTTCTTCATACAGCACAGCCTTGAGCGGGCGGGCACCCACCGCAAACCGGTAGCTGCCATCCTGCAGCCGGGCAGCAGCACAGGTGAGCACCGGAATGTCGGTCTGGCTGTTGCGCACCGACTGGTAGCAGTAATCGGCCGCTTCTTTCCGGACCAGCAGACGCACCACGATGTCCCGGTCGTAGGGACGCTCGGCATACTCCCGCAGCGGCACGATGCCGCCCTTGTACAGCTCCACCGAGCAGTCCATGGCCAGGAACAGGGTCAGCACATCCGAAAAGCCAAACCGGCTGTAGATGCTGCCGCCGACGGTGGCCAGGTTGCGCAGCTGCACGCCCACGATGTGGCGCAGCGCTTCCCGGACGGCTCCGTGGGTAAAGGCTTCCAGTCCGGGGTGGGTCTCCAGCTGGCGCAGGGTGACCATCGCCCCAATGGAAAAGCCCGCATCCGTTTCCTCGATCGTGTCCAGCCCCAGGCCGGACAGGTCGATGGCTGTGCCGACATTGATGGTCTCCATCTTGAGCCAGATCATGCCGCCCAGGATGCGGTTGGCCTTTTTCTGGTTGAGCTGCCAGGCTTCTTCCAGACTTTCGGCCCGTTTGTATTCTCGGATCGTCATCATGTGCAGGTCCCTCTCTTTTTATCCTTGCTGTTTCTATTTTAACACAGACACAGATTGCGTTTCAATCGGCAATTGCGCTATAATGGAAAAAATCCCATCGGAAAGCGCAGGTCTTTTTTATGCAAATGCATGCTTCTACGGGGTGTGTGCTCATGGCCTCTGGTCTGAGTACCCGCTTTGGCTCCAACAAGCTTCTGGCGCAGTTTGACGGTCAGTCCCTGCTGTGCCGGGCCTTTGCAGCCACCGACACGCCGCAGCTGTCGGCACGCATCGTGGTGACCCGCTCGGCGCAGGTGCAGGCGCTGTGCAAAGCACAGGGGGTGCCGGTGCTCCTGCATGCACTGCCCGGCCGGAACGATACCGTGCGGCTGGGACTTTCGGCGCTGCTGGCACAGCATCCGGAACTGACCGGGTGCATGTTTCTGCCCGGTGACCAGCCCCTGCTGCGCCGGGCTACGGTGGACCAGCTGCTGACGGCTTTTGCACAGACGCAAAAAGAAACAGAACGGGTGATCTTCCGTCTGGGTGCCCCGGCCGGAAACGGCCCGGACCCCCTTGTGGGAAGCCCCGTTCTGTTTAGCAACGGCTTTTTCCCGGAGCTGCTCACCCTGCCGGAGGGCAAGGGCGGCAGCGTCCTGCTGCACAAGTACCCGACGCGGGTGCATACCGCCTGTATCGCACAGCCGGAAGAGCTGGCCGACACCGATACGCCCGCCGCACTGGCGCAGCTGGAAGCGCTTGTCCGGGAAAAGGGATAAGATTTACTCTGCCTGATCGTTCTTGGGCAGCAGGACGTTCAGCAGGATGGCTACGAAGGCAGCCGGAACGATACCGGACTCACCGCAGATCAGCTGGAATGCATGGGGCGTATTGGCCAGGATGCCGCTGTTGGCACCCATGCCGTAGCCCACGCCCAGCGCCACCGACACGATGGTCAGGTGCCGGGGGGTCATCTGCTCCTTGGTGATGAGCTGGATGCCGCTGACCACGATGGACGAGAACATCATCACGGCTGCGCCGCCCAGAACGGCCTGCGGCATGATGGAGATCAGGGCGCCCAGCTTGGGGATCAGGCCGCACAGGATCAGGAACACGGCACCGGAGGCCAGGGCCATGCGGTTGACCACCTTGGTCATGGCCACCAGACCCACATTCTGGCTGAAAGAGGTATTGGGCAGCACGCCGAACAGTGCCGCAAAGGTGGAGCCGAGGCCGTCGCAGATGACACCGCCGGACAGCTCCTTGTCGGTGGGTTCGCGGTTCATGCCGCCCTCCATCACGCCGGAGATGTCGCCCACCGTTTCCACGGCGGTGACAATGAACATGATCAGCACCGGCAGGATGGCACGCATATCAAACACGATCTTGACCGGGACCAGCTTGGGGATGGCAAACCAGGAAGCCTGTGCCACCTTGTCCCAGTTGAGCACCCAGGCCTTGGTGTACTCCACGCCGTCGGCGGTGACACCGGTGGTGGGCAGCACAAAGCCCATGACAAAGGCTGCCACATAACCGGCCAGAATGCCGATGAGGATGGCGGAAGAGCTGAGGAAGCCGGTGGTCCAGTGCTTGAAGATCAGGATGACCACCAGCACGAACAGGGCCAGCAGCAAGTTTTCCACCGAGCCGAAGTCCTTGGCGCTGTTGCCGCCGCCAAAGGAGTTGATGCCCACCGAGATCAGCGACAGACCGATGGACAGCACCACGGTACCGGTGACCACAGGCGGAAAGAACTTGCGCAGGGGCTTGAGGAAGAAGCCCAGCACACTTTCAAAGATGCCGCCGATGATGGAAGCGCCCATGATGGCACCATAGGCCAGCACACCGCCTCCCATGCTGCCGACAACGCTGTTGAACACGCCGATAAAACCGGAGCTGGTACCCATGATGATGGGCACGCCGCCGCCCACGGGGCCGACCGTGAACAGCTGCACCAGCGTGACCACACCAGCCACGAACATGGCGCTCTGCAGCAGGGTGACCTGCAGGTCTGCAAATTCACCACCGGCAATGCCGCAGGCACTGGTGATGATCAGCAGCGGGGTCAGGTTGCCCACGAACATGGCGCAGACATGCT
>OOAF01002497.1_pt1 | contig 10358 bp, 9 predicted proteins | sample 1671251 | NCBI WGS metagenome assembly OOAF01 (sample SAMN06348137, study PRJEB24527) | human gut metagenome | biome: human gut; feature: ankylosing spondylitis patient; material: feces | host: Homo sapiens | place: China | collected 2015-10 | reverse complement strand
TAAGGCCTTTGAATAAGACAAAAGGCTGCCTCATCGCTAACTTTGCAACAGTGCCGTTAAAAGCAACAAAAATGACTTCGTTGATGCTGAAGCTATCTGTGAAGCAGCATCACGTCCATCTATGCGTTTCGTGCAGCCCAGAACCGAATCTCAGCAGGCAATGCGAGCTCTGCATCGTGTCCGTGAATCCCTGGTTCAGGATAAGGTGAAAACAACTAATCAGATGCATGCTTTTCTGCTGGAATTTGGTATCAGCGTTCCGCGAGGTGCTGCCGTTATTAGTCGACTGAGTACCCTTCTTGAGGACAGTAGTTTGCCTCTTTATCTCAGCCAGTTACTGCTGAAATTACAACAGCATTATCACTATCTTGTTGAGCAGATTAAAGATCTGGAATCTCAGTTGAAACGAAAGTTGGACGAAGATGAGGTTGGACAGCGCTTGCTGAGTATTCCCTGCGTTGGAACGCTGACTGCCAGTACTATTTCAACTGAGATTGGCGACGGGAAGCAGTACGCCAGCAGCCGTGACTTTGCGGCGGCAACAGGGCTGGTACCCCGACAGTACAGCACGGGAGGTCGGACGACATTGTTAGGGATTAGCAAGCGGGGCAACAAAAAGATCCGAACTTTGTTGGTTCAGTGTGCCAGGGTATTCATACAAAAACTGGAACACCAGTCTGGCAAGTTGGCCGACTGGGTCAGGGAGTTGTTGTGTCGGAAAAGCAACTTTGTCGTCACCTGTGCTCTGGCAAACAAGCTGGCCAGAATAGCCTGGGCACTGACGGCGCGACAGCAAACTTACGAAGCATAAAGGCAGAAATACACCAGTTTAAACAATCATTCATCTGGTTTTGCGAATACTGATATTGATGATACTAACGGCCCACCGGCCTGTTGAGGAACCTGTAAAACGGAAAGGCTCATTGAAGCCGTATATTTTCTGGAGGTTCATCAGGCGCGGAACTCATCGAGGCGCGGGAATAAAATCCCATTCAGACGCCGGATAGATTCAAGCAAGCCAACTTGTCGTCAAAATCGGTGTTGCAAAAACGGGAGTGACCATAGATTCCGTTTTCTGAGGCGACCCCCACATAGAGACCTTCCCGGTCATTCACTTTGTAGAGTTTGTCCCTGGGCTTGAGATTGCGCAGCTTGGTATCGGTCAGCATGTACCTTGTCCTTCTTCGTCTCCGATACCCACTCTATTGTAAACAAGACATTTTTATCTTTTATATTCAATGGCTTATTTTCCTGCTAATTGGTAATACCATGAAAAATACCATGCTCAGAAAAGGCTTAACAATATTTTGAAAAATTGCCTACTGAGCGCTGCCGCACAGCTCCATAGGCCGCTTTCCTGGCTTTGCTTCCAGATGTATGCTATTCTGCTCCTGCAGCTAATGGATCACCGCAAACAGGTTACTCGCCTGGGGATTCCCTTTCGACCCGAGCATCCGTATGAGACTCATGCTCGATTATTATTATTATAGAAGCCCCCATGAATAAATCGCTCATCATTTTCGGCATCGTCAACATAACCTCGGACAGTTTCTCCGATGGAGGCCGGTATCTGGCGCCAGACGCAGCCATTGCGCAGGCGCGTAAGCTGATGGCCGAGGGGGCAGATGTGATCGACCTCGGTCCGGCATCCAGCAATCCCGACGCCGCGCCTGTTTCGTCCGACACAGAAATCGCGCGTATCGCGCCGGTGCTGGACGCGCTCAAGGCAGATGGCATTCCCGTCTCGCTCGACAGTTATCAACCCGCGACGCAAGCCTATGCCTTGTCGCGTGGTGTGGCCTATCTCAATGATATTCGCGGTTTTCCAGACGCTGCGTTCTATCCGCAATTGGCGAAATCATCTGCCAAACTCGTCGTTATGCATTCGGTGCAAGACGGGCAGGCAGATCGGCGCGAGGCACCCGCTGGCGACATCATGGATCACATTGCGGCGTTCTTTGACGCGCGCATCGCGGCGCTGACGGGTGCCGGTATCAAACGCAACCGCCTTGTCCTTGATCCCGGCATGGGGTTTTTTCTGGGGGCTGCTCCCGAAACCTCGCTCTCGGTGCTGGCGCGGTTCGATGAATTGCGGCTGCGCTTCGATTTGCCGGTGCTTCTGTCTGTTTCGCGCAAATCCTTTCTGCGCGCGCTCACAGGCCGTGGTCCGGGGGATGTCGGGGCCGCGACACTCGCTGCAGAGCTTGCCGCCGCCGCAGGTGGAGCTGACTTCATCCGCACACACGAGCCGCGCCCCTTGCGCGACGGGCTGGCGGTATTGGCGGCGCTGAAAGAAACCGCAAGAATTCGTTAACTGCACATTCGGGATATTTCTCTATATTCGCGGTTCAGCAGGCATGTCCCCTTTGAGGGCGACCCGACGACAGGATAATCGACCTTATGGTGCGCAAATATTTCGGCACAGACGGTATTCGTGGCAAAGCCAACGAAGGCGCGATGACGGCGGAAACCGCCTTGCGCGTCGGCATGGCGGCTGGCCGTGTCTTTCGTCGCGGTGACCACCGCCATCGTGTCGTGATCGGCAAGGATACGCGCCTGTCGGGCTATATGCTTGAACCCGCGCTCACAGCCGGTTTCACCTCGATGGGCATGGACGTATTCCTTTTTGGCCCGCTGCCGACAACGTATAGGAAGAATAAACGCCCTTTTCACCCAAGTCCAACAGCTTTGGACCGCAGTTGACTCTTTCGACACCCCTGCGATGCAACCCAATCCGGCTGACGGGGAGCCAGCAACGCTGAAAATTTACCCTCCTCTTTCCCACTAGCGGCTCCTTTTCCGACAACCAGCACGGCGGATCCCTGCCGCGGCGCTGTGAACGCAGCATTTTGATTGGTATCGTTGGCCTTCAGGCTCGTCAGTCAAACAGACCCAGGAGCAGCTCAGCCGGTGGCGCCCGGCTTTCGGGTAACGCCCTGGTCCCGCTGGTTTCGGCTTTGTGCTTCAGGTGATCAAGGATCTGCTTGATCACTATAGGGTCTTCAATGCAGGCGATGACTTTCATGGCGCCGCCGCAGCCGCTGCAGGTCTCGATGTCGATATTGAAAACACGCTTGAGCCGTTGCGCCCATGTCATCGACGCTCGCCGTTGTGCTGGTGTTGCCGGTTCATCAGCCACCCTGACCTTGTTGCCCCTGCCCCGTTTTGCCGGCGTGACCAACGCCCGGTGCCGACTGTTGGGTGCGAACACCCCGTGGAAGCGGGTTAGGTTGACTCTGGGCTTCGGTACCAGGGCGGCCAGCCTTGCAATGAAATCCAATGGTTCGAAAATGACGTGCGTGGTGCCGTCCCGGTACGGCGTCTTGAGCTGGTAGCGCACGTTGCCGCCTCGTGTTAACGACAGCCGCTTCTCGGATACCGCCGGGCGGCTGATGTACCGGCACAGCCGTTCGAGCTTCTTGCGTTCATCGGCCCTGGCCGCCACGCCGGCGTGCAGGCTGGACCCGGCTACCTTGCCAATCCCGTCACCGAACGGATCACCACTGGTCGGCAGAGTTTGCAAAGTGAACACCTTTCGCCCCGCCTGTGAACCGACAGCGATACGGTAAGTGATCGAGTGCCCCAGCAGGGGTGTCATCGGGTCGTCATCCACCGCATCCGAGGCCAGATAGCTGTTTTCGACATCCCGTTCCAGCAGGCCTTGCCGTTCCAGATAGCGACCCACCCGGTGGGCGATGGTGTGCGTCAGCTGGGTGAGCTCTGGGCTGGTCGGCGCCTTGACCCAGCGGAAACGCGCTGAGCCGTGGGATTGCTCGACATACACACCGTCGAGAAACAGCATGTGGAAGTGAACATTCAGATTGAGCGCCGATCCAAAACGCTGGATCAGGGTGACCGCGCCCGTCTTGGCCACTTGGTGGGTATGGCCCGCTTTCTTGACCAGGTGCGTGGCAATGACGCGGTAAACGATGCCCAGCACCCACCCCATGATCTCGGGCCGGCTGGCAAACAGGAAACGCAGCTGAAACGGGAAGCTCAACACCCACTGACGCATGGGTTGTTCAGGCAGTACTTCATCAACCAGCAAGGCGGCACTTTCGGCCATCCGCCGCGCCCCACAGCTCGGGCAGAAACCGCGACGCTTACAGCTGAAAGCGACCAGGTGCTCGGCGTGGCAAGACTCGCAGCGAACCCGTAGAAAGCCATGCTCCAGCCGCCCGCATTGGAGAAATTCTTCAAATTCCCGTTGCACATAGCCCGGCAATTCCTTTCCCTGCTCTGCCATAAGCGCAGCGAATGCCGGGTAATACTCGTCAACGATCTGATAGAGAAGGGTTTGCTCGGGTCGGTGGCTCTGGTAACGACCAGTATCCCGATCCCGGCTGGCCGTCCTGGCCGCCACATGAGGCATGTTCCGCGTCCTTGCAATACTGTGTTTACATACAGTCTATCGCTTAGCGGAAAGTTCTTTTACCCTCAGCCGAAATGCCTGCCGTTGCTAGACATTGCCAGCCAGTGCCCGTCACTCCCACTCGATTGTAAACAAGCACACAAAACCCTTTAGTGACAACAATTTGCAAGAACTATCAGGCTCAGTGCCATGAAAAATACCATGACCAGATCATGAGGTTGAACACGGCTTGCGCCGGCAGCGTTCACGCTCCTGGTCGGCGATCTCGCCCGGCTGCAATGCTAGCTCAGCATCGGTCATGCGCTCCAGCACGTCGCGTAGGCGGATGGTGCAAGGAATGGGCGGCAGCTCGAACTCATAGCCGCCGGCGATCATTTCGGCCGCAATCTCCTCGGTGATGAAAAACGGCTCGTCGTCTTGGTTCGGCTTCTTCATGCCCTTTCCTCCTGGCGCTCATCCTGGCCGACAGCGGCCAGGGCATCGGCTTCCGTCAATGCGTCCTCCACGAACGCGCCGTGCTGCTTCGCTTCGGCCTGGCTGACCTCGGCCCATATCCGTTTCACCTGGGCCGCACTGTACCCGGCCAGCTCGGCGGTCTTGTTGATGCTGTAGCCGGGGTCAGTTTGGATATCGAAAATTATTGTACGTTAAGGCTGTTTTTTGACCTTTCGACTTTAGCTGGTCTTAGCCGACGAAACTTACCAGAAGCCGGTATCCGGTTGCTTTTCCAGATATAATCACCTGTCAGATTGATGTGTTCCCAGCCCAACGGCGACAAATGCGACAGCAGTTGCTCGTTGATCTTCACCCCTTTACGCTTCAGGGCATCGACCGCTCTTTCCATATAGACGGTATTCCACAGGGATATGGCAGCCGTCAGCAGCGTCAGTCCACTGGCGCGATAGCTCTGATTTTCCGGTTTTCTGTCCCTGATTTCTCCCAGTCGGTGCATAAATACCGCACGCGCCAGCGCGTTACGGGCTTCGCCTTTATTCAGCCCCGCCTGTACCCGCCGACGCAGAGCCGGGTCGCGGAACCAGTCGAGCATAAACAGGGTTCGCTCAATGCGGCCAATTTCTCTCAGTGCTTTGGCAAGTCCGTTTTGCTTGGGATAGCTGGCAAGCTTTTTCAGCATCAGGGATGCCGTCACGGTTCCCTGCTTTATCGAGGTTGCCAGACGCAGCACTTCACGCCAGTGGATTTCGATCTCTTTCAGATTCAGGCTGGTCGTTGATATCAGTGACTGAAGCGCCGGGTATTTCTCTGCTTTCCCTTTGATAAACAGTTTTTTGTCGTGGAGATCCCTGATTCGCGGACAGAACGCAAATCCCAACAGATGCATCAGGGCAAAGACATGATCGGTGAAACCAGCGGTATCGGTGTAATGTTCCCTGATTTCCAGGTCGCTTTCGTGGTACAGCAAGCCATCGAGAACATGGGTTGAATCCCTGACCCGACTGATTATGCAGGTGTAAAACGGGCTGTATTGATCCGAAATATGGGTATAAAACTGACGTCCAGGCTCTTGCCCATATTTCGGGTTAACCTGCCCTGCGTAGCGGCCTGAGCTGCCGGTTCTGAAATTTTGTCCATCTGATGATGACGTTGTTCCGTCTCCCCAAAATGCCGCCAACGGTCTTTTCCCCTGCGCATTTACCAGCTCTGCAAGAGCGGCTGAATAGGTTTCGTCACGGATGTACCATGCCTGAATATCTTCGAGTGATGATTTGGTGCTCCCGGGGCAGGCTTCTGCCATTTTGGTCAGGCCAAGATTGATGCCATCCGCAAGAATGGTGGTGAGGAGCAAGCGGGTATCGGGACGGGTAATGTCATTTTTTATATGCGAAAAATGTCGGGTAAACGTCGTCCAGCTGTTTACCTCATCGAGAATTTCCGTGATTTTAGGTCGCGGTAGCATGCTGTAAACCAGCTCTGCCAGCGGTGAAACCTGCGCCGGAACGCAGTTATCCAGCGGAGAGACTTTTACGCCCCTGTCGGATATTTCCACATCGGGCAGTTCACCAAGGGCAGCCATGGCATTGACCTCTTCAAGTCTGGACTGAAGCAGGGTCATACGGCTGGTAATGTACTCATGATAATCAGCAGATACGGGCAGTGGCAGTGCCGGTGTGAGTTTGTCAAAGTCCTTCTCGGGTATGAGGTAATCATCAAAATTTTTGTAGCGGCGCGAGCCTTTAACCCAGATATCCCCGGAGCGCAACGCCCCCTTAAGCTCGCTGAGTGCACAAAACTCATAGTACTGCCGGTCAATACCCACAGGTGTAATCACCACCTTGCGCCAGCTTTCAGGGACAAACTCAAGCGGCGCTGCCGCCGGAACTTTACGTGACTGCTTCCGGTACATATCCTTGATCACAACCAGTGCATCAGCCAGAGGTTGCGCTGCCGGGGTTGCGACTAACTGTAAAGCGGACAACATGCGTGGGGCATATTTCCGTAATGTGCTGTATTTCTCGGTAATAATATGCAGCGGGTCAAAATTATTTTTTCTGGCGAGATGGCGTGTTTCATCCAGACTGGCGACAAATTCAGCCCATGGGAGTATGTTTTCTATTGCGAGCCAGGGATCGCCACCGGAATCACGGGCATCAGACAGCGCCTGACCGACATCGATGTACTGCCTCAGTTTTGACTGGATCAGCTTTCCGGTCTGCTGAAGGCGCTCAGCCTGTGTTCGTTTGGCTTTGCTGAAAAGACTATTCAGCATTCGCTCATGCAGCTCAATCACTTCGTCTGTCAGTGTGGCTCTGGCTTCTTCCAGCACGCACACCAGGATCGCATGACGCCGGGCAGCTGAAAATCGGGTCAAATCCCGGCTACTCATCTTTCGGCCTTCCCGCGCCAGTTTCAGCAACCGGTTCTGGTGAATGGTACGATCTATACCTTCAGGTAATGCCAGCGATTCAATGCTGCTGAGCCGATCAAGATGTTGCAGCACGTTCTTACCATTGATTTTACCCGGCGGTTGCAGAAGCCATGTCAGCCTGGAAGGCTGATTATCTGATGACTCAAGTAAATGATCCAGGGCATCCCTGTGAGCCGGAGTTAACGGGGCATTCAGGGTCTGAAATACGATTTTATCGCCGCCTGCCATGACTTCAGCACAGGTACGCTCCACGACATCAATCGCGGGGATTATCACGTTGTTCTGCCGGAGATAGACAAGTAACTCTTCGGCTAGGAGAATGCCTTTATCGGTGCGCGTCGCCATCGATAACAGGTGCGTAATACAGTCCTGCTGTATTTTGCCGGTGAACGCCTTTACGCCAAGATAGCGGTACAGTTCGGTTAAATGCTCACGCCGGGTCGTATCCCGGCCGGAAAGGTAAGCAGGCCAGAGATCCCCGGTAAGCTTTAGCCTGCTGGCGATATGCTTCAGCAGCGCATCAGAGGGAGAGATTTTTTTATCCGGGGCAAAGCCGACATTTTTCAGATAGCAAAGAAGGACGGCAAAACCAAAACGGCTGGCGGGTTTACGGTGAGCACTGATAAGCGCCAGATCATGCTCACTGAAATAGGCCATTCGGGTCAGCGTTAACTCATCGTCCGGTAATGCCAGTAATGATTCTCTTTCCGACAGAGAAAGAATCTGCCTCCTTGCCATATAGTTTTCCTCATAAATTATTCGATGCGTTATTTTTAACAAAAATGGTTATCGCATAAGGGTATACCCTGACACCATAATCTAAACGTGACGGCACACAATGAACGACATAGCCTATATGCGATAGATTAAATGCAATAACCTAAATGCGGTAATGCGGTGAAAAAATGTTCATCAGCACTTATTTAAGGGCATAGACGGAAGATCAGTTCACCGATCGGGCAAAAGAGATGCTGGAGCAGTTTGTTTAGGAGCGGGGGCATAAAATAGCCAGTTACTACCGGGAGAATATCAGCGGTACAAAACTTGACCGACCGGAACTGGGTCGCTTACTGATGGACAGTCACCGCAATGATATTTTGCTGGTCGAGCAAATTGACCGCCAGCGCCAAAAGCAGGGAGTTGAACTCGCACATACGCTGGGTAAATATCAGGGAAAACAGGTCGCTCAGGAACGGCATCAAAAGGTACTTTACTACCGGCAGGTCAAGAAAGAAACGGCAGATGCAACAGGGTACAGCACCTCCCAGATATGCCACATTCAGGCACTGTACCGACAATCAGAATCATGAGACTTTGGTTAAGCAGGTATGCAGAGCAGAATTTATAATCTATTTCATTCAGACTGATTAAATGGATTACAGAAGCTAAAGGGTCTTCTTTGTTCAACATGAAACCAGAAGACCCTTACTATTATTATTAAAAAAGCAATTGGGTCAGATACCCCATAAGTATGGCCATACCCAGGATTACTGTCAGAAAAGCGACTATCATAGGCATTCTGAACATTGATTTAAGCAGTATTACTTCTGTCAAACTCGCTCCAGCACTACCGATTATCAAGGCCATTAATGCCCCCAGGCCCATTCCTTTAGTCATCAGCACTGATGCAAGTGGTATCACTGTCTCTGCGCGGATATACAACGGAATACCAACAACTGCACTCAGCGGTATGGCTAAGGGATTATCTGCTCCGGCATGAGCTGCAATCCACTCTGAAGGGATAAAGCCATAAATAAATGAACCTATTAATACACTTAACAAAAGATAAGGCAGAACATCCTTAAACTGCTGTAAGGCATCTTTCATAGCTAACTTTATTGGGCCAGAGGTGGTATTCGTTGTGAGATTCACATTGCCCAGATTCTCGCTGCTGCAACAGCTAACAGCTGGTTGTTCAGATGATATTGATGAACAACACGCTGATACGTTCTGCTCGTTCTTTACCGTCCTTAAGTTAATTATGGGGTTCGCTGATGAAGTACAGCAACTCGTTTTTAAAGGCAATTGAGTCGAGCTAGTGCTGCAACAACTGGAACCCGCCGACGTTTTTACCGAAGCTTCGGAATCATCGCATTTCGTGGTGCAACCACTTGATGCTGAGTTTTTGTGATCAACAATATGACGTTCAAATCCTAGTAAATCCAATACGATACTGGCAAGGACTGAGACACCGGCAGCGATGATCGCGTACAACAAAGTTACTTTCCAGCCAAAGGTAACCCACATTAACCCCACGATAATGGGATTAAGCAACGGTGAAACAAACAAAAAAGTGAGTGTCGGACCAAACCCTGCTTTCGCCGACAACAACCCTCGTAGCATTGGAATTGTTGAGCAACTACAGAAAGGGGTAATGGCTCCCAACAACGAGGCCAGCAGGTAGCCTTTTCCTTTTTTCGCCCCTATCAATTGCTGGATTTTATGGTCCGGGACCTTTTGCCTTATCAGGCTCACACCGGCACTGATGACAATAAACAGCAAAGATAGCTCGACGGCCAAAAACAAAAACATCTCTGCGGCATCTTGCAGCATAGAAATCCAACTATTCATACTAAACCCTCTTGACAAAATCTACGTTTCTAGAATAATCGAAATATAATTCTGGTCAAGATATTTCTGGTATTATCGAAATATCATTAGACAGAGGGTTGTCACATGCAACTGGAAGAAGTAGCTAAAGCACTAAAAGAGCTGGGTCACCCGACCCGTTTGTTCATATTCAAACATCTTGTAAAAGCTGGAGAACAAGGTTTGCCTGTAGGTGAATTGCAAAAGCAGCTTGGCATTCCCTCATCAACGTTAAGTCATCATATTTCAGCCCTGGTATCAGTAGGGCTCGTCACACAAAACCGGGAGAGTCGAACGCTCATGTGTGTCTCTCAATACGAAATACTGGAAGCTATCATCGAATTCTTACGTGAAGAGTGCTGTGTAAACAGTAAAACAGATGTTGCGGAACACGCTGGCAAAAATGGATAAGTAACCGGAAAACTCATAACTGTCATGATTGACGAAAGCTGCATCGGGTGATGCTGCCAACTTACTGATTTAGTGTATGATGGTGTTTTTGAGGTGCTC
>OOAF01002489.1_pt1 | contig 10395 bp, 8 predicted proteins | sample 1671251 | NCBI WGS metagenome assembly OOAF01 (sample SAMN06348137, study PRJEB24527) | human gut metagenome | biome: human gut; feature: ankylosing spondylitis patient; material: feces | host: Homo sapiens | place: China | collected 2015-10 | reverse complement strand
GCCGTAAAACACTTTCCCGAACGGAGTGTGATCACCGATATATGTCCTTCCTCCATGATTTTCAAATCCGACTACAGGCTGTTCAAAAAGCGGACTGTTCAACACGATATTTCTGATCAGTCTCTCCGGCTGCCATTCTGTCGTTATATCAAGAATCGAAAGACCTTCTATCGTCTTTTTATTTGTCTTGTAATATTTCCCGAGAAGCTGATATCCCCCGCACACAGCGAGGACAACTCCCCCGTCTTCAACATATGCTTTAAAATCATCTTTGATGTCTTTTAGGAAACCGCATACAAGTTCCTGCTCTCTGTCAGATCCGCCGCCTAAGAGCACGATATCCAACTTAGAAAAATCAATTTTTTCACCTGATAGAAACGGAATCACCTCTGCCTCCATCCCCCGCCATTCAAGACGTTTCCGAAAACACTGTATATTTCCTCTGTCACCGTATAAGTTTAAGAGATCCGGATATAAATGTCCGATTGTAAGTTTCTTCATCGTTCCGTACCTCCTTTCCCCTCTAATTCAGTCAGCATATGGTTCGTCTGATACAATCCGGAGTAGTTCACGATAACATAAAGATTTTTCGTGCCCTGCTCTACACACTCAAGCACCGATGCACGCATATCGTCTGTAGATTCGCAAGAAACATCTTCGTATTTCAACCGAAGCGCCATATCATACTTCCTTGTTCCCGCCGTAATAATCTTTCTTGCGTTACTTTCCGCAAGATACTGAAAATCCACATCCCAAAGCCATGATACGTCTTCCCCATCCTGATACGTATCATTGATCTGAATGATAATATCTTTCGGATTCGGATCTCTGAGTACATGCGATACTTTCTGCTGAAAACCGATCGGATTTTTCGCAAGGTGGAGCTGCACTCTTGCACCGTTTATATTAAAAATACTTTCTCTGTTATTTCCATAATCAAACGCCTCTATCATCTCTTTAAAATGTTCATATCCCGCTCCCATCGTTTTAAGAGCCGCATACGCCGACAGAGTATTGTAAATATTATAAGGTGTCCTTATCTGCGGATCAAAGTGGATTCCGTCCATATCAAATGAATACAATTCATCTTCTCTTACGACATGTTCAGCCGTATATTCCGGATTTGGTCTGTTCCATCCGCAGTTCGGACAATGATACAACCCTAACTGACCATAATGGAAAAACTGATATTCCAGTTTCTTTCCGCATTTGCGGCAAAAAATGCTCTCCCGTATTTCAGATCGTGAAACATCGTCAAATATCTGCTCGCTGATACCATATGTGACAAATGCATTTTTGCTTTCCTGCGCCAAAGAGTAAGATAAAATGTCATCACAATTTATAATAAGCGTTGTCTTCGGAACGCTTGTCACCGCTGTCATCAATTTATTATAAGTAATATCAACTTCACCGAAACGATCAAGCTGATCTCGCGAAATATTTGTCAGCAGCGCACAGTCTGGCTCTATTTTCGGCAGCACCCCTACAGATGCGATCTCATCTACTTCTATGCATGCATAATCCGCATCCAGATTGCCATGCTTGTCTGTTGCAAGAACAAACGCTGAAATAATTCCGTTTAACATATTAGCGCCCGTATGGTTAATAATCACTTTCTGACCTTCATGCTCTAACGCCTTACATAAAATCGCGTTCGTCGTTGTCTTTCCGTTTGTTCCCATTGTGACGATCGTCTTTTTTCTAACCTGACCCGATAATTCCTTCAGTATATTCGGATCGATCAGACGCGCCACATATCCCGGAAGCGTCACCCCGCTTCCACGGTTTAACTTTTTGATCAGACTGCTCGTCGCTTTCGCGCATTTCACAGCAAATTTACTTCTCAATCTCATACTTGAACCAATTTCCCTTTTTATTTATTTTTCTGCTTTTTTAACAGTTCCCGAATGGCATACGCAACACCAAGCTCATCATTTGACTTCGTAATATATTTTGCCGCTTTTTTCAATTCCGAAACCGCATTTCCCATCGCTACCGTCGCTCCGAAATCCATTGACATCATCGAATAATCATTCAAACTGTCTCCGAGAACCATAACCTCATCCATAGTATATCCAAGCGACTCGATATATTCCTTCAATATCGGACCTTTCTGCGCTCTTGCATCCGTGATCTCCACATTTGATTCAAATGATGAAGCGACTGCGATTTTAGGATTTTTTTCAAGATGTTTTGTCACCCTGCGGACTAACTCAAGATCATGTGAAAACATAAATAGTTTAAACACCGGGATACCCGCTTTCTCAATCTCTTCAAAATCAGAAACAACCTTTACACTTTCTATCGCCCTGCGATATTCGCTTGTTTTCACGACCTCTTCCCGGGTCATATTTACATGAAAAAGCTGCATCTCCGCTATAATACTTTCTTCGACTTCTTTTTCCGTTCCGATACGGTAATCGCCTTCATTTGTAAGAAATACGATCGATATCGGAAATTCTTTCACCTCTTCGCAGATCTCTCTGCACAACTCCATTCCGATGCCGCATTCTTTTACAATTTTTCTCTGCGGATCTCTGACTTCCGCTCCGCTTCCCAATATATAATCACAAACAATTCCTGTTCCGTCAAGCTCTGCCATAGCGCCTTCATAACCTCTGCCTGTCGCCACCATAAACCGGATGCCTGCCGCACACGCTTCCTTTACTGCCGCGATCGTATCCGGAGCGATTCTGTGGTCATCACAAAGAAGCGTTCCATCCATATCGCTCGCTATCACTTTGATCATATCTTCATATCTCCAATCTATATACAATAGTTCAGCCATACAGTGTACGTAGAGCATAAAACATGCTTGCATGTTTTTACCGACGGACATCTGTGTGCGGTTACTTGCTATTCTATCTATTATAAAGTTTTTCCCCGCATTTTACAACACAAATCGCCCTAACCTGCACAGTCGTTTTTCCATAACCGTCACAGTCGTTTCTACAGTTTGATTTCCCCAAGTCTTCCGCTGCCTTTCAGATATTTCCTATATACAAAGAAAAAAACAACGCTTGTCACCGATGCCGCCAGTATATCCGCCACCGGCTCCGCATAAAAAGCATCTTTCGCCGTAAACAACGCCGGGAGAAAACATGTTGATGAAAAGTAAAAAACTTTTCTTACAACAGACATCCCAAGAGACAACTTCGTCATGCCAAGAGCAGTAAGCGCATCAACAAAAACATACTGCAGACTTAACGGAACAACCATCAGAGTAAACACTTTGATCCCCCACACGGACAGTTCCCGGTACTCTGCATTATCCGTAAAAATACGAACAAAATACTGCGGAGCCACTCTTGAAATAATAAACATCACCGCCGTAAAGAAAACACAGAGCATCAACACCCAGAGCACTGTTTTCCGAATACGATCCGCTCTGTTTGCTCCATAATTATAACTAATAAGCGGCTGCGACCCTCCTGTCACGCCAAGCATCGGCGCCGTGATCAAAAGCATATAGCTTTGCACGATCGTAGCCGCCGTGATCAACGTATCCCCGTAATCTGCTCCGCCGTAATACTGCAAAACAGCATTCAGCGCAATGATGATCACACTGTCTGATGCCAGAATCAAAAACGGAGAGAAACCAATCTTCACGATTCGTTTTCCAATCTCCCGCTCAGGCTTCACCAGCGTCAGCGGAATACGCATCTTCTTTCTCTTCAATGTATAAAGAACAAAGATGCATGATGACATCTGTGCAATCACCGTAGCCACTGCCGCCCCCGCAATATCCATTTCAAGTCCGAAAATAAATACCGGATCAAGCACGATATTTACGATTGCTCCGATCAGTGTCGTCAGCATTCCAAGCCCCGGATATCCCTGTGCCGTAATAAAATAATTCATCCCCATTGACAAAAGAGCGAAAAAAGTTCCAAGCGTGTAAATAGTCATATAAGTATTGGCATACGGAAATATATCTGCGCTTGCCCCAAACCATCTCAGTAAATAATCTTTCGTAAGTAAAAATACAATCGTCAATATTCCCGAAAAAATAAGCAGCATAGAAAAACTGTTTGCCAGTATCTGCTTAGCGCTTTTTTCATCTCCCGCCCCGAGACGTACCGAAAACAAGACGGAACCCCCGATACCGATCAGCGTTCCGAACGATGACAACAATGTAATGATCGGAGCACATACCCCCGCGCCTGCCAGCGAGTCAGCCCCGATCACCGGAATATTTCCTATATAGATTCTATCCACAATACTGTACAGCACATTAACAAATTGCGCGAACATAAACGGAATTGAAATTTTTAATACAAGCAAAGGAATAGAATCCCTGCCAAAATCATTTTCTTTTTTCATAACTCATATAACCCTCTCCCTAAGATTTCAGGTTATATATTATCACTTTCTCACAGATATAAAAACCGCGAAAAGTGATTTTTCTAAAACTTTTTCTCGATTTTATTCCTGCAATATCCTTACATCCGCTCTTGCATGTAAAAACGGCAGTGAACGGGAACAGCACACTCGCCGTTCCCGTTCACTACCGTCAAAAACTTGTCAAAAGAAATGAATTTATCCTTCAATCGCAATGGATTTCTTAGTCTCTACTGCTTTCGCATCCTTTTTCGGAATTGTCAGGCTCAAAATACCGTTTTCAAATTTTGCTTTAATATCTTCGTGAGTGATCGCATCGCCTACATAAAAACTCCTCTGCATTGTACCTGCATAACGCTCTTTCCGAATGTATTTTCCCTTCTTATCTTCCTCGTCCTTGTCAAGTCCTTTCGCCGCCGAGATGGTCAGATAACCATTTTCAAGATCCACGGTAATCTCGTCCTTTTTAAATCCCGGAAGATCAATATCCAACTCATATCCCGCTTCATGCTCACGAATATCTGTCTTCATCATGTTTTTGGCATTCTTACCATACAGCGGATTTTTCTTTCCCCAGAAATCTCTGTCAAATCTCTCAAACGGGAAATCCATCCAATCATCGTCAAACAAATTCTCTCCAAAAATACTAGGCATCAACATAAGTCATATCTCCTTTCAAAACACTTTTGAATTTATTGTTTTCTTTGTTATATCTGTAATATAGCACCCGTTATTAGCACTGTCAAGGGTTGAGTGCTAATATTTTTGCTATTTTTTTGCAAACCCTTTAAAATCAATGGTTTGCAGTATCTTATTTCTTTTGAAATTGTGATTTTTTCTGTTTTGACACCAATTTGACACCATTTGCGCTAAAACTACAAGCCATGCAAGCGAAAAATGAGCTCCCGTTGAGAGTTTGATCTCATAAGTGGAGATCATTTTTTTCGCTTATAAGGCGATAGCCGCGACCGAATGAATGCAGGTCATGAGGTCCATAGCGAGTAGTTCTGTAATCATTCTTAAAGAAATCTGAGCCGTCACATAATCTGAACCAAATCCCTCTTCGCAATCTCTTTTCGATCCTGAACCAGTCTGTGATATGGTTATAAACTTCCATTTCATTGAACTGCTCCACAGCTACATTATATCCGGTCACAATCGATTCGTAATGCCCTTGTTCTGGATGATTAACTGTATACGTTTTTGTTCCTGTTTGCTCTTTTCTCCAGCCCGAGTAATATCCCGCATGCATTGTCTCGTCTAAATGTTGTCCTGCAACTCCTGAGATATCAGCTTGACATGTGCTACAAATTGTATGTTCTACCATTTCATATACTGGTTCATTGACAGTTTCTGTCCAAGCTTCCTGATCGACTACCCATTCTCCTGTATAGATCGGAATACTATAATCATGAGTATGTACCGGAGCTGTATTTTGAGTTCCGCCGTTTCCTGAGTTCCCTCCATTAGATTCCCCTGTTGTTTGGGAAGCGTTATTTTTCTGTGTAGAAGCAGAAGCATCCGGTTGAGATGCTGTCTGCTTCTCATCCTATTCTTTCTTGTACCGAATTTCGGTACAAGAACCTGTTCTAAAAAACACCACACATTTATTATACTTGTTATGCAAGTATTTGCATGCCCATATTATAGCTACAAAATATTAGTTCAATCGGATTTTTGCAACCGTACACCACAACTCCGCAACACTTTCTTATAGTTTAGATTAATCAAAAGAAGGGTGTCAAGCATTCAACACCCTATTATTCGACCTTGCAATCATTATACAAATATTTTTATTCATAAATGTTTGAATACATTTCATTGAGTTTTTTCACTCCATTCTCTATCTCCTCTTTCAGTTTAGCATATACTTCATAATCATCTGCTTCCATTTTTTCTTTATGTTTTATCTGACCGTTTCTATCAAGACTATACTCTTTTGGTTTTGTAGAACCGTCGTCTGCCAAATGGTTTTCTCTTGAAATATAAAGTGTTATAAAATCGCCTGTTTTCCGAATTGTAATACCCGGATTTTCTTCCAAATCGCTATTCTTTACGAGAAGTGTGGCTACGATAAATTTCTCTCTGTCACTCATTTCCTGATTCCATTTCCATATAGAAGGTCTGTCAAACATATAAATATCATACTTAAAATCGGAATCTGTGAGGCAATAATTATTACCTTCTTGCTCAAATCCAAGTTCCTCCAACTTATCTTCATATGTCCGCACAAGATGGTCCTGCTTGCCGTTTTGAATTCCTATATAAGCTGAAACTAAAATAACTATCGCCAATACTACTATTGTTCCTATTTTAAATATTTTTAAGTGTCTTACTTTTTTATCGATTTCTTGTACCATAGAGAAGTTATCCTTAAGCATAGAATCCAACGGAACTCCTGATTCGTCACTAATCTTTACTAATGTTTGTAAATCCGGATAATTCTTTTCCTTTTCCCAGTTTGAAATAGTTTGCCTCGTCACATGATAATATTGTGCAAACTCTTCTTGAGACATCTTTTTTTCTTCTCGTAATTTTAAAATTGTTTCTCCTATTTTCATACCGCTTACCTCCTTTTTATTTTATTTTATCTCTCCACTCTGCAAAGTCCAGCAAACTTTATTTACCCCCTCCTTTTTCGGGCGCAAATAATTTTTACCTCTTCATATTTTGAAAATATTCCTTATAACATCGATTTCTAAAATTAACACCTTGCTGCCTTAGCATCTCACCGGCTGCAAATATAAGTTCTGTTTTTATTGATTTTTGCTTCGCAAAATGGGATAATAGACGTAAAATTTTTTATTGATTTTTAATCTTACGCAAGAGGAGGTTATTTCATATGGAAAACACTGAACTTATCATCCCGGCTCCGTCCGATCCGTTAAAAAAACACAAGAGTCATTTTTCCAAGATCGGACTTTTTTATTTCTGTGGAGCGATCATAATTTCGGGAGTGCAGATTTCTGTCATTACATTGATTCAGTTGATCGCACCCCAGCTTATGGTGAATCCGAATATTTCCCTGATCATCTCATCGCTTTCGATGTATCTTATTGCAATGCCGCTTTTGGTCATCATCGTACGCACGATCCCCGGCATGGTCATCCACAAGAAGGAAATGACGGCAGGGCAATGGATTATCGCCTTTTTTATGTGCTATGCGCTTATGTATGTTACGAATGTAATAGGCACATTTACGACAGCTATCTTCGGAACACTAAAAGGAGATCTCGTAGACAACCCGATCCAGGACATTCTTACCGGACTGTCTCCGCTCACAGCATTTTTCCTTATGGTGATCTGCGCTCCCATCGTCGAAGAATATGTTTTCCGAAAACTCATCATCGACCGGACAGTACAGTACGGACAGGCAACGGCTATCCTTCTGTCAGGATTGATGTTTGCGTTATTCCACGGTAATTTTAATCAATTTGTATACGCATTTACACTCGGTGTGTTCTGGGGATTCATTTATGTAAAAACCGGGCGCTTGATCTACACGGTTGCCCTGCATATGACAGTCAACTTTTTAGGCTCGATTCCGGGACTGCTTTTAATGAAATCAACATTTTTCAATCAGCTTTCTCTGTTAGCGGAAAATAACCCGTCAGCCATCGTCGGACTCGTTATGCAGCATCCGGTTCAGTTTCTTTTGATTTGTTTTTACATGCTGCTTCTTTTCGGTCTTGTCATTACAGGCATCATATTTTGGGCGATCAACTTTAAGAAATTCAAATGTGCCCCCGGAGAGATCACAATTCCGAAAGGAAAACGTTTCAACGATCATCTTAAATGTCGGAATGATTCTGTATTGTCTGTTTTGGATCATTCAGATTATTTTACAGTTGTTCGCTTAAACAAATCTATTTTCAGATTAAAATGCAGCTTTACCCTCACAAGAGAAAGCTGCATTTTCTAATATCTCACTATTCTTGTTCTATCAATCATTCTGCATCGTCATATCAGCAAATCTTCATCGCAGTCTCGTAAGCGCCCCACACCACGCTCCGTAAATTTCCAACCTGTTCACAATCGCCGACCAGGTAAATATTCTTTCCTTTTCTTTCCAGCGGATTAGGCAGGTAACCGACTGATCCGATCACAGAGTCACAAGGAATCTCTATCTCTTTTCCGGTTTTATCTGTACAGATCACCGAATGTTCTTTTACTTCTTTTAACTTTGTTTCGAGATATACCGGAACTTCGTGCAGCTCAAACCATTCCCTCAAATAGGAACTATTGGCAAGGCAAACTCCTTTCTGCGCCACAAGATCATTTTTCATCTCAACAATAACCGGTCTCTTTCCCTGAAGCGCAAGCTCATAGGCAATCTCGCTTCCCGTAAGGCCTCCTCCGATCACTACAACTCTTTCTCCTACATCCCTTCCGTTCAGATAGTCGCATGCCTCAATCATCCGTTCATGTCCCGGAATATTTTTCATCACGCGCGGAACAGAACCGGTTGCAATTATTACCGGAGCATCGCCGAACTTTTCAACGCTGTCAATCTCCTTACCTAAATGAACCTCCACATCCAGTTCTTTCATTTGTCTTCTGTACCATGCCAAAAGTTCTCTTAATTTCCCCTTATAAGATTCTGCACTTGCCGGGATGAACGTGCCGCCAAGAACGTTGTTCTTCTCATAAATGACCGGATCATGCCCACGAAGCTTTAACACTCTGGCAGCTTCCATCCCTCCGATTCCTCCGCCGATAATATAGACTCTTCTTGGATTCTTTGTTTTCTCTATAAAATGCCGATCCCACTGCATCGTTTCCGCATTAACCGCACACCTTGACAAATGCAGGCTGTCACTTAATTCCTGATCGTTTGGCACTCCTTTATAGTGGCACATATTAAAACATCCGTTATGGCATAAAATACAAGGCCGAATCTCTTCTTCCCGATCTTCCATCATCTTTGTGACCCATTCCTGATCTGCCAAAAACTGCCTCGCGAATCCCGCTCCGTCCAATCTTCCTGCGGCGATCGATTCTGCCGCTGTTTTCGGGTTCATTCTCCCCGCACATACAACCGGAATCCGAACAAACTGTTTAATATGTTCTACATCTTCCAGATTACAATTTTCCGGCATATAAACAGGCGGATGCGCCCAATACCACGCATCATATGTACCATTATCGCAGTTGAGCATGTCATAACCTGCATCTTGCAAATATTTCACCGCTTTTTCAGATTCTTCCATATCTCTTCCGACTTCCGTAAACTGCTCTCCCGGAAGAGCGCCTTTTCTGAATCCTTTTGTCTTGGAAAGAACACTGTACCTTAGCGATACAGGAAAATCTTCACCACATACTTTTTTAATCGCCTGCACGATCTCTACAGCAAAGCGATATCTGTTTTCAAAAGATCCTCCATATTCATCTGTTCTATGATTTACATATTTTAATGTAAACTGATCAAGAAGATATCCTTCATGTACCGCATGTATTTCCACTCCGTCAACTCCCGCATCCTGCAAAAGTTTCGCCGACTTTGCAAACGCTTCCACAAACTCATGAATTTCTTCTCTTGTCATCTCTCTTGAAGGAACTTTATCCGACCAGCGGTTCGGAGACGGGCTTGCCGTCGCAGTAATCTTATCCAGATCCATAAACGGCTTTGATAAAACGCGCAGCGCCTTATTCGTATATAATTTTTCCATCATCTCGCTGATCGTAAACGACCGGCCGAAACCCGCTGTCAACTGAACAAAAAGTTTGGCTCCTGTTTTATGAAACTCCGGCATCCACTCTTTCAGATCTTCATACATCTTTTTATTCTTGTACAGCCATTGTCCAAACATAGGATTATATACCGGCTGACACCCCGGAAGGACAAGACCCGCATTGTTTTTTGCAGCCTCCCTAAGAAATCGCGCACCCATTTTGTCAAAATGGTTTTTCTCCATCCATCCGAACAGATCGGTTCCTCCCATAGAAGTCAATACGATACGGTTTTTTATCTCGCAGTTTCCGATACGCCACGGAGTAAATAAAGGTTTTAGTTTCTAGATCGGAAGAGCACACGTCTGAACTCCAGTCACTAGC
>OOAF01002479.1_pt1 | contig 10449 bp, 8 predicted proteins | sample 1671251 | NCBI WGS metagenome assembly OOAF01 (sample SAMN06348137, study PRJEB24527) | human gut metagenome | biome: human gut; feature: ankylosing spondylitis patient; material: feces | host: Homo sapiens | place: China | collected 2015-10 | reverse complement strand
CGAATGGGGGAAAGACAAGGTGGCGTTCAATTTCGACAACAAGTATATCAACACGAAGGGCGTCGGTGAGGCGGAGAGACGGCGGGCGCTGGATTATTACGTCGAGCAGTTGTTGCCGGGCGGCGCGTGGTCGGAATACCACAACATCTTCCTGAGCGTCCGCTCGCTCGACGAGGCGCTGTACTATTGGAATGCGGGGGTGCGCAACGCGATGTTCTGCATCGAGATCAGCACGCCCGAGCAGTTTCGGGCTTTCGAGCGGAGCGGGATTCCGTGGAGCTACCTCATCGCCGCGAGCCGCAAGGCGATGGATCCCGCCATGACGGAGATCTACGAAAAGCTCCACGACCGCGGCGTGATGGTGATCGTCTCCGTCACGGGATCGGCCGATCGGGTGAAGGATCGCCGCGACCGGCGTGTGGAGTACCTGCGCACGCTCCTCTCCGAACCGGATATTATCGAAACCGATTATCCGGCCTATTTCGTCGGTCTTCCCGTCGGACGGGAGGAGCTGCGCGCGATCCGCGACCGCGAGGCGGAGCGGATGGAGCGGTAGGCTTGTCGAGCGGCGGGTCTGCCGATTGCATGCCGTGCGGAGATCAGAAGAGCAGCGAGTGTTCGGCCAGAAAGTCGAAGAACGCCTGCCGGTAGTTCTCCGAGACGGGAATGTACTCCTTGCCGAAGACGATGCGGTTGCGTTCGATCGAGCGGATCTTCGAAGGCTGCACGATGAAGGAGCGGTGGATGCGGACGAACCGGTCGGCGGGCAGCTGTTCTTCCAGCGATTTGAGACTGGTCAGCGTGAGCACGGGATGCGTCTCCTCCTCGACGTGGATCTTCACGTAGTCTTTCAGCCCCTCGATGTAGAGGATGCTGTCGAATCCGATCTGCCGCAGCCGGTATTCGGTCTTGATGAAGAGGCTCTGCGGAGCTGCGGCCGGCGGGGGCGTTTCGGCACGGTTTTTCAGTTCGAACCATGCCAGCGCCTTGTTCGCCGCTGCGAGGAAGTCGGCATAGCTGATCGGTTTGAGCAGGTAGTCGACCGCGTTGACGCGGAAGCCTTCGACGGCGTAGCGGCTGAAAGCTGTGGTGAAGATCACGCGCGTGTCGGCGGGGAGCATCCGCGAAAGTTCCATGCCGCTCAGCCCCGGCATCTGGATGTCGCAGAAAAGCAGGTCGACGGGGCGGTCGCGCAGCATGTCGAAGGCCGCCGAGCCGCTGCCGAACGAGCCGCACAGCGTCAGGAACGGTGTCTTGCGCACGTATCCCTCCATCAGCTCCACGGCCAGCGGTTCGTCGTCGATGATCGCGCAGTTCAGTTTCATCGTTCGTGCAGTTTGATGCGCAGCGACGCCGTGTAGGTGCCGCCCCGCTCTCCGTATTCGAAGGTGTGGCGTTGCGGATAGATCATCTCCAGCCGTTTCGAGAGGTTTTTCAGCCCGATGCCCGAACCGCTCCGATCCGAAGCCGTCTTGGGGAAACAACTGTTGCGGATGCGGCAGACCAGTTCGCCGTCCCGCTCGTGGATGTCGATCCGGATGAACGACGGTCCGTCGTTGCTCGTACCGTGTTTGAAGGCATTCTCGATCAGCGAGATGAACAGCAGCGGGGCCACGGGCGTCGGCGACGGTTCTTCGGGCAGCGAGACTCCGACTTCCACGTGGCGCGGCAGGCGGATGCGCATCAGTTCGATGTAGTCGCGCAGGAACTCGACCTCGGCGGCCAGCGGCACCGTGGGGCAACTGCTTTCGTAGAGCACGTAGCGCAGCATCCGGCTCAGGTCGTGGACGGCCTGCTGCGCGCGGTCGGCGTCGATCTGGATGAGCGAATAGATGTTGTTGAGCGTATTGAACAGAAAATGGGGGTTGAGCTGGCTTTTGAGATTTTGCAGTTCGGCCTGCGTGCGGCTGTGTTCCAGCTCCTGCCGGGCCGCTTCGGCCTTGTACCAGCCGCCCGTCATGCGGATGGCGACTCCCGCACCTACCACCAGCAGGTAGAGCGCGGCGTTTCCGGCGAAAAAACGCACGGAGTCCTGCCACGGCCGCGGCAGGGGCGGGTGCTGCGCATCGGGCGGCAGCACGTAGCGGAACAGGAGGTGCAGCCCGACGATCACCGCGGCGATCAACAGCGCGTTGCCGCCCAGGAAACGGCCTGTCTGACGGGTGAAGAGGTATCGTTCGATCAGCAGGAAATAGTTCGTGTAGAAGACCACCATGAACGAGAGCGGTACGAGCAGGAAGCGCAGGTACTCCGAACCGGTCATCAGCGGCCGGTCGGGGGAGGTGACGAACAGCGGCATCCCGAAGATCACGGCCCATGCCGTCAGGTGGATCAGCCAGCCCGAATATTTCGATTGCAGCGCGGTCATAGCCGAACAAAATTAACGATTATTTCCGATTATTCATAACGGATCGCCTCGATCGGGTCGAGCATCGCCGCCTTCTGCGCGGGGTACCACCCGAAGAAGACGCCCGTCAGCGTGCAGACGGCGAACGAGAGGAGGACGCTCCACGGCTGGATGTAGATGGGGAAGGCCGCCGCCAGATTGACCACCACGGCGGCCCCGATGCCGAATACCACGCCGATCAGACCGCCCGTGACGCTGATGAGGATCGATTCGATGAGAAACTGCGCCAGAATGTCGCGTCCCTTGGCGCCGATCGACATCCGCAGGCCGATTTCGCGCGTGCGCTCCGTCACGGAGACGTACATGATGTTCATGATGCCGATGCCGCCCACCAGCAGCGAGATGCCCGCCACGGCCGCCAGCAGGACGGTCATCATGTCGGTCGTCGAGGTGAGCATCGACGAGAGTTCCTGCTGCGAACGGATCGAGAAGTCGTCGTCCGTGGCTTTGAGGCGGTGGTTCGTGCGCAGGATGTCGCTGATCTCGGCGATCGCCTCGTCCGTGCAGGCTTCGCTCAGCGACGAGCAGACGATCTCCTGCAAGTGCGTGATGGCGAGGATGCGCTTCTGCACCGTCGTGTAGGGGGCCACGATCAGGTCGTCCTGGTCCATGCCCATGCTGTTGTAGCCCTTGCTTTCGAGCACGCCGACGATCCGGAAGGGGATCGTGCCGAAGCGGATGACACGCCCCACGGGGTTCTCGCCGGCGGGAAAGAGTTCGTCGACGACCGTCTTGCCTACCAGACACACCTTGGCGGCCGTCTTGATCTCCTGCTCGGAGAAGGCATCGCCGTCGGCGATCTTGTAGCGGCGGATCTCCAAGTAGTCGAGGTTCACGCCGTAGACCGTCGTGGGCGTGTTGTTGGCGCCGTAGACCGCTTGTCCGGCGCTGTTGACCGCCGGCGAGACGTAGGAGACGTAGCGGGTCTTTTCGCGGATGTCCTCCATATCTTTGAGTTTGAGCGACTCCATGTCGTCGGCGTCGAGCCGGACGCCGCCCCGCATGTCGCCGCCCGGATGGATCATGATCATGTTGGACCCCATTTCGCTGATCTCGGCCTGAATGCTCCGCTTCGATCCCTGCCCGATGGCGAGCATCGTGATGACCGACGCCACGCCGATGATGATGCCGAGCATCGTCAGAAATCCGCGCAGTTTGTTGTTTCCGAGCGCCTTGACGGCTATTTTGAAGAGATTCGTGAAATTCATGTTCAATCCTCCTGTTCGGGCAGCTGAGCCAGCGTCTCGGCCGCGTCGAGAATAGCGGCGTTGCGCACGTCGCCCGTGACGCGGCCGTCGCGCAGGGTGATGTTGCGGCTGCTGTATTGTGCGATTTCGGGGTTGTGCGTGACGAAGATGATGGTGCGTCCCGCGGCGTGCAGCTGCTGGAAGAGCACCAGCACCTCGAAACTCGTCCGCGTGTCGAGGTTCCCCGTCGCCTCGTCGGCCAGAATGACCGCCGGATCGTTTACCAATGCGCGGGCGATGGCCACGCGCTGCATCTGTCCGCCCGACATCTGGTTGCTGCGGTGCAGCAGCCGGTCGCCGAGTCCGACGGCTTTGAGCGCGGCCACGGCACGGTCGCGCCGTTCGGCCGACGAACAGGAGGGGTTGTACATCAGCGGCAGTTCGACGTTCTCGATGGCCGTCGTCTTGGGCAGCAGGTTGTAGTTCTGGAAGACGAAACCGATCTTGCGGTTGCGCAGCGTGGCGCGCTGGTTCTTGTCCATCGAACGCACCGCCGTACCGTCGAGGTAATATTCGCCTGCGGAGGGGGTGTCGAGGCAGCCGAGCGTGTTGAGCAGCGTCGACTTGCCCGATCCGGAGGTACCCATGATTGTGACGAACTCCCCTTCGCAGATCGTGAAGGTGACGCCGCGCAGTGCATGTACCGTCTCGTCTCCCACCCGGAAATCGCGCCGGATGTCGTCCAGCCTGATGATCTCTTTCATGGGTTTATTTCTTCTTTTTGTCGCCGCCCGGAGGGGCAGGCATGAAGGGACTCCGTTCGGCGGCGGCTTCGAGCTCCGTCCGCTCCGCCGTCAGGCAGACGGCCACCTCCTCGCCGTCGTTCAGCCCGTCGACGATCTCGGTCAGTTCGCCGCTGGCCGAGCCGGCGGTCACGTACCGCGGTACGAGCGTCGTCCCCTGTTTTACCCACAGCTCCCGTTTGCTTGGTTCGGCCTCTGCGGCGGCTTCGGCATGCAGGCCGAGCGCCGCGAGCAGCTCCCCGTCGGGGACGAACCGCAGGGCTTTGGTCGGGACGGCCAGCGCATCGTCCTTTTCGAGCGTGAAGATCGTCACGTTGGCTGTCAGCCCCGGTTTGAGTTTCAGTTCGGGGTTGTAGGCCGTGATGACCACCTCGTAGGTCACGACGCTCGATTCGGTCGTCGCTTCGAGGCGGACCTGCTCCACCACCCCCTCGAAGGTGTCGTCGGGGTAGGCGTCGACGGTGAACTCCACCCGCTGTCCGTCGGATACCTGCCCGATGTCGGCTTCGTCGACATCGGCCACGACCTGCATCTGCGTCAGGTCGTTGTCAATGGTGAAGAGCGTCGGTGTCTCGAAGCCCGCCGCCACGGTCTGCCCCTCCTCCACGGCGCGGCTGATGACCACGCCGTCGATCGGGGAGGTGATCGTCGCGTAGCCCAGATTGCGTTTGACCTTGACGATGGCGGCCTGGGCCTGTTCGTAGGCGTTGCGCGCCTTCTCGTAGAGGTAGAGGGCTTCGTCGTATTCGGCGTCGCTTACCAGCTCCTTCTCGTGGAGGGTGCGCGTGCGCGAGTACTCCTTCATGCGGTATTCGTATTCGGTCTTGCAGCTCGCCAGCTCGGCCTGCGACGATTCCAGTTCGGCTTGCAGGGTCACCTTGTCCATTTCGGCGATGAGTTGTCCGGCTTTCACCACGTCGTTGTAGTCGACGTAGAGCCGGTCGATGATCCCCGACACCTGCGTACCCACCTCCACTTCGGTGACCGGCTCCACCGTTCCCGTAGCCGTGACGGAGTTGCGGATCGTAATGCGGCTCGTCGCAGCCGTTTCCAGCGTGATTCCGGTCTGCTTCGAAGGACGCAGCGCGAACCAGAGCCCGCAGGCCGCGACGAGGGCCGCGACGAGGACGGCCGTGCTTTTTCGTTTCATCTTCATGTGCTTTTCGTTTGTTTTCAGCGGTCGTTTTCGATCTCCGGAGGGGCTATCGTCCCTGATAGATGTCGAGCAGCCTGATGTTGAGCAGCGCCATGTACTTGGCCTGCAACACCTCCTGCCGTGCCGACGAAAGTTCGTTCTGCGCCGTAATCAGTTCGACGGTGTTCTTCCGGCCGACGCGGAACTGTTCGTCGGTGAGGTCGTAGCTCTGCCGGGCATAGCGTTCCTTCTGCCGGGCGGCCGTGTAGCGCGATTGCGACGAGATGACGTCGAGGTAGGCCGACTCGACCTTGCGGAGCAGCTCCTTTTCGAGACCGAGCTGTTCGAGACGGCTGTTCGAGACGGCGATGCGCGCCTTGTTGACGGCCGTCCGGTTCTTGCGGTTCGAGAAGATCGGGATGCTGACCGAGAGCGCGACATTCTCGTTGAAGCGGTTCCAGACCTGACTTCCCGACTGGAATCCGCCGCCCGTCATGTGTCCCGTGCCGAGGCCGGCCGTAAGCGAAACGGAGGGATAGAATCCTGCGCGCGCCTCTCTTATCCCCAACTCCGCCGTCTCGACGCCCAGCCGCCCCCGTTCGATCTGCGGCATGGCGTCGAGCGCCGTCGCGTAGATGTCGGTTTTGGCGGGCAGGGCCTGCAAGACGGTCTCTTCTCCCTCTGCGGGCGCGGCAAGATTCATCTCCTCCGTGATGTCGAGTTCGAGCAGCTGTTTGAGCTGCAACTTGTAGTCGTCGAGCGACGACCGGGCGACGACTACTTGGTAGAGGTCGCTCGCATACTGGCTTTCGAACTGGGCGAAATCGACCTTGCTGATCGATCCCGCCTGCCACATCTGCTCGGCGCGGTCGCGCTGGGCGCGCGAGACTTCGGCCGTACCGGCGGCTACCTCCACGGCTTCGGCGGCGTAGAGCGCCTGCATGTAGACTTCGACGATGGCGATGCGGATGTCGTTCACGGATTCGGCGACCGAGAGTGCGTCGATGCGGTTTTGGAGCCTCTGTTCCTTGACCGCCGTGCGCAGTTTGCCGCCTTCGTAGAGCGTCAGCCCTGCGTTGATTCCGTAAGTGCCGGTGTAGCTGTTGTTGTCTTCGGCGTTCGACGAAGGGTAGTTCGTGTAGCCCTGTGTCGCCGAGACTGCGAGCGACGGCAGCAGTGCGGCCTTCGCTTCGCGGGTATCTTCGAGCCCTGAGAGGTAGTCGTTGCGGCTCTGCTGCAACTGGATATTGTTTTCCAGCGCATAGTCGAGGCACGTTTGCAGCGTCCAGACTTTCAGCGAGTCCTGCGCCGCGACCGCGTGCCAGACCAGCAATGCGGCGCATCCTGTCAGCAGTTTGCGATTCATGGCATTCCGTTTTGCCGCGAAGCTACCGCACGGCGCGCGCGAATGCAATTAAAATAGACGAACGGGCTTTTTCCGTCGACGAAACGGGCGATAACGGCGACACCCTCTTCGCGCCTATCGCGAAAGAGGGTGTCGCTTCATACGGTTTCGGGGGGGGGCGTTCCGTGCCCCTCGGACGTTATTCCAGCCGGATCGTTTCGCCGCAGCGGCGGCTGCGCTCGGCCTCGAAACAGATGTGGTGGCTCTCGATTGAATCCTCGATCGTGCAGAGGAAAGGGTGGCCGGGGCGGGTCAGCGCGTCGACGAAATCTTCGATCAGCCGCAGGTCGGCGCCCGCATGGAAGGGGTGCCCTGCCAGCTCCTCGAAATCGTAGACGCGGTTGTGGCCGCGGCGGAAGCGATGCACGTGGAGCTTGCGTTCGTCGCCGAAGATCTCGCCGTGCGTCATCTTGATGTGGGTGCGCCGGCAGTCGTCCTGCGTGAAGATGTCCATCGAGAGCGAGAGGATCGTCTCGTCCGCGAGTTCCATGGTGAGCAGCTGGTGGTCGACCACGTCGTTGTCGCAGCGGTAGATGCAGCGGCCGTAGGGGCCGTGGCGCAGTTCTTCCAGGAGCACCTCGTCGAGCGTGCGTCCCTGCGGTACGTCGAAGTTCGAGATCCAGTCGCGGCGCGTGCAGTAGAGGTCGACGGCCGAATAGGGGCAGTCGTGCTCCACCGGACAGTCGATGCAGCGTTCGGTGCTCGTCTGCGGCGCGTTGGCTGCGCGGAACCAGCGCAGCGAACCGAACGAACTGAGTTTGCGGCAGGGGCTTCGGGTGATCCAGAGCAGGAAATCGACGTCGTGGCAGCACTTGGCCAGCAGCATCGGGTTGGAGGTCTCTTCGCGCCGCCAGGGGCCGCGGACGTAGCTGTGCGTCGTGCGGTCGATACCCACCGCCGCGACGTGATTGACGGAGATGATCTGTCCCAGCTCGCCCGAATCGACGATCTCCCGAATCTTGGCGAAGTAGGGGTGGTAGCGCAGCACGTGGCAGATGCCTACCAGCACACCCCGTTCGCGGGCGCGGCGCGCGATGGCGCGGCATTTCGAGCAGCACGTGGAGTCCGGCGTCGATCGCCTTCATGCAGGGATCGAAGTGGACGTCGTCCGGCGTGGTGATGAGCACGGCGTCGGCGTCGGCCGGTCGGGCGAAGAATGCGTCGTAGTCGGCGTAGCGGCGTTCGGACGCAAGCCCGAACCGCTCGGCCGTTTCGTTGCGCCGCAGTTCGTTGCCGTCGACGACGGCCACCGGTTGCAGCCGTTCGGGGTGCCGCCGTGCGTATTCCAAGTATTTGTTGGCCCGGTTGCCCGCGCCGATGACCGCCATGCGCAGCGGACGCCCTTCGGGGACTTTCTGGAAATTCATGGATCGGAGTTTGTGTTTGCGGCCGTTTCCTGTGTCCGGCAGCCTGTTTTCGGGTGCGCTGCCTTTGCCGGTCGGGAACGGTCGTTTCGATACCGGCCGGAGACGCGGTGTCTCCGGCCGGTGGGTTGTTCGTCGCGGGAGCGCGTCCCGCCGAGGTCGTCTATTTCCCGTTCTGTGTCTTCGCGTCGAGAGACTTGATGCGGATGTTGCGGAACTGGATGCCTGCGCCGTGTCCGAGCAGACCGATGTGCCCCTTCTTGTTGAAGAGTCCCGGGTGGTTGCGGTGGTCGACGGTGTAGGGATTCTTCTTGGAACCGTCCTCCGAGACGTTGTGTCCCTGGCACGCTTCGCGGATGTCGCCGTCGAGGATCACCTCGCCGTTGACCGTCACGGTGATGCGGTCGCCCACGGCGCGGATCTCCTCCACGTTCCATGTGCCCAGCTCGCCGAACTTGATCCGCTTGGCCGGAATGATGCCGTAGACCGAGCCGTGCTGCTGGTAGACGCGCAGGTTCTTGTAGATCGGGGCGTCGTGGTCGAGGATCTGGATCTCCATGCCGTGGTAGGCGGCGTCGACGCCCATCGGCGTACGCAGGCCGATGCCGTTGTTGACCCCTTCGCGCAGGAAGCGGAACTCGAAGCGCAGGATGAAATCGCCGTACTCCTCGACCGTGTAGAGATTGCCCTTGCCGCCGTAGGATGCGGTGACGTAGATCGTTCCCTCCTGCGGGACGTAATTGGTCGTGTTGCCCGTCCACTTGTGGAGCGAACGGCCGTCGAAGAGCACTTCGTAGCCTTCGGCCCGCTCTTCGGGCGAGAGTTCGAAGACGGGCGTCGCGGGCAGCTCGCACAGGTAGAAGTCGCGGAACTCCGCAGCATCGCCTTCGCCCAGCAGCTCGATCGCTCCGCTCGCGTAGGCCGCTTCGCCGGGCGCGCAGGTATTCTCCAAGATGACGTTTTCGGTTACGGTGCGGCCGTTGACCTCGACGGTCACGCGGTCGTCCACGACCTTGACGTGGAGCGTGTTCCACTCCCCGTCGGCGTTGTCGGCATCGACCGCGGGGGTCGATGCGTGGGTGCGGTTGCCGGTCAGTGCGCCCGACCCCGCGTCGCCGCCCAGACCGATCCGGTTGGTCGAACGCACGGCGATGCCGGCGGCGCCTCGTGTGCGGCAGTCGATCCAGAATTCGAAGTTCTCGTAGGTGCCGGGTGCGGCGATCGTGCTCGGCTCGCCGCCCGCATAGGCGATCGTGCCGTCGACCGTGGTCCAGCTCTGCTGCATCGCCTTCGCGGCGGCCGCCTCGGCCCGTTTGAGCGCAGCGGCCTTCATCGTGGCGCGGCGGGCGGGATCGGCTGTGACGGCGCTCCACTGCGCAAGGTCGGTCGCGACGGCGGCGAACCCTTCGGCGGGGAGTTTCGAGAGCATCAGCGTCAGCTCGTCGACGGCATAGCCGGCGTCGGCGTCGCTCTTGGCCCATTCGCGGTAGATGTCGCGGCTCTTTTCGAGCAGGGCGCGTACCGTGTCGCCGCCGAGCGGGCGGGCGCTTTTCGCTGCGATGGTCTTGACGGCAGCCGCAGCGGCGTGCGCCGTCGCCTCGTCGTCGAGATAACGGCCGGCGAGTACGAGCGCCGGGAATTCACGGATGCCTTCCAGCTTGCGCAGGATGCCGACGGCGATCTTCGGCGAGGGATTCAGTTCGAGCGCTTGGCGGTAGAGCTGGTATTTGCGCACGGGCGTCGCGTCGAGCGCCGCCACGCAGGCCGTGTAGCGCGTCAGCGCGCGGTCGGCCAGATCGGGATTGCCCGCGGCGATCGTATAGAGCACGCCGGCGATCTGCGGAGCTTCGACGCGCAGCAGCGCGTCGAAGGCTTCGGCGCGGCGGCTGCCGGCGAAGTTCTCCACCAGGCAGTCGATCGCCTGCTGCGTACCGGTCTGCGCCAGTGTGGGGTAGTAACGTTCGGGACGGGGCGAGGCGCTCATCCGGGCGTAGACGGTCTCGTATTGCTTTTCAGGTGCGAGCGTGCGTACGGCATGGGTGAGCGCAGCCGAGAGCTGTCCGGCATGTGCCGCGTCGGCAGTGTCGAGCAGCCGGCTCAGGCGGTCGACGTCGGCGGGGGCGGCGATGCTGGCCAGCGCACGGTAGG
>OOAF01002477.1_pt1 | contig 10461 bp, 8 predicted proteins | sample 1671251 | NCBI WGS metagenome assembly OOAF01 (sample SAMN06348137, study PRJEB24527) | human gut metagenome | biome: human gut; feature: ankylosing spondylitis patient; material: feces | host: Homo sapiens | place: China | collected 2015-10 | reverse complement strand
AGAACAGCCAGCAGAACAGCAGGAACAGCTTGCGGCCGGTCTTGCCGATGTACTTTTCGATCAGCATGCCCATGCTCTTGCCGTCGTTCTTAACGGAAGCATACAGAGCGCCAAAGTCGGTGACAGCACCGAAGAAGATGCCGCCCAGCAGCACCCACAGCAGCACCGGCAGCCAGCCGAAAGCAGCGGCCTGGATCGCACCGGTAACAGGGCCTGCACCGGCAATGGAGCTGAACTGGTGTGCAAACACGGTCCAGCCGTCGGTGGGAACGTAGTCCCGGCCGTCCTCATGGACAACTGCCGGGGTCTTGGCAGAGGGGTCGATGCCCCACTTGTTAGCCAGCCAGCGGCCGTAAAGCATATAAGCGCCAAACAGACACACGGCTGCGATCAATACGATGACCAGCGTATTCATTGTTTTTACCTCTTTCCTTTTTTGGCATCCGGCAAATGTCAGCGGCATGGGGGCGGCAGGGTGTAAAAAAGGCCCCGTCCTCCTGCGTTCGTTCCATTTGGGACGAACCATCGAAGACGAAGGCCTTCACATACACTGCACATCGTGTATGGAATACTCCGCGATACCACTTCGTTTGCTGCACAGGGCAGCCACTCCCAGCGTACATACATACGCAGCCCCGTAACGTGGGCAAAACGGCCATGCATTACTGGAAGGCGGGGTCAGCGCCTTTGTTCACACAGGCTGCTCGCAGGGGAGAACGCTTTGCTCCTGACTGCTGCCCTTGCATCAGATGGGCGGCTCTCTGGGAGAGGGTGCTGCAAAGAATCATGTCCTGTTCATCGCATTTGCCGAATGATTGTCCGTATTTTAGTGCGGAATTCACAAATTGTCAATATCTTTGGAACAAGTTCGGAGGATACACTAATTCAGAAAAGCGTTCTGCAATAATTTTTAGGTGATTTTTGTTCATGCGTGAAACGAAAAAAACTATATACACCCACGAATGAAAAGAGTTCACGCCAAGGGCTTGACTTTCACACTTTGATGTGCTAAAGTGGTGATGCAAGAAAGAACCTGAACATTTCCGGAACATTTAAAAAAGGGAACGCTCCCAAAACCGGACAGTCCGCTGCGGCGGCAAGGAGAACATTCATGTCAGATAAAAATTCCAGAAGAAACCAGACCACCGATGCACTGTTTGATGCCATCCTCAGTCTGGAAACGCGGGAGGAGTGCTACAACTTCTTTGAAGACCTGTGCACTGTAAAGGAGATCTCGGATATGGCGCAGCGGCTGGAAGCGGCAAAGATGCTGCTGGACGGCAGAACCTACGATCAGATCGTGAAGGCAGTGGAGATCAGCACGGCCACCATCAGCCGCATCAACCGCTGCATCCAGTACGGCTCCGGCGGCTACCGCGAGACCATTGAAAAGGTGCGCGGCACCCAGAACCCGAAAAAGCAGGAGTAACACCGGCGTACCCGGCAGACATAGAATGGGGCGTACACCGCCCCTGACCGGATGAACGAAAGGAAGGTTTTATCATGTCTGCTGAGAACTGTATCGATACCACCCGCTGCCCCTGCCCCTGCCTGCCCAAGGTGACGCTGGAGCAGGCGGTCGTTGACCTTGTGGAGAGCATCGCTCTGCAGGAAAATGCCCTGAGCCACATCCTGTGCGCCGAAAGCCGAAAGATGGATGCCGCCATGAAACTGGACGGTCTGGACCTGTGCAAGCTGCTGGAAGTGAACGATTCGGCCACCAACATGGTGCACGCCGTGGCAAACCTGGAGCTGGTGCTCAAGGATAAGCTGGAGTTCGTCTCCAACAACCTGTACTATCCGCCTGCGGATGCCGCAGCGAAGTAAGAAGATGCTGAAAGGCCTGTCCGGATGCCGGGCGGGCCTTTTCTCTGCTTGAATGCATAATTTTTGTAAAAACCATTTGTTGGAATTGCTGATAACGGGATTCTGTGCTATACTATACAATGTATCACCATGAAAGTGAGGAAATTTACAAATTGCTGAACTACGATGCGATCCTGTTTGATGTGGACGGGACCCTGATCGATTCCGCTCCCGGTATCATAAATACATTAAAAGAAGTCTTTGCCAGGATGGGCGTGGACACCACAAATGTGAACCTGCGCCGCTACCTTGGCCCGCCGCTGCGCAAGAGCTTTGGTGAGCACTTTACCGACCCGGCTCTCATTGAAAAGGCCACCGACCTGTACCGCGACAGCTACGCCGTCAAGGGCAGCCACGAGTGCGCCGCCTACCCCGGTGCAGCAGAGATGCTGCAGCGCCTGAAGGACGCGGGCCTTGTGCTGTGCACCGCTACCTCCAAGCCCACGCAGGTCGTCACGCCCATTCTGGAAGAAAAGGGCCTTGCAGGCTATTTTGATTTTATCGGCGGCGCGTCCATGGACGAGAGCCGCGACACCAAGACCGACGTGGTGCGCCATGTGCTGGCCCAGCCTATGATGCAGGGCAGGCGGGTGCTGATGGTGGGCGACCGCAACGACGACATGCGCGGCGCTGCGGACTGCGGGCTGGATGCCGCCGGTGCGCTGTACGGCTACGGCAGCAGGGAAGAGCTGGAACCCTTCCACCCGGTGCTGCTGGCCGAAAGCTGCGCCAGCCTTGCAGACCAGATCCTGAACGGACAGGCATGACCGGAAGGCCCTGTGCCGGAAACTAAGTGAATGGTGAGAGATATGAGAAATACACGACCGGAAAAGCAATCGCTTACTCCTATGCAGAAGCAGGCTGTGCTGGTGTGCAGTGTGTGCGCGCTGGCAGCCATTCTGACCATTGCCATTACCATGACGCTGCTCAAGCGCGGCAAGACCCCTGCAGCCCCGGGGGAACAGCCCTCCAGCGAGGTGCTGGTGCCGGGCGAAGAGGATATCTCGGATCACTACCAGATCAGCGAGACCTCTGCCGCCCTGCTGCCGGAGACCGCCGACGCGGGCGAGAGCTACCAGAAGGAAACGCTGTTCCTCGGCGATTCCAACACGGTGCGCCTGTACGCCAACGGCCTGATCAGCCTGCAGCAGTTCTGCGCCAAGGAGGGCATTGGCACCCATGCCGCCCTGAACGAGGGCATCGTTACCTTTAAAAAGGACAGCAACACCTACACCATCGCGCAGGCCGTGGCCAAAATGAAGCCCCGCCGCGTGGTCATCATGCTGGGCACCAACGATACCGGCATGAGCGTGGACGAGTTCATCAAGAACTACACCGCGCTGGTGCAGGCCATTCAGGAAAGCTACCCCTACACCGACATCATCGTGAACACGGTGCCGCCGGTGCCTGCAAACCACGCAAACTACCCCCACATGGACCAGACCAAGATCGACGACTTCAACATGGCCCTGCTGTCCATGTGTGAGCAGATGGGCCTGAAGTTCCTCAACAGTGCCGAAGCGCTGAAGGATGCCAACGGCTATGGCCGCGAGGATTACTACCAGACCGGCGATATCCACCTGAAGCCCGTGGGCCTGAAGGCCATGCTGAGCTATCTGCGCACCCACGCTTACCAGACCGACGACCGTCGGCCCGACACCGCCAACATCCCCACCCGCGCCGAGTATACCCCGAACCCCAGCTCTGCGGTGACAGCACCCAGCAGCTCGGAGGCTGCAGGCTCTTCCGAAGAGCAGGGTGTGCTGTATCAGGCCAGCTACCGGGTGGACAAGACCGGCGGCACCCTTTCCAGCGGCAGCGACAGCGGCAAGACATCCCTCTCCTATGAAGTGACCAGCGCCGCCCAGTCCATCAGCGTGACGGCTGTGCCGCAGGACGGCTATGTGTTCGTCAAGTGGAGCGACGGTGTGACCCAGAAGACCCGCACCGATACGAACTTCAAGCAGAACGTGGACGTGACCGCCGTGTTTGCAGCGGCTTCCGTGCATATCAGCAGCACCGGCAAGGCTGTGCTGGGCGATTCCTACACCTTTACCGCAAAGCTGGGCGGCAAGCACCTCACTGCCGACAGCATCCGCTGGTACGCCAACGGTGTGGAAGTGCCGCAGGCGGCGGGCAAGACCACCGTCAAGGTGGAGATCGACCCCTCCATGCTCGATGCGACCTTTAAGGTGTACGCAGTGGCAAGCTACAACGGCTGCACCGTTACCAGCAACACCCTGAATGTGACGGTCAGCGGCGTAAGCTCCGGCAGCTCTTCGTCCGGCTCCGGCAGCAGTTCCGGCTCGTCCGGCAGCACGTCGGGCAGCGGTTCTTCCGGCAGCACCAGTTCTTCCGGTGCATCGTCCGGCACCACCTCCGGGGCATCCTCCGGGGCTACATCCACCTCCGGCAGCTCGTCTCACAGCTCTTCCAGCAGTGAGAGCACGGCTTCCCCGGCAGGCTCGGCTTCTGCTTCCAACGGAACAGCCAGCTCTTCCCATAGCACCAGCTCGTCCCACGCGGACTCTGGTGAGAGCAGCTCGGCTTCCCATAGCAGCTCCAGCAGCGAGAGCAGCTCTGCAAGCTCTGGCAGCTCCCATGCGGCTTCGGAATCCAATGCCAGCAAGGAAGCCGCCAACGAGCAGTCCGCATCCACGGACTCCGCGTCCTGAGGCTGTCACCCCGGCCTGCTGTGCCGCATAGGCTGGCAGGAAGGGAGGCGTTTGCATGTACTACGAGGAACCCCGCATCCCGGCGCTGCCCGGGGAAGAGAATGTGACCGACGGCAGCGTGGACGATTACGGCACCGACTGGGAGAACGTGGACAACGGCGCGCTGGAAGAGGAAATGGCAAAGTGTGCTGCCACCCCCTGTGATGTCAAAACCACCTGCCCGGACAACGACCCGGAGCAGACAGACGTACCACCGTACGAAATTGTAACAGAATGATGTGAAGCCAGCTCTGTTTACGGCAGGGCTGGCTTCTGCCTGTTGTTGAGCGCATGGCATTTGAGGCCATGGCAGAAGGAAAAGAGGGAAGGTTTATGGCAAAATATTATTGCGTGCTGTTCGATGCAGACAACACGCTGCTGAATTTTGACGCAGCCGAAAGCAAGGCACTGGCCGAAACGCTGGTGAACTACGGCATTGAGCCGGACGCTGAGACCGTGCAGACCTACCGCACCATCAACGAGGAGCTGTGGCGGCAGCTGGAAAAAGGCCAGATCAAGCGGGAAAAGCTCATGGCGGAGCGGTTCACCCGCTTCCTCAAGGCCATTGATGCCGCCGGTGACGGAGCCGAGATGAACCGCTTCTATCTGGAACAGCTCTCCACCCACCCGGACCTGATGGGGCCGGAAGTGCTGGATGTGCTGCGGGAGCTTTCCGAGGTGGCAACGCTGGCCGTTGTGACCAACGGCTTCCAGAAGGTGCAGACCCGCCGTCTGGCCGAGAGCGGTGTGCTGAACTTTATGGAGGACGTGTTCGTCTCCGAGAAGATGGACAGCGAAAAGCCCAACCGGAAGATCTTTGATGCGGCCCTGCGCGCCCTTGGCGTGGAGAACCGCGAGCATGTGCTGGTGGTGGGCGACGGCCTGAGCAGCGACATTCAGGGCGGCGTGAATGCGGGCCTTGACACCTGCTGGTATAACCCCAGCCACGCCGAGAACCCCGGCAAGGTGGTGCCCACCTACGAGATCGCAGACCTGAAAGAGCTGTACCCGCTGGTGATGGAGCAGGAAGAGCTGGCCAATGTGGGCCTGAAGAACCGCCGCCACCAGTGCTGAGCCAATAAGCGGATGGAGAACGGGATCATAAAACTATGCTGATACATTTGGAAAAACTAGGCAAGAGCTTTGGCGAGAAGATCGTGCTGCACGATGTGACCGCCAGTGTCGAGCGGGAGGACCGCATCGGCATCGTGGGCCAGAACGGCGCGGGCAAGACCACCCTGCTCAAGATTTTGACCGGCGAGTACCAGGACTACGAAGGCGAGTTCAGCGTGACCCACGGCGTGACGCTGGGCTATCTGGAACAGAACGCAAAGCTGGATGCCACGCTGGATCTCTACGGCGAGATGCGCTCCACCTTTGCCCCTGTGCTGGATGCCATGGCCCAGATGCAGGTGCTGGAACGCAAAATGGCCGCGCAGCCGGACGACACGGAGCTGCTGGCCCGGCACGACCAGCTGCAGAACATCGTGGATGCCGCCGACGGCTACAACATGGATGTGAACATCAAAAAGGTGCTGTCCGGCATGGGCTTTGCGCAGGATACATGGCAGAAGAACATTGCGGTGCTCTCCGGCGGCGAGCTGACGCGGCTGCGGCTGGCAAAGCTGCTGCTGGAAAAGCCGGACGTGCTCATTCTGGACGAGCCCACCAACCACCTGGACTTTGCCACCATGGAATGGCTGGAAAACTACCTCAAGGGCTATTCCGGTGCGGTGCTGGTGGTCAGCCACGACCGCTACTTCCTCGATAACGTGTGTACGAAGATCTGGGAGGTCTCCTTCCAGACCATGACCACCTACAAGGGCAACTTCTCGGCCTACCTGCCCCAGAAGGAAGCCGCCGATGCCCTGCGCCAGAAGCAGCACGATGCAGATGTGGCACTGGCCGAAAAGCTGCAGGACTATGTGGACCGCAACCTTGTGCGCGCTTCCACCACCAAAATGGCCCAGAGCCGCCGCAAGCAGCTGGAAAAGCTGGAGATCACCGAAGCACCCAAGGACGAGACCAACCAGCTCAAGTTCCGGTTTGAATATGACGTAGAACCGTGGAACGAACTGGTGCTGCTCAAGAACCTGACCATCAAAATAGGGGAGCGCACCCTGCTGGAACCCTTTACCTACACGGTGTGCCGCGGCCAGCGGCTGGTGATCGCAGGCCCCAACGGCGCGGGCAAGTCCACCCTGATGCAGGTGCTGGATGGCAAGCGCCGCCCCTCCGGCGGCATGGTGCGGCTGGGCACCGGCGCACGGCCCAGCATCTTTGCCCAGCAGCAGAACCGTCTGGGGCAGGGCCGGGTCATCGATGTGATCTGGAACAAGTACCCCCGCATGACCGAGCTGGAGGTGCGCAGCCATCTGGCAAAGCTGGGCTTCCGGGGCGAGACGGTGTTCAAGCCCTGCGAGGCGCTTTCCGGCGGCGAGCTGGCCCGCCTGCGCTTTGCGGAGATCGTGCTGGAACGGCCCAACCTGCTGTTTCTGGACGAGCCCACCAACCATCTGGACATCTACACCCGCGAAAACCTGACCGAGGCCCTCATGGCCTACACCGGCACGCTGCTGCTGGTCACCCATGACCGCCACCTGATGAACAGTCTGGCCTGTCCCATCCTCTACCTTGAGGACGGCAAGGCCACCCTCTACCCCAGCTACGATGCCCTGATGGGCCGCAGCGCCCCGGCCCCTGCCGTGCAGAAGGCCGCCGAACCGGCCAAGACCGGCTACGGCAGGGAGCAGCGCCGCCGCCGCGCAGAGCTGCGGGCCAAGATCAAGGCCTGCGAGGACGAGATGGAAGCCTGCGGTGCACGCGAAGTGGAGCTGGACAACGAGATCAACTCGCCGGAAGTGTACAACGACCCCGACCTGCTGCGCCAGAAGAGCGACGAGCTGAGCGACCTGCGCTTCCATCAGGAAGAGCTGTTTGCCGCGTGGGAAGCTGCCATGGAAGAGCAGGAAAGCTACGAGCAGAGCCAGCAGACCGAAGAGTAAAGGAGGGTGCAGCATGCCCCAAAACAGACGCAGTTACGAAAAAACGCGCCGCATCGCCCTTTCCGGCCTGCTGTTTGCGCTGGCCATGGCGCTTTCGTTCATTGAGGGCACGCTCACCATCCCGGGCCTTTTGCCGGGCATGAAGCTGGGCCTTGCCAACATCGTGGTGATGTACGCGCTGTTTTTCATGGGGCCAAGGCAGGCGCTGGTGCTGGACGTGCTCAAGGCACTGTTCGTGTTTCTGGTGTCCGGCTTCACGGCGGGCCTTCTCTCGCTGTGCGGCGGCCTTTTGTCCCTGCTGGTGATGTGGGTGCTCTACTATCTGCTGCCGGTGCGGCCCACCTGGTTCATCCTGTCCGTATGCGGCGCGCTGGCCCACAACATCGGCCAGCTGCTGGGTGCAGGCGTGATCATCTCGTCCTCGCTCTCCTTCTACTACGCGCCGGTCATGCTGGTGCTGGGCCTTGTGATGGGCGCACTGACCTCCATCACCCTCAAGGCCCTGCTGCCGGCTCTTGGCAAAATGGGCTTCTCCACGCAGGAAAAGCGGGGGGAATAACCAACCGTCCATGCATCACAGTTGCATTTTGGCCGGAAATCAGTATAATAAGGAAACAACCTGCTATTTTAAAGATACAATCTCTTGCATACAGCGCTGCCGCCGTGGGAAAGTGCGCGGCAGCCGGGAGGTGTTTGCACTATGAGTGAAAAAGTTACCATCAAGGTGGAGCGCAAAAAGCTGCATCTGCCCACCATCGCCCTGCGCGGGCTGGTGGTGTTCCCCAACAATCTCGTCCACTTTGAGGTGGGCCGCGAAAAGAGCATTGCCGCCGTGGAGTGGGCAATGGCAAATAATTCCAACGTGTTTCTGGTGGCACAGAAGTCCATGGACACCACCGAGCCGCAGCAGGCAGACCTGTTCAGCTACGGCGTGGTGGCCGAGGTCAAGCAGGTGCTGCGCGTCTCCGGGGACCTTGTAAAGGTCCTGGTGGAGGGCAAGTACCGCGCAAAGCTCAGTGTACTGGATGCCAGCGGCGATTTTCTGCTTTCGGAGGTGCGCCCGGCCCCGGTGCGCACAGGCAAGGCCGACGATGCTGTGGAGACCGAAGCGCTGCTGCGCGCCCTCAAGGCCGGGTTTGACGAGTACCTTGGCATGAACCCGCGCCTTGGCAAGGACGTGGTGTTTGCCATCGTTTCCAGCGACGACCCCGCCTTCCTCAGCGAGTACATGCCCGCAAATCTGCTGTTCCGCTACGAGGACAAGCAGGCTGTGATGGACGAGGGCACCCTGAACGGACGGCTGAAAAAGCTCATCGAGATGCTGCGCCGTGAGTGTCAGGTGATGAAAATTGAAAAGGAGATCGCGGAAAAGGTCAACGAGTCCATGGACAAGAACCAGCGCGATTACTACCTGCACGAACAGCTGCACATCATCAGCGACGAGCTGGGCGAGGGCGACGACACCCACGCCGAGGCCGACGAGTACCGCCGCAGGATCACCGAACTGCACCTTGCCGAGGACAGCGAGAAGAAGCTGCTCAAGGAAGTGGACCGCCTTGCCAAGATGCAGGGCTCCAATCAGGAGGCAACGGTCATCCGCACCTATCTGGACACCTGCCTTGACCTGCCGTGGAACACCTTTACGGTGGACGACCTTGATATCAGCCGCGCACAGCAGATTCTGGACCGCGACCACTACGGCCTGAAAAAGGTGAAGGACCGCATTCTGGAAACGCTGGCCGTGCGCAAGCTGGCACCGGACGTGAAGGCACAGATCATCTGCCTTGTAGGCCCTCCGGGCGTGGGCAAGACCAGTATTGCACGCTCCATCGCCGAAAGTCTGGGCCGCAAGTATGTGCGCATCAGCCTTGGCGGCGTGCGGGATGAAGCCGAGATCCGCGGCCACCGCCGCACCTACATCGGCGCGATGCCCGGCAAGATCATCACTGCCATGATCTCTGCCAAAAGCGCGAACCCCCTCATGCTGCTGGACGAGATCGACAAGCTGGCAGGCGACTTCCGGGGCGACCCGGCCGCAGCCCTGCTGGAAGCGCTGGACCCGGAGCAGAACAGCACCTTCAACGATCATTTCATCGATATCCCGTTCGACCTGAGCCATGTGCTCTTTATCACCACCGCCAACGATCTGGGCAGCATCCCCGGCCCCCTGCGTGACCGCATGGACGTGATCGAGCTGCCCAGCTACACCCGCGTGGAAAAATACAACATTGCCCGCAAGCACCTGCTGCCCAAGCAGCTCAAGGCCTGCGGCCTGACCGGCAAGGTCACGCTGAGCCAGAGCGCGCTGTACGGCATCATCGACGGCTACACCCGCGAGGCCGGTGTGCGCAATCTGGAACGCACCATCACCAGCGTGCTGCGCAAGTGCGCCCGCAAGATCGCCGCAGGCGAGGCGGAAAGCGTCTCCGTTACCGGCACCATGCTGGAACAGCTGCTTGGCCCCCGCTTTGTCAAGCCCGACTTCCTCAACCGCACCAACGCGGTGGGCATCGCCAACGGTCTGGCATGGACCAGCGTGGGCGGCGAGACCCTGCCCATCGAGGTGCAGGTCATTCCAGAGGGCAGCGGCAAGATCACCGTCACCGGTTCGCTGGGCGACGTGATGAAGGAGAGCGCTCAGCTGGCCGTTACGTGGGTGCGCGTGCACGCCGCCGAGTACGGCATCGACCCGGAAAAGCTCAAGAAGTGCGACCTGCACATCCACGCCCCGGAGGGCGCAGTGCCCAAGGACGGCCCTTCTGCCGGTGTCACCCTGACCACGGCGCTGGTGTCCTGCCTGTCCGGCATCCCGGTGCGCGGTGATGTGGCCATGACCGGCGAGATCACCCTGCACGGCAACGTGCTGCCCATCGGCG
>OOAF01002475.1_pt1 | contig 10470 bp, 10 predicted proteins | sample 1671251 | NCBI WGS metagenome assembly OOAF01 (sample SAMN06348137, study PRJEB24527) | human gut metagenome | biome: human gut; feature: ankylosing spondylitis patient; material: feces | host: Homo sapiens | place: China | collected 2015-10 | reverse complement strand
AGCTGGTGGAGATCAACCCCGAGTTCACTGTGGAGCAGGTACAGGCCGCCACCGAGGCCACCCTGATCGTCTCCCCCGACCTGAAGCCCATGTGCTGATTGTCAAAAAGACCTGCGGCAAATGCCGCAGGTCTTTTTTTCGTCCGGGCGGGGCGATGCGGGTACCGCCCCCCTACCGCCTGTGATCCAGCCCCAGCAGATAATCCACACTTACCCCATAATACCGGGCCAGAGCAATCAGCGTCTGGCTGGGAATATCCAAACGCCCGGTCTCATACCGGGAATAGGTGGCCTGACTGACCCTCAATATCTTTGCCATTTCCGCCTGGGACAGATCATGATCCTCCCGCAGTTCCGCCAATCGCGGGTACATAAGCATCACCGGTAATCAGCATATATCATGCAAAAACTGCATATTGCATTTTATGCACTTTTTGCATAAAATAGTCTTAGGTGATAAGGATGTATAAATATGAAATTGTAGACGGACAGGTATGCGGGACTTGCGTCCACTACCGGCAGCACTATATTTACCGGGATGGCAGCTATTTCCCCCTTTGGTACGGGCACTGTCATTGTCCACGGCGGAAGATCCGAACCTCGGACCAGGTATGCACGTATTGGGAGCCAATTCCGCACGGCCCGTAGGGGCCGATGCCCTCATCGGCCCACAAAACGGGAGACGCCCGACAGGCGTCTCCCGTTTGTCTTTATTCCCCTTTTCCCACAAACCTGTGGGCCTCGTTTACCGCCCGCTCCACGGCGTTCAGAATGTTTTGATAGCCGGTGCAGCGGCACAGGTGGCCGGAGATAAGCTTGCGCAGCTCCTCCCGGGTGTACTGCTTGCCGGAGCCCACGATCTCCACCGCGGACATGATGATGCCGGGGGTGCAGAAGCCGCACTGGACGGCGGCCTCCTCCACAAAGGCCCGCTGGATGGGGGACAGGCCCCCATCTGCGTCCTGGAGGCCCTCCACGGTGAGGATGCTCTTACCCTGGGCCCACACGCCCAGGTAGATGCAGGAGTCGATGGCCGTGCCGTCCACCAGGACGGTGCAGGCCCCGCACTCCCCCACCTCGCAGCCCTTCTTCACGCTGGTGAGGCCCAGCCGCTCTCGCAGCACGTCGGCCAGGGACTCCCGGGGGTCGATACCCACCTCCACGGGCTTGTTGTTCACGGTACAGCGCAGCACTTCGATCATACGTCGGCCCCTCCCTTCCGGGCCGCCTCCCGCAGGGAGCGGGCGGACAGCTCCTTGACCAGCTGGATGCGGAACTCCTTGGACGCCCGCCAGCTCGTGCGGGGGTTCACGTCGGCCAGGGCGGCCTCGCCGATGGCGGCGACGGCCTCCCCGATGGGCAGGCCCCGCACCGCCGCCTCGGCGGCCGGAGAGCGCATGGGCACCGGCCCGGCCACGCCAAAGGCCAGGGCCGCGTCGTCCACCATTTTTTTGTCGCTGGTGAGCTTCACCAGGCAGCTCACCCCCAGGGTGGCGATGTCCATGGCGTTGCGCTGGGCATATTTGATGTAGTGGCCGGTATAGCCGACATAGTTGTCGTATGGGATGACGATTTTCACCAGCAGCTCATAGGGCCACCTTGCCCACCCCCTGGTACCACTGGGAGATGGGCACCTCCCGCTCGCCCTTGGGGCCGCGCACCCGCAGCACCGCGTCCAGGGCCACCAGGGTGGAGGCCGTGTCGGCGGAGGTAATGCCGTTGCACACGTTGCCGCCGATGGTGCCTGCGGCCCGGAGCTGGGGTCCGCCGGCCATGTCGGCCGCCTCCCCCAGCACGGGGATTGTGCGGCGGATCACGTCGGAAAAGGTGACGCCGCGGAAGGTGGTCAGGGGGCCGATCTCCACGTCGCCGTTGTCAGCCAGCGTCACGCCGGAGAGCTCCTCTCCCAGCTCGTGGATGGACACCAGGGAGCAGCCCGCCAGCTTCCCCTCCCGGATCTTGATGAGCACGTCGGTGCCGCCGGCGATCACCACGGCGGCGGGATCGGCCTGGAGGGCGCGGATGGCGTCGTCCACCGACCTGGCCGAATAGATGGATGCAATGTCATACATGTCAGATCAGCCCTCCTCTCGTAAATTCCTCCACCAGCTTCTGGGGCGACAGGGGCAGGGTGTTTACCGCCACGCCGGTGGCCTGGAGCACCGCATTGCGGATGGCCGGGGCCACGGGGATGGTGGGCGGCTCGCCCAGAGCCTTGTTTCCAAAGGGGCCGGAGGGATCGTCGGTCTCCACGAACAGGGCGGTGAGCTCCGGGTGGTCCATAGAGGTGGGCATCTTGTAGTCCAGCAGGTTGCCGTTGAGCAGCCGGCCGGTCTTGGGGTCGAACTTCATCTCCTCGGTGAGGGCGTAGCCGATGCCCATGCTCATGCCGCCGTGGACCTGGGCCTCCGCCAGGGCGGGGTTGATGAGCTTCCCCGAGTCGTGGACGTTGACGATGCGCAGCACCCTCACCTTGCCCACGGGTATGTCCACCTCCACCTCGGCAAAGCAGCAGCCGAAGGCGAAGGTGTTCTCCTTGCAGTGGTTGGTGTCCTCGGCGGTGATGTGGACGCTGTGCTCCAGGGAGTAGAAGGCGTTCATGGCCAGGTCGGCCAGGGAGATGAGGGCCTCCCCCGCCCCGTCCACAACCTGCCGCTCCCGGATGTCCAGTCCCGATGCGTCGGGAAATAGCTCGGCGGCGTAGGCGAGGAGCTTTTCTCGGAACTCCTCCCCCACCTTTTTGATGGCCTTGCCGGTGACGTAGGTCTGCCGGGAGGCGTAGGCCCCAGTATCAAAGGGGGCTGTGTCGGTGTCCTGGAAGGAGACAATATGTACGTCCTCGGTGGGAATGCCGATGGCCTGGGCGGCCATCTGGGAGAACACGGTGTCGCCCCCCTGGCCGATCTCGGTGGCCCCCAGGTGGAGCTGCACCGTGCCGTCCTGGTTGAGCACCAGCCGGGCGGAGGCGGTCTCCAGGGAGATGGGGTACACGCCGGTCTTGTAGGAGAAACAGGCCATGCCCACGCCCCGGCGCACCGGGCCGCTCTGCTCCTTGTACTTCTCCCGCAGCTCCACCCAGCCGATGAAGTCCGCGCCCTTCTCAATGCACTCGGCCAGGCCGGTGGAGTGGCAGGTGATGCCGTTGAAGGGGTCGACGTAGCCCAGGGGCATGAGGTTCGCCAGCCGGAAGGCCTTGGGGTCCCAGCCCCTTTCCCGGGCAATGTCGTCCATCATGCACTCCACGGCGAAATTGCACTGGGGGATGCCGTAGCCCCGCATCGCGCCGGGGGCGGGCCGGTTGGTGTAGACGGTGTAGGCCGTGGAGTGGTGGCCGATCCGGTCCAGATAGAGCTGCCGGAAGCCGGTGACGGCGTTGGCCACGATGGAGTGGCCGTGGGAGGCGTAGCCCCCCTGGTTGGAGACGGCGGTGCAGGAGCGGGCCATCAGGCGCATGTCGCCGTCCACCGCCGCCGCCACGTCGAAGGAGATGGGGTGGCGGGAGCGGGTGTTCTGGAAGGTCTCCTCCCGGGACACGTCCAGCCGGACGCACCGGCCCCCCACCTGGGTGGTGAGCCAGGCGTTGAGGGGCTCGTAGAGCACCTCCTGCTTGTTGCCGAAGCCGCCGCCGATGTAGGGCTTGATCACCCGGATGGAGCCCCAGCCGATGCCCATGGCCTGGCCGATCACCCGGCGGACGATGTGGGGGATCTGGGTGGAGGTGACCACCACGATGCGCCCCCCCTCCATCCAGGCGTAGGAGATGGGGTTCTCGATGTGGCAGTGCTGCACCTGCTGGGTGTCGTAGCGCCCCCGGAACTGGTAATAGGCGGGGCAGGCCAGCACGTCCTCCACGCTGTGGAAGTCCGACTCCGGCATGGGCGTGCGGAGATCCATTTTGGCCAGGACGTTGTCCGGGTGCTCCTCGTGGAGCACCGGCGCGCCCTCCGCCATGGCCTGCTCCGCCTCCAGCACCACGGGGTACTCCTCGTACTCCACCCGGATGAGCTCCAGGGCCCGCCGGGCGGTGATCTCGTCCTCCGCCACCACGGCGGCGATGTCGTCGCCGTAGATGCGCACGCGGCGGTTGAGCAGCTTGCGGTCGGACACGTCCTGGTGGGCCTTCTCCACGCTCCAGGGGTGGCCGGGGGTGGGGTACTGGATGTCCGGCACGTCAAAGCAGGTCAGCACCTTCACCACCCCGGGCAGGGCCTGGGCGGCGGAGATGTCCATGGACTTGACCCAGCCGTTGGCAATGGTGCTGTGGAGAATCTTCGCCTCCAGCACCGGACGGGGGCAGAGATCGTCGGTATATTTGGCGCGGCCGGTCACCTTGTCGGCGGCGTCCACGCGGGGGATGCTCCTCCCGACTTCCATAAAACGCACCTCCTTCTGTTTATGCCTCCAGTATACCGCACCGGGCAGGAAAAGGAAAGCCCGATCTTTCCCCGCGCCGCATTCCACTAAATCAGGCCCCATACCCTTATTTTTTGCGGCACCCAGCCGAATTAAGAGTAGGGTTATTTTCCTGTTTCTCAATAGTTATGTGTTGCTGCCTGGCACAGGAGTCCAAGGCGTTTCCCCGATCAACAAGACCTGCTAAGAAAAGTCAAGTAGAAATTTCAAGGTAATGCGGTGCGCAAAAAGGCCGCGCCAAACCAAGCCGCTTTGCATCTCAAAATGAAACGGCGGCCAGCCAATGGCTTTATGGCGAAGATCAGGCGGTGTGTTCCAACGACTCCAGATAGGCCTTCACGGTGGCGTAGTAGATCCGTAGAAACTTATTGGCGGAAGCCATCATGTAGACGCGGTAGGGCTTGCCCTCGGCGCGTTTCCTGTCCATGAACTGGTAGACCGGTTCATCCAGCGGTGCGGTCTGCAAATAGACGCTCATAACAAGAAAGAGTGTCCGCCGTAAAGACGACGCGCCAATTTTGCTCATGGATTTGTGCCTGCCGGTCACATCACCGGAATCATTTGGCGGAGCATCCAGCCCAGCGTAGGCTACGAGCGCTTTCTTGGAATAAAAGCGGCGCACATCCCCGATTTCGGCTATGAGCTGCGGCCCCAGAGTCGGGCCTACGCCGAACATATCCATGACAACGGGATATTCCGGAAGCATGGAAGTCAATGCTTGCATTTCGTGTTTGAGAGCCGCAAGCGCGGTAGAAGTCGCTCTGAGCTGCGCAACCGCCTGTTCCACGAGCAGCTTGGTCGTTTCGGACATTGGCATGACACCAATGTGTCCGCTGGCTTCGGCGTGAATCGTGTGCGCCTTTGCTTCATTGAAGTTATATCCATACTTCCTGCACCATCGCTGGTATTTGTTTGCGAATGCCTTTTCAGATTTCTCGCTGACACAGCGGCAATGCCAAAACTCCGCCACAAAGTCCACCCATTTCTCGCTTCCATCCTCACGGGCGGGACTGCTGAACAAACGGTTTACATTAGGAAATACCGTATCCAGCAACGAAATCAGATTGTTCTTCAGAACCGTCTGTACCTTGGAATACTGCCGGTACTGGCGGTAGCAGTTCTTCAGCAGTAGCCGGGTATCTTCCTCTGGAACATATCTCGTCAAAGCGAGCCAGCGGTCAAGACCGTAATTTGCCAGCTTGACAGAATCTTTTTTGTCGGTCTTGACCCGCCTCAAATCGTTGTTCCCGTAGCCATGCACCAGCTTTGCATTGACGACGGAAACATACAGTCCTGCGTCGTGGAGCAGCTTTGCAACCGGCGTATGGTAGTTTCCTGTGGCCTCCATGACCACACGAGTCTCACCGTCCAGGCTTTTGAGCTGCCTTGCCAGTTCGCTCAGTTCACTGTCGGTGTGACGGACTTCAAAGGGCGAGATAACGACCTCCCCAAAGGGACGCATGACGGCAACCGTGCTTCTGCCTTTGGAAATGTCAATGCCAACAGAGTTCATTTGTATTCCTCCCATCTGTGAATTGCAACCGGAATCCATCTTTTTCTCATTGCCGATTCAATCTATTGGGTGACACGAACTCTATGGCTCAACCTGCTCAAATCGAACGCCGCAATAAGGGAATGGCTGACAGTCTTATTGACGGACATAGAAGCCCAAGAAAAGAGTCGTCAACCAGTTGCTTCCCTTATTGTAGCTTAGGCAAGAGATGGAAAGAAGCCCAGCCGGATGCTGGGCTTCCAACCAAAACTTATTGTAATAGAAAAGAGGTATTCCTATGAAAAACCTGAAGAAAGTCCTTGCACTGTCCCTGTCCCTGTCGCTGGCGCTGCCTCTGGCGGCCTGCGGAGATCAGGGCGAAACCGGAAAGGGAGGCGGCAGCACCGGCAGCTATCCAAGCAGCACTATCACGGTGGTATGCCCCTGGGATGCTGGCGGAACCTCCGACGGCCTGTGCCGCATTGTCTCCGAGATCGGCGCCCGCGACGAGTACTTCGGCGTCAATATGGTGGTGCAGAACAGCGGCGGCGCGGGCGGCACCGTGGCTACCACGGAGTTCAAGAACGCAGCCCCCGACGGCTACACCCTCTGTCAGGAGGCCATCGGCGTGTTTACCCTTCAGCCCTTCGTCCGCGAGGTCAGTTACACAATTGACGACTTTATCCCTGTGGCGGCCCTGTCCAATGAGCCCATCATTATGATTGCAGGCAAGGACTCCGGCATCACCAGCGTTGACGATTTGCTGGAGATGGACTCCGTGACCTACGGCTTCTCCGGCAGCGGCAGCCTGATGGAGCTGTCCCAGAAGCAGTTCTTCGGCATGGCCGGCGTGGAGGCAACCGGCATCTCCTATGACGGCAGCTCTCCCACCATCGCGGCCCTGCTGGGCGGCCACATTGACGTCTGCACCGGACATCCCGGCGAGGTCATGCAGTATGTGGAGTCCGGTGACGCCGTGGCCATCGGCATCTTCAACGACGAGCGGGACCCACGTGAGAACCTGAAGGATATCCCTACCTTCAAGGAAATGGGCTATGACGTGACGATGAGCGTCTGGAAGTTCCTGATGCTGCCCGCCGGTACCCCCGAGGACGTGGTGACCAAGGTGACCGAGACCCTGACTGCCATCACCGAGACCGACGAGTACAAGGAGTTCTGCGACGCCAACCAGCTCCTGCCTCTGACCCTGACCACCGAGGAGATGGTGGAACGTATTAACGAGGAGGCGGCCGTGAACCAGGAGCTGCTGGCCGGCTGATCCCTCTGCCAAACACATAGCAAGCGCTCTCCGGGCCATGGACCGACGGCGGCCCGCGGCCCGGAGAACAATACCTTAACAAAGGAGGGAGCTTATGAGTCAATACAAAAAGGATATGATTGCTTCCTTTTTCTTTCTGATACTGGGAGCGCTGGTATTGATCTCGGTTCCGCTGACCATTCAAGATCCGGGCGTGTCCGTCATGGGCCCGCGCGTATTCCCCTATTTTATCGGGGCCTGCATGGTGATTCTCAGCCTGGCGCTGATGCTCACCACCATTGTGAAGCACCGCAAGGCGGGCGGCGCCGACAGCACGGGAACCTTTGCCTCCGAGGAGGAGAGAAAGCGGGCCCTGCGGGACGAGCTGCGGGCGCTTCTGCTGGCCGCTGTGATTCTGGTCTATGCGGCACTGTTTCAGATTCTGGGGTATTTTATCTCCACGCTTCTGGCAGCCACCGTTATTCTGCTTATTTTCCGCGTGAAAAAGATCTGGGCCTACCCGGTGGTCTATGCCGCGGCGGTAGCCATCTGGGCGGGATTTACCTTCCTGCTCTCCGTGAGACTGCCTTAAGAGGAGGAGAGGAGCATGATTGAATCCGTTTTGAGCAGCCTTTTTACCCTGGAGAACCTGCTCTGGATCAACGTCGGCCTGGCCGGCGGAATTATGGTTGGCGCACTGCCCGGCCTGACTGGCACCATGGCCATGGCGCTGCTGCTGCCGCTCACATACGGCCTGGCGTCCATCCCGGGGGTTATGCTGCTGCTGGGCGTCTACTGCGGCAGTATCTACGGCGGTTCCATCACCGCCATCCTGATCAACACGCCGGGCACGCCGGCCTCGGCTGCCACCTCGCTGGACGGCTACCCGATGGCTCAGAAGGGGCACGGGTTAAGAGCTCTGCATGATGCACTGTCCGCCTCCACCATCGGCGGCCTGTTCAGCTGTGCGGTTCTGCTGTTTGCCGCGCCGCCCATTGCCAGCTTTGCGCTGAAGTTCGGCCCGGCCGAGTATTTCGCCCTGGCTCTCTTTGGACTGACGATTATTGCCAGCGTGGGCGGAAAGTCCCAGATCAAGGGCCTGCTGATGGGCTTTGTAGGGCTGCTGATCTCCTGCATCGGCATCGATCCCATGGATGGAGTCAGCCGCTTCACCTTCGGTATCAACCGCATGGAGGGCGGTATTGATACCATTCCCGTGCTCATCGGCCTGTTCGCCATCACGGAGATCATGGCCAAGGCCCGGGACATGAACAAGGCCACCGGAACGGCGGTCAAGGTGGAAAAGGAGAAGACCCGCTTCCGCGACGTACTGAAATACAAGATGGTGCTGCTCAAGTCCAGCATTCTGGGCGTGTTTATCGGCGCGGTGCCCGGCACCGGCGCGGCCATCTCCTCTTTCTTGGCGTACAATGAAGCCAAGCGGACCTCCAAGCATCCCGAGGAATACGGGCACGGTTCCGAGGAGGCGGTTGTGGCCTCCGAGTCGGCCAACAACGCCGTTACAGGCGCCACCCTGATCCCCCTGCTGACCCTGGGCATTCCCGGCGACACCAACACGGCCGTGCTTCTGGGCGCTCTTACCATGCAGGGTATCGCCGCCGGCCCCCAACTGTTCACCCAGCACGGGGAGTGGGTCTACACCATTATGCTGGGCCTGATCGCCGTCAATATCTTTATGTACCTCCAGGGCCGGGTATTCATCCGGGGCTTCGTCAACATCACCCGCGTCCCCACCAGCACCCTGGTCCCCATTCTGGTCATGCTGTGCGTGATCGGCGCCTATGCCATCGACTACTCCGTGTTCAACGCCATCTTTATGGTGGGCGTGGGTATCTTCGGCTACTTCATGACCAAGCTGGACATGCCCATGACGCCCATGGTCATCGGCCTGGTGCTGGGCAAGCTGTGCGAATCCAACCTGCGCCGTGCGCTCATCGTGTCCAAGGGAAGCTGGGCGACGTTCTTTACCTCCCCCATCAGCCTGTTCTTTATCCTCCTGTCGCTGTTTATGTTGTTCTTCCCCTATATTAAGAAGAAGCTGGCGGCCCGCAGGGCTGCGGCTTGATCAGAGGCGTACATATGAGAAATGGGAATTTGATTCAGCTCTGTTCAGGAAGATACTATCAAGGCAGCGGCGTCCTCTCTCATCTGGGAGGGGACGCCGTACTGCTGGGGCGGCGCGCGCTGGTAGTGGCGGATGCCGCCGTGTGGCCCAAGGTGGAGGCACGTGTGCTCCGCAGCCTGGAGCAGAGCGGTGTGGATACAAAGGTCTGGCTCTTTTCCGGCCACTGCTGCCCCGGTAATGTTCGAAGTGCGGCCCAGGCCGGACAGGCATACGGGGCGGAGCTGGTGGTGGGCGTGGGAGGCGGCCGCGCGCTGGATACGGCTAAAATAGCGGCTGACCATATGGGGGTGCGGGCGATCAACGTCCCCACCTCTGCGGCTACCTGCGCCGCCTCAGCGTGGCTGGCGGTAGAGTACACTGACGATGGCGCGTTCGTGGGGAACAACTGGACCCGGTACCCGCCCTTTGCCGTGATAGCCGAGCTGGACTTTATCGTCAGGGACTGTCCGGCCCGTCTCTACGCGGCAGGCATAGTGGATGCCATGGCGAAATACCCGGAAATCAGCTACAACATTCAATTCTCCAATCAGTGGGAAAAGAACCTCTTCTCCCAGAGCGCCCAGCTCCTGTCTGAAAACACCTACCGGCTCTTGCTGGAGCATGGGTGTGAGACAATTGAGCAGCTTCGGGCCGGAAAGATCACACCGACGCTGGAGGACTGTGTCTGCGCGGCCCTCCAGGTGACAGGGGTGATTTCCGCCATGGCCTGCGGCGGCAAGCAGGCCGCCGTGAGCCACACCCTCTACAGCTACTTCTGCTGTGTGCACCCGGAACTGGCCGCCGGATTCCTCCACGGGGAGCTGGTGGGCAGTACGCTGGTCTACCAACTGGCGGTAAACGGGGCCCCAAAGGAAGCGCAGGAGGCGCTGAACCGGGTGCTGCGGGCGCTGGGTATGCCCACCTGTCTGGAGGAGCTGGGCCTGAAGGAGACTCCGGAGGAAGCCGACCGGATTTTCGCCTTCCTGGCGGAACGCATGCCGGTGGAGACGCCGAAAGAACTCCAGCGCCTGCGTGGGGAGAGCGATGTTTTGTTCCACGGCCTGCGGGACAGCGCCGGGAAACTGCAAACGAAAAGAGGAGAAGCCCATGAAACTGGAATTTGAGTACGGGCAGGGCCTGCTGGGCGCGGAGCTGCCCGACAGCACGGACATCTTCATCCCCG
>OOAF01002473.1_pt1 | contig 10493 bp, 8 predicted proteins | sample 1671251 | NCBI WGS metagenome assembly OOAF01 (sample SAMN06348137, study PRJEB24527) | human gut metagenome | biome: human gut; feature: ankylosing spondylitis patient; material: feces | host: Homo sapiens | place: China | collected 2015-10 | reverse complement strand
TCGAGTCCTGTTCTGGGCACTTCAAAGCGGATGACTTATATGGTTGTCCGCTTTTTTTATATTCCCTTATGAGGTTCGATTAAACTTTGAACCATTATTTCCGTCTCTTATAGAAGGGGAACGGAAGGAGATAATGATTATTTTCTTATATTTACCCCAAATTAGTGAGTAGGAATGCAACAATATATAGAGGAAGAGATAATAAAACAATTACGTGATCCGGCGCATCAACGTGATGCCTTCGCGCAGGTTGTCAATTTCTACGGGGAGAAGTTGTATTGGCAGATACGAAAGATGGTGTTGGACCATGACGATGCCAACGACTTATTGCAGAATACATTCCTGAAAGCCTGGATGAATATCGACTATTTTCGGGGAGAGGCGAAGTTGTCGACTTGGTTGTATAAGATTGCGATAAACGAATGTATAACCTTTCTGAACCGCCAGCGTATGCAGAACAATGTCTCGATTGACGATACGGACGTGTTTTTGCTGGAGTGCCTGAAAGGAGACGAATATTTCGACGGGGATGCCGCACAGATGAAACTGCAGAAAGCCATCCTGACATTGCCGGAGAAACAGCGTGCCGTTTTTAATATGAAATATTTTGACGATATGAAATATGAAGATATGTCTGAGATTTTCGGAACTTCCGTAGGCGCTTTAAAAGCTTCCTATCATCATGCGGTGAAGAAAGTAGAGGAGTTTTTAACAAAAGACATTTAAACCTTTCGTGTTACCATTTGTCAAAAGAACATAAAAGAGAGATGATATGAAAACAGAACAAAACAATCTGGACCGTCTTAAAGGGAAAAATCCTTTTACTGTACCTGAGGGGTATATGGAGGGATTGACGGCAAACATTATGAGTCAGCTTCCCGAAAGAGAGCCTGAAGAAGAGGTGAAAAAGGTTTCCTTGATGGATCGTGTTCGTCCCTGGTTATATATGGCAGCCGTTTTTGCCGGATTGGGGTTGTTTTTTAAAGTTTTGGTCGGACCCGAAGATAAAGCGGCGAAAACCGACCCGCTACTCGTAAAAACAGAAGTGTCTCCAGCCTCAGTTTCTGCTTTGCAAGCGGCCGAGGATGAAGAATACTTGGAGTACCTGGAAGAGCAATATGCCGGTTATATATTGGCAGAAGAAATAGGGGAAACCGAATAAATTGAAAAAAAATGAAGTTTGACAAAATATTTTTGAAAGAATGCTTGTATGAATAAAATATTTTTTATTACATTTGTGGCGTGTTCAGTTGTGTTCTCATTCAGTGCTCACGCTCAAAGTGGGAAACAGCATCGCAATTTTGATAGAGAAGCGTTCTTTGCTAAGAAGAATGCTTTTATTACGGCAGAGATGGGGTTAACCCCGGAAGAGGCAGCATCATTTATACCTCTTTGTAACGAACTGCAAGAAAAGATGTTTGAGGCCGGTCGTGAATGTCGTAAACTATCCAAAGATTTAAAGCATAATGAAAATGCGACCGATGCTGATTACCTGAAGGTGATTGATGAGTGTGTGAGCGTGAACATAAGGCAGGCACAGTTGGAAAAGGAGTATTATGAAAAGTTTAAAAAGATATTGTCTCCAAAGAAACTTTATAGATATAAACGTGCGGAAGGAAAGTTTGCGCGAGAATTTATGAGAGGAGGAGACGATAGAAAAGAAGAGAATAGAAAGAAATAAAATATTATCATTATTTGTGTTTTTTGTTTAGATTTAGTTTTGGCGTTTAAGTTAAGGGAGGGGTGGCGACGTGATGTCGGTTCCCCTTTTGTTTTTATAACCCTTTCGATTTTGCTTCGTTCCAGATCCGGTCCATTTCTTCCAAAGACATATCCTTTAATGACTTGCCTTCTTTGATAGTATGCTCTTCCAAATAGTTGAAACGGCGGGTGAATTTCTGGTTCGTGCGTTCCAAGGCATTGTCCGGATTGATCTTATAAAGGCGGGCTGCGTTGATCAGACTGAAGAATAGGTCTCCGAACTCTGCTTCCATCTTATCTGCATCCATCTTGTCGATTTCAGTCTTCAGTTCGGTAAACTCTTCGTGCACCTTATCCCAGACCTGGTCGCGTTGTTCCCAGTCGAAACCCACGTTGCGGGCTTTGTCCTGGATGCGGTGAGCTTTGACTACGGAAGGAAGTGAAGTGGGGACACCTTCGAGAACTGTCTTGTTGCCGCCTTTTTCCTTTAGTTTGAGTTGTTCCCAGCTCTGTTCAACCTTGCCGGCTGTTTCGGCCTGAGCGTTTCCGAAGACATGCGGATGGCGGTAGATCAGTTTCTGGCAAAGGCTGTCGCACACGTCTTTGATGTCGAACGCCGCTTTTTCTTCACCGATCTTGGCATAGAAGACAATGTGCAGGAGCAGGTCGCCCAATTCTTTTTTGATGTTATTGTTGTCATCTTTCATGATGGCATCGCATAATTCGTAAGTCTCTTCGATCGTATTCGTGCGAAGACTTTCGTTCGTTTGCTTACGGTCCCACGGACATTTCACACGAAGCTCGTCCAGAATGTCGAGCAGCTGTCCGAAGGCTTCCATCTTTTCTTGTTTTGTTGCCATTTTTAGTTGTTTGGTTGGAGAGGAAGGAGGTGTGTCAAATTTCATCTTTCTCTTGCCGGGGGATGAATTCCCCGGCAAGAGATTGAATTCTCTATCTTTTTAACACACAGCCTATAAGATGTTATTTATTCTTTTCTTGTTCTTTAAATACCTTCAGCCCATTTTCCAGGAATTTGATATAGTCGGGGACACTTTCGTTAAATGCATACGACGGGCCGAGCGGTTCGCCTTCGGTATTCAGCAGAATGTAAAACGGTTGGGCGTTTGCACCGAACTTACTACGCTGCAAGTAACTCCATTTGTCGCCGATTGTTTTCAATTTGCGAGTCTTGCCATGCTCTTCGATTGTAATCGGCTGCGGCAGCTTCGTCTTATCATCGACCATCAAGGTGATCAAGACATAATCATTTTCCAATATCTGTTTCACTTTCGGGTCGGTCCAAACGGATGCTTCCATCTTGCGGCAGTTCACGCAACCGAAACCGGAGAAATCGATCATGACCGGCTTGTTCACCTTCTTGGCATAAGCCATACCGGTTTCGTAATCGTCAAAAGCAGCATGCACTTCACTGTTGTACAGGTTGAAATCCTGAGTGTACAAGGGAGGAGCGAAAGCACTGATCGCTTTTAGAGGAGCCCCCCAAAGGCCCGGAACCATATAAACGGCAAAAGAGAAAGAAATGATCGCCATGAACAGGCGCGGCACGGATACGTACGGAAGGTCGCTGTCGTGGCTGAACTTGATCTTACCCAACAGGTAGCAACCCAACAGGATAAAGATCACGATCCAAAGCACGATAAACACTTCGCGGTCCAGCAAGCGCCATCCGTAAGCCAGGTCGGCAACCGAAAGGAACTTCAGCGCCAGTGCCAGTTCAAGGAAGCCTAACACCACCTTGACGGAGTTCAGCCAGCCTCCGGATTTCGGCATGCTTTGCAGCATGTTCGGGAAGATGGCGAAAAGGCTGAACGGAATAGACAATGCCAAAGCGAAACCGAACATGCCGATGGCCGGTCCTACCGCCGTTCCCATCGAAGCAGCCTGTACCAGCAAAGTCCCGATAATCGGACCTGTGCAAGAGAAGGAAACCAACACCAACGTGAACGACATGAAGAAAATACTAATAATGCCCGTCGTCGAATCCGCCTTCGTGTCCAGTTTATTCGTCCAGGAAGAGGGTAATACCATTTCGAATGCCCCGAAGAAAGAGATGGCGAAGACTACTAACAGTAGGAAGAATATGATATTGAAGATCGCATTTGTTGATAAGTCGTTCAGTGCGCTTGCCCCGAATATACCCGTAATCAGCAATCCCATCACCAGATAAATCACAATGATTGAAAGTCCGTACGTCATCGCATCTCGTATCGCCTTCTTGCGGTCCTTCGTCCGTTTGAGGAAGAAGCTGACCGTCATCGGGATCATCGGCCATACGCAAGGTGTCAGCAAGGCGATCAATCCACCCAGGAAACCGGCGAAGAAGATGAACAACCAAGATGTGTCGGTTGCTGAAACCGTCGTGTCGCCGAATGCCTTCAACTGGTCGATGACAGGAGTCCAGAGGGCAGCGTCGTCGGTCAGCTCGTTGGAGGCGCGGACTGGCCTGTTCTCTGCTTTGTCTTTGTTGGTAACAGGGGCGGGAACCTTCAGCTCGGCCACTTCTTCCACCACTTTTTCAGTATCCGGCTGCACGGCTGTCACATCGTCTTGTTCGACTTCCGGTTTTTCGACCACTGTTTCGGCGGCGGCTGTCATCTTTATATTCTTTTTGTCGAACGAAAAACTGACGCGATCGGGGGGCAGACAAGTCTCGTCGTTGCAAGCCATAAATTCCACTTCACCTTCGGCTTTGAACTTGGCCGGGTCAGTCACTTTGAACTTTTGGGTGAACGAAACGGTCCCCGGATACCAACGCAGGTTCATGGCGAACAGTTCGTCGTATACGGTGGTCGGTTTGACAGATGAAGTCGGTTTGCCGATCAGCTCGGCTCCTTTCAGTGTCTCGAATGTGAACGAAGTGGAGACAGGGCCTCCTTCCGGCAAGTCCTGGTCATACAAATGCCAGCCTTTATCGGCAGTAGCGGTAAAAACGATCTCTTTCTCTGCGGAGCCGGAGTCGTTCAGTTGTATCTTCCATTTTACAGGCTGGAGAATCTGTGCCTGTACGGTCAGTGCGACGAGCACCAACATCAAGGTACTAAAGAGCTTCTTCATATTATTTTTACTATTTTTGTTATTTAGCTAAAGAGGTAAATTTGTCAGGAATGCGTGTTTCGAAATGCATCTCTTCGCCAGTTACCGGATGAATGAAGTTGAGCCGTCGGGCGTGAAGCATCAGCCGTCCGGTAGGATCTGTCTCCGCACCGTACTTGTAATCGCCGGCGATGGAGTGTCCGATTGATTGCATCTGTGCGCGTATCTGGTTCTTGCGTCCTGTCTCCAGGTCGAGCTCCAACAGCGAATAGGCTCCGTTGCTGTGCAGCAGGCGGTAGCGGGTGATCGCCTCTTTCCCGTCTCCTTCAGCTGTCACATACACCTGCATCTTTGCATTTTCGGTCAGGTTGGAGACGATCAGGTCGGAATCTTTCTCAGGGCGTCCTTCCACTACGGCCACGTATGTGCGTGCCGTGATGGCAGAGTTCCAGTTCGATTGCAATGCCTTTTGCACTTGCAGATTCTTGGCGAACATCATCAGCCCTGAAGTGTCGCGGTCCAAGCGATGGAGCACGAATATCTTGTTACGTGGATCTGTCTTCTTGACATATTCGCTGAGCAGATGAAGAGCTGTCCGTTCCTTCACGCGCGTGCTGGAAACCGAAAGTAAGCCTTCTTTCTTGTTTACGACTATCAGGTCGTCGTCTTCCCAAACAATTGTGAGCAGTGGATTGTTGAACTCGACTTTTCCCCGTTCGTAGCTGATTAACACCTCGTCGCCCGGTGTGAGCGGCGTGTTGAACTGGGAGGTTACCGTGCCATTGACTGAAATCTGTCCGTGGGCGAGTAGTGCCTTGACTGAACTTTTACTTTGTTCGTTTAAAAGACCGAACAGGAAAGGAAGTAACGTATTCTCTTCTTTCACTGTAACTTTACGTCCTCGAGGGGCTCTGGATCTATCTGTGCCTCTGTATTCTGAGCGTCTTGCCATATTCCTAATTATATATAGTTTACAAAGATACAGGCTTTTGGTCAATGCTGCAAGGAGATGCGGACAAATAAAATAAATCGGCTGTTACTGTTTTTCTTTGTATTTATTTAGGAATTCCCTCTCTGTTATCAGTAAGTATGTGGCTTTTCTGTCATGCATATTGGCTATGGTGACCAAAGTTTAATTGGGAAGCCCATTTACGATAGTAGTAATAGACCAACTGCCACCTGGAAAAGTCTAGGGGAAGCATCCACTATTGACAACCGGTCTTAACTAAATAAAATATGGCGTTCCAAATCAGTCGCGAATCATATTTCCTCTTTCTTGCAGGTTCAACACTTTTGTTATATATTGCACTCGGTTTCCGTTAAATCAGTTTGATACATTTTTTTAAGTTTGGTCACTTTAAAAAAGAAATAATCCGACTAATACGGAAACTTCTTTAGAAAAAGATTTCAATCATTTTTAAACAGGCTCTAAATTTAAGCCATGAAATAGAGATACCATGAATTGGAGTAGAAAAATGCCGAAGTCCGTTTGTGTTCTTCTTTTAGGAACAGCCCTATTGTCTTGTTCGGATCAGAAAGAAATCCAAATCACCGGAACCGTGCGGAACTTGAACGGCGGAATGATCGTTTACCAGCAATCTATCGCAGGCATGATGAATACGAAAACGATCGATACGTTACAAATCCAAAGCGATAGTACATTTACATTGACGTTACCGGTTGAAGATTATGAACGGGTGAATTTCATTTTGTATGGAAAAGCGGTATTGGGTTCGGTTATATCGAAAGGAGGAAAAATACAATTGGATGTAGATGCAACGGCTCAAGAACCTTTGACTATCCGGGGAGTGGATGAGAAGGCGGTAGCCGTTTCCCGATTGCTCAATCGACTGAATGCCGCTGTTTGGGATTTGCGTGCCCGCCGTGGCGACCGTTGGCAGATTGCTAAAGATACTGTAGCGACATCTGTAGCCCAAAAACTGAAAGATGATGCAGTCTCTCTGGAATCGCAATTGACGGGTTTGGATGAAGACTTACAGGAAAAAGCCCGGCAAGATATACGGATGCAGTTGTTGCTGGCTTTTCAGAACCAGACGATGGGTGCATTTTATCAGGCATCGGAAGCGACAAGGCAGAATTGGTTTACTGAGTTGGATCAGATGACGGCTTTTTGTATCCCGGATAATCCGAACAGTACTTTCAGTCCGGCCTTTTACGATGTGGCTTCCAATGAAATTGGTATCCGATATTATATGCGTCAGGAATCGATTCCGGAAGGTGTAGAAAAAGGTATCGGTTTGATGTATTACGATTTTGAACATCGTTTACAGGGCAAGGCACAAGAGGCAGCCATGGCCCAGCTTTTCCTGGAAGATCAGGAAAGGCAGATGAACGATCCGAAGATGCCGGTTTATGCCGAACGTTTCCTGCAATTATATCCGGAAACTTCCTGGCAACCGCTGGTGCAGGAAGCAATGGAAAAGAACCGGGCATTTAACCAAACCCGGATTCTGGAAGATCTTCATTTCCCAGATGTCTCACAGGCGAAAACTTTCCAGGATATTATCGCACCGTATAAAGGGAAAGTTATCTTTATGGACATTTGGGCAACGTGGTGTGGTCCTTGCCGTGATTCCTTTGCTTTTGTAAAGCCGTTGCAGGAATATGCTCAGGAAAAAGATATTGTTTTGCTGTATCTCTCGATTGATAATCCGGAAGCTGAAGAGAAATGGAAGAAGATGGCTGCTCATTATGATCTGAAAGGGGAACATATTCGCATTCAAGAGGCTTTCAAGCAGGAAATTTATGATACGTTTGGTTCGAATGGAGCCTTGTATATTCCACATTGCGTAATCATTGGTAAAGATGGAAAGATACGTCAGAAAGTAGCGGCTTCGCCGGAGAAGATGGAAGAACTGAAGAAACAATTGGAAGAAGCGATTAAATAAACGACGATGTCTTTATGTAAGTTTATAAGACGAGGTATCGGATTGCTGGGCTTTCTTTGGTTTGTTTCGGTTTACGCATATCCGATTCCGGACAGTATTGCTGTCCGCTTACAGGGTTTTGTCTCTGCCTTAGACCAGTTTGGAAAGGCTTTGCCTCAGGAAAAGGTATATCTGCATTTTGATAATACCGGCTATTATCAGGGCGATCAGATTTGGTTTCAGTGTTATGTCGTGACTTCCGAATTCAATCGGCCTACAGCGTGGAGCAAGACGTTGTATGTGGAATTACTGAATCCTGGAGGTGAGATTGTCTCCCGGCAGATTTTACCAATCCGCAACGGTCGTTGCCAGGGGAATTTTACGTTGACGCACTTACCTTTCTATTCCGGTTTTTATGAGGTACGTGCTTATACCAAATATATGTTGAACTTTGGAGAGGCAACAGTCTTCTCACGTATTTTCCCGGTGTTCGACAAACCAGATTCAGAAGGCGATTATACCCAAAAAGAAATTTGCCGACATCCGGGAAAGTATCCGCAGAAAAGGGAAAAGACCAGGAAAGAAAAGAAACTGAATCTCCGCTTTTATCCTGAGGGCGGAACGTTGATTCGCGATGTCCCGGTGCGGGTTGCCTTTGAAGCGACCGATGCTTTCGGTAATCCGGTGGATGTCTCCGGTTGTATCCTGAATAAGGAAAAAGAGGTAGTTTCGACATTCCGGACAAGTCACGAAGGAAAAGGTGTTTTTACCTATGTGGCTGATACGGAAGAAGTAAAGGCGGAAGTTGTTTGGCGAGACAAGAAATATCGCTTTTCTTTACCGGAAGCAGAGGAACAGGGATTCGCTTTTTCGGTTGACAATCTAAGTATCCCGGATAGTTTGGCTATTACGGTACAGAAGAATCATTTTACGGCGGCTCAGGTATTGGGAGTAGCGGTTATGAGCCGAGGTAAATTATATAATTTCTGTATGCTGACGGTCAAGAGGAATCAGCCCTTCTCTTTTCGACTGGATAAGAAGAATTTACCGGTAGGTGTGTCTCAACTGGTCTTGTTTGATAAAGCCGGACAGGTTTTGGCTGACCGGTTGGTTTTTGTTGGAAAGCCGGATACCTTGTCGTTGGCTGTTCGGACGGATAAAGAACAGTATCTTCCGTATGATTCAATAGGTATTTCTTTCGAAGTGAATGATCCGCAAGGACAGCCGGCACAAACGCTCTTGTCGGTGTCGGTCCGGGATGGCCGGGAAGAAGTGGAAAGCAGGCATTCGATGTTGACGGATCTGTTGCTGATGTCGGAAATCAAAGGGTATGTACGCCGTCCTTCCTGGTATTTTGAGTCGGATGATACGTTGCATCGTCGGGCTTTGGATGAATTGTTGATGGTGCAAGGCTGGAGGCGTTATGAATGGAAGCATTGGGCCGGTGTGGAACCTTTTGAACTGAAGTATCTGCCGGAGCAGGGAATCGAACTGCACGGCCAGGTAGTTTCAATGGTTCGTAGTAAGCCGCGTCCGGATGTGCAAGTAACTTCTTTTCTGACGAAGCGAGGCGAGGAAGACAATCCGACGGATCAGAATACATCCTGCTTCGATGTTTTTACTACGGATAGTTCAGGACGGTTTTCTTTTATTTCTCAGGTGGAAGGAAAATGGAATCTGATTCTATCTGTTTCCGAAAAGGGGAAGAAGAAAGATCATCGGATTGTTCTGGACCGGGTGTTTCATCCGGAGCCTCGGAGATATCCAATGGCAGAATTGCAGGTGCATATTTCAGGCGATGAAAAGGTCTCTTTGCCCGATACACAGCTGAATGATACGGTATTTATGCAAGAAAACATGGAGCAGTTATTCAAGGCGTATGAAGATTCTCTGCGAAAACTGGGAATGGACGAAAAGATTCATCGGATCGATGAAGTGGTGGTTAAGGCCAAGAAACTAGATAAAGCTGCCGAAGTTTATAAAACCCGGACCAAGTCGATCGCTTATTATGATGTCGCTTCCGAAATGGACGATATTCAGGACCGTAATGGTTTTATCGGCGATGATATTCATGAACTGATGATTAATATGAATTCTGAGTTCTATCGGGAGCATAGTCCAGGCGGGCAGGAATATCTTTTTTATAAAGGGCGAATGGTCCTTTTTGCGATCAATTACGAACGTACCTACCACAATGAAATGGATTATAATAAGTACCGCTTACTTCCTTTAGAGGCGATTAAATCCGTTTATATCAGTGAAGACTTTGGAACGATCTGCCGGTATGCCGATCCGCGTTTTACACCGATCAATATCGATAAATTATATCGGTGTGTTGTCTTGATCGAAACTTATCCGGAAGATCAGATCTCTGTGAAAGGTGGAAAAGGCGTACGCAAAACCTGGCTGGAAGGATATAGTGAAGTGAAAGACTTCTATCAGCCCGATTATCGCGTATTGCCGAAAGAAAATGATTATCGTCGTACCCTTTATTGGAATCCGGCATTGTCAACGGATGAACAGGGAAAGGCTTATATCCGTTTTTACAACAACAGTCGTTGTAAATATCCCCGGATTACGGTTGAAACTCTGACGGAAGATGGAAAAATCGGAGTTTTCCGGCAGTGATTATTTGATACACTTCTGAAACATTGTTCCCCATCTCTGCAAGTCACTCGATTATTTTATGCAAAAACGGCTGTAAAATAGGTAAAACCGGGCGGTTTTCATTGTCCGGCACGGTACTTTAGTTGCCGGACATCCCCATGTTGTTCCCTTTTACATCCGGGTGTACTGGCTCTCTACACCCGGATGTAAAGGATGGCAACATGGGGGTGTTTACGGAATTAT
>OOAF01002470.1_pt1 | contig 10519 bp, 8 predicted proteins | sample 1671251 | NCBI WGS metagenome assembly OOAF01 (sample SAMN06348137, study PRJEB24527) | human gut metagenome | biome: human gut; feature: ankylosing spondylitis patient; material: feces | host: Homo sapiens | place: China | collected 2015-10 | reverse complement strand
GCTCGGTGGCGGCCCGTGTAGCGCAGCTCTACCTGATGGACGTGCTGTTCCATGAGGTGTGCCGCAGGGATGTGCAGGGCAGTGCGGAGACAAGGGAGGCCGTGGCGGAGGTACTTTCGGACAAGCACATTTGACCGCGTATTGCAAAACGTGAAAGAAATTTGCAGAATTTTTGGAGAAATAAAATTTTCTTCGAAAAGCATATTGACAAAACACCCTCGGAATTATACAATCTACACAACGGACGAGATGTCCTGGAAAGAAAAATTTATCGAAAATGAGGAGGAAGAACAATGAACATGAAGAAACCTCTTGCGCTCCTGCTCGCCGCCGGTATGACTCTGGGGCTGGCCGCCTGCGGCAACGGCTCCCAGGGTAACAGTGAATCCCCCGCGCCCGGCGGCGAGACCGGCGGCAGCTCCAGCGGCGCCGTTGAACTCAACCTCTGGTCCTTCAATGTCGGTGGGTTTGCCGAGGCATCCAATTGGGAGCCTATCATTGCTGCTTTCAATGAGCAGAATCCCGATATCAAGATCACCGTCACTCCCATCAACTATCAAGACGGTGATCAGAAGCTGACCTCCGCCATCACCGCTGGCACCGGCCCCGACATCATTTTCGAGGGCCCCGAGCGTATCGTGGGCAACTACGCCCGTGAGGGCCTGATGGTGGATCTGTCCGACCTGTGGGAGACTGGCGGCTCCGACATTGCCGAGGGCATCTCCTCCGTGTCTCAGTTGGACGGCACCTACTACATGTATCCCCTGAGCGTGGCCGCTCACTGTATGGCCATCAACTACGAGGCCTTTGAGGCGGCCGGTGCCCTCCAGTATATCGACGAGGAGACCCGTACCTGGACCACCGACAACTTCGTGAAGGCTATGGAAGCGGTGCGTGACGCCGCTGCGGCGGGTACCATCAACATCAATACTCCGGGCATTATCTACTGTGGCGCCCAGGGCGGTGACCAAGGTACCCGCGCCCTCGTCAACAACCTGTATTCCGACTACTTTGTCAATGAGGACGGGACCGCCTACACCGCCAACAGCGAGAACAACGTCAAGGCTCTCAAGCTGTTGCAGGATATGGTGAACAACGGTTCCATGTCCGCCAATGCCAGCTTTGCCGCGGCCGACGAGCTGCAGGCCTTCGCCAACCAGACCTGCGCCGTGAGCTTCTGCTGGAACTACGCCAACTACACCCAGTATGCCGCTCAGACCCAGTTCACCCCCTTCGCCATGGCATTCCCCTCTGACGACGGCAAGCCCGAGCTGGAGATGGCCGGCCCCTATGGCTTCGGCGTGTTCAACAACAAGGACGAGGCCAAGATTGAGGCTGCCAAGAAGTTTGTGCAGTTTGTCTGCGACGACCAGACTGTCGGAGTCGAGGCGGTAAAGGCTACCGGTTTCTTCCCTGTCCACTCCGACTGGGGCGATGTCTACACCGGCGACGCTGACGCCGAGACCCGTGCCCCCTTCGCCCTGATGAGCGACTACCTGGGCCGCTATTACACCCTGACTGGCGGCTGGACCGAGCAGCGCGGTTACTGGTGGCCCATGTTGACCGAGATCATGACCACCGGTGCCGATGTGCAGACCGCGGCCGATAAGTATGCGGCGCAGGCTAATGCCAATATCGGCTGAACCTGACCGAAGGAACCTGAATGCGCATATCTGTGCCCGCTCCCTGCTGAGAGGGGGCGGGCACAGCTTCCTTTCACCGGAGTGGTGAAGGAAAAGGCAAATACCACTTGAAAGAGGGGAGACATTCATGACGCAAAATACCGTGGCGGCCCAGGCCGGACGGAAGCCCCAAAAAAAGTCCCAATTCTCCGGCATGAGCCGCGCCCTGGTACGGAGAGAGACCATCTCCGCCTATCTGTTCCTGCTGCCCAGCCTGATCTTCTTCGTTACCTTCGTGGTCGTACCCATGTTCATCTGCCTGTTTTACAGTTTTACGAAGTATGGCTTGGGCGGTATCAAGGGGTTCGCAGGACTGGAGAACTATATCAAGCTCTTTCAGGACCCTATTTTTCACAAGGGCTTCCTGAATACACTGATTATCGTGGTGGTGGCGGTGCCTTGTGTCACCGCTTTCTCCCTGTGGGTGAGTTCCGCCATCTATAAGATGCACTCTATTTCCCGCTCCTTCTTCCGCTGTGTGTTTTACCTGCCGGTGGTCACCGGATCGGTGGCCATCACGGTGGTGTGGAAGTGGATTCTGAACCCCTACAATGGCATCCTTAACCAGGTGGCGGGCACGACTGGCTTTGACTGGCTGGGCAACCCTAAAACCGCTATCTGGTTTATAATCCTGATTCTGTTTACCACCTCTATCGGCCAGCCCATCGTGTTGTACGTGGCGGCTCTGGGCAACGTGGATCAGTCCCTCATTGAAGCCGCCCAGGTGGACGGCGCCACCAAGCTCCAGGTTTTCTGGAAGATCAAGTGGCCTCAGATCATGCCCACTACCCTCTACGTGCTGGTTATCACGACTATCAACTCCTTCCAGTGCTTTGCGCTGATCCAGTTGCTGACCAAGGGTGGGCCGCTGAACTCCACCATGACCATTATGTACCAGGTCTATGACACCGCCTACCGGCTGTACGACTTGGGCTACGCCTGCGCGATCGGTGTCGTTTTGGCCGTCATCATCGCCATTTTCTCCGCCATCCAGTTCAAAGTGGCGAAGACAGACTGAGGAGGGAGTGAGAAAATGAGTGCAAATACGACCCCGGTCAAAGTGAAAAAGACCGACCTGAGTGGCACCTCCACAGCCTATAAGGTGTTTGCCGTAGTGATTCTGATCATGTTGGCCATCTTCTTCCTGTTCCCGCTGTACTGGATTGTCACCGGCTCCTTCAAGAGTGCTATCGATATTAACGCCAAGGTGCCCGTCTGGTTTCCGATGAATCCCACGATGGGAAACTATGATAAGCTGTTTGCAAAGCCGGCCTTCCTGTGGCTGTTCAATATCGTGTTTATTTCTGCTATGGCAATGATCCTGACCTGCATCACCGCCGCCCTGGCTGGTTATGCGCTGGGCAAAAAGCGGTTCTACGGCCGGACCATCCTGTTTACCATCATCATCTGCGCCATGGCTCTGCCCAAACAGGTCATTGTTATCCCTCTGGCTCAGGAGATGAAGCTGCTGCACATGAGTGACACCTTGTGGGCGGTCATCCTGCCCACGGTGGGCTGGCCCTTCGGTGTCTTCCTGATGAAGCAGTTCTCTGAGACGATCCCTAATGAAATTCTGGAGGCTGCCCGGGTGGACGGCGCCGGGGAGCTGAAGACCTTCTTCAGCGTGGTGTTCCCCATGATCAAGCCCGGCATCGGCGCTCTGGCCATTTTTACCTTTGTAAATACCTGGAATGACTATTTTCTTCAGTTGGTTATGCTGACCAGTGAGGAGAAGTGGACCCTGCCCCTGGCTATCGCTAACATGCAGGGCGAGATGTCCTCCGACTTCGGCCTCATCATGGCCGGGGCGGCCTTGGCATCCATCCCCATTATTGTGGTGTTCATCGCGTTCCAGAAGTACTTTACCCAGGGAATAGCCATGGGAGCAGTCAAGGGCTGACGCGCCGCTCGTGCTGCCCCTCCGCTGGCACAGCCAGCGGAGCCTGCGCTACAAATGTGCCGCCAAAAGAACGGAGCCTCTATAAAATGAGATTCTGATTGAGAAGAGAGAAGGATACTATCATGAGCGATTTGAAGAAATACCACGGTGTTATCCCCGCGTTTTACGCCTGCTATGACGAGGAAGGGAATATCTCACCGGAGCGGGTGCGGGGCCTGACCCGCCACCTGATTGGCAAGGGCGTAAACGGCCTGTATGTGGGCGGTTCCTCCGGCGAGTGTATCTATCAGGGCGTGGAGGAGCGCAAGGTGGTGCTGGAGAACGTGATGGCCGAGGCCAAGGGCAAGGTGGTTGTCATCGCCCACGTGGCATGCAACAACACCGCCGACAGCCAGGTGCTGGCCGCCCACGCGGAGAGCCTGGGGGTGGACGCCATCGCCTCCATTCCTCCCATCTACTTCCACCTGCCCGAGTACGGCATCGCCCAGTACTGGAATGATATCTCCGCCGCCGCCCCCAACACCGACTTTGTCATCTACAACATCCCCCAACTGGCGGGGGTGGCCCTGACCACCTCTCTGCTGCGGGAGATGAAGAAAAACCCCCGTGTGATCGGCGTGAAGAACTCCTCCATGCCAACCCAGGATATCCAGATGTGGCATGACGAGGATCTGCTCGTTTTTAACGGGCCCGATGAGCAGTTCATCTCCGGTCTGGCCATGGGCGCCTGCGCCGGCATCGGAGGTACCTATGCCGTTATGCCCGAGCTCTTCCTGAAGGTGTATGAGCACTTCCAGAAGGGTGAGATGGAGGCGGCCCGCCAGATCCAGAATGAGATTGACCACATCATCTACAAGATGTGCTCCGCCCACGGCAACCTGTACGCCGTACAGAAAGCAATTTTGGCCAAGGACGGCGTGCCCTGCGGTTCGGTCCGCAAGCCCATGCCCGCCCTGATCGACAGCGATGCGGCTGTAGTGGACGAGGCCCACGCTATGATCGCCGCCGCCGTGGCTAAGTTCTGCTGATCCATTGGAACGCCCCAGGGGCGGGCGTAGGCTGCGCCCGTCCCACTCTGTAAAGATAGGAGATGGTTGCAATGCGCATTTATCAAGCCGAAAACTACAAGGCCATGAGCCGCCGGGCGGCCAACATTATCTCTGCGCAGGTGATCTACAAGCCCAACTGCGTGCTGGGTCTGGCCACCGGCGGTACCCCTGTAGGGCTCTATCAGCAGCTTGTGGAGTGGTATAAGAAGGGCGACTTGTCCTTCGCGGAGACCCGCTCCGTCAACCTGGACGAGTACCTCGGGCTGTCCCCCCACCATGAGCAGAGCTACCGCTATTTCATGCAGGACAATCTCTTCGACCATATTGACATCCATCCGGAGAACACCCACGTGCTCAACGGCCTGGCCAAGGACCCCGATGCCGAGTGTGCGGCCTATAATAAACTCATTGCGGAGCTGGGTGGCATTGACCTCCAGTTGCTGGGCATGGGCCATAACGGCCACATCGCCTTCAACGAGCCCGGCGACGACTTCGGCCTGGAGACCCACGTGGTGGATCTGACCGAGAGTACCATTGAGGCCAACAAGCGTTTCTTTGAGAGCCGTGATGAGGTGCCCCGCCACGCCCTGAGCATGGGTATCAAGAACATCATGAACGCCCGCCGCATCCTGATGGTGGTCAGCGGCGAGGAAAAGGCGGACATTGTCTGCAAGGCGTTTACGGGCCCCGTGACCAAGGAGGTTCCCGCCTCTGTGCTCCAGCTCCATCCTGACGTAACTCTGGTGGGCGACAAGGCCGCCCTTCACAAGCTGGTGGAAGCAGGTGTGACCGTATGCGGATAACCGGCGCTCAAGTGTTCGACCTGCAGGAGGGCTTTGTCCAGCGGGACATCTGCTTTGACGGCCGCCTGCTCTCTGGCTCCAGCGCGGACGGGAAGACCTATGACGCCTCCGGCTGCTATGTGATCCCCGGTCTCACCGACGTCCACTTCCACGGCTGCATGGGCCGGGACTTCTCCGACGCCGAACCAGAGGGCCTAGAGATTATGGCACAATATGAGCTCTCCCGGGGGGTCACCCAGATCTGCCCTGCCGGTATGACCCTGACGGAGGAGCAGCTCACCAAGATCTGTCAGGTGGCCGCCGCCCATCGGGCCGCCGATAAGCCCGGCGCCGCCCTCTGCGGCATCAATCTGGAGGGACCCTTCCTCTCCATGGCCAAAAAGGGCGCACAGAACGGCGCGTGGCTCCACGCCCCCGACGTGGCTATGTTCCGCCGCCTGATGGCCGCCTCCCAGGGACTGGTCAAGCTCGTTTCCATTGCCCCGGAGGAGCCGGGTGCCATGGAGTTTATTGAGGCGGTGGAGGGAGAAGTCACCGTGTCCATCGCCCATACCACGGCGGACTATGACACCTCTATGGAGGCTTTCCGTCTGGGGGCCCGGCAGGTGACCCATCTGTTCAACGCCATGCCGGCCTTCAGCCACCGGGCCCCCGGCGTGGTGGGAGCCGCCCTGGACACCCCCCTGTGCAATGTGGAGCTCATCTGTGACGGCGTGCACATCCACCCCTCGGTGGTGCGGGCCGTGTTCAAGATGTTCGGCTCCAAGCGGGTCATCCTAATTTCCGATACCATGCGGGCCGCCGGCATGCCTGACGGTGACTATACCCTGGGCGGTCAGGCCGTTCAGGTCAAGGGCAACCGGGCTACCCTGAGCGACGGCACCTTGGCAGGCTCCGTCACCGACCTGATGAAGTGCATGAAGACCGCTGTATCCTTCGGTATCCCCCTGGCGGATGCCGTGCGGGCCGCCGCCGTCAACCCGGCTATGGCCATCGGCATCTTCAGCCGGGTGGGCAGTCTGGAGCCCGGCAAGCGGGCCAATGTGGTGGTTCTGGATCAAAATCTCGACGTCAAGGACGTCTTCTTCCGCGGCGAGCTGGTCAGCCGGTAAACGTGCGCCCCAAAATTCAAGCCTTCCGACCCTACTCCATTTTCATAGGGCGGAGGAGCGGTCAAAAAGGAGGAACGCCCGCCGGGCCGGCGGTGCGGCAGTGTGGAGACCTGCCGTAACGTCCGCAGAGTGACGCTCTCTGCGGGCAAGAGGGTATTTGCGGAGGCATTGCCCTTACGGCCCTGAACATGGCAACTGTATCCCTGAAGAATGTGAAGAAGATCTATGACAACAAGGTGACCGCGGTTCACGACTTCAACCTGGAGATTGCGGACAAGGAGTTCATCGTCCTGGTCGGCCCCTCCGGCTGCGGCAAGTCCACCACGCTGCGGATGATCGCCGGCCTGGAGGATATCTCCGAGGGCGATCTGGTCATCGGCGGCAAGCGGATGAACGACGTGGAGCCGAAGGACCGGGACATCGCCATGGTCTTCCAGAGCTACGCCCTGTACCCCCATATGACCGTATATGAGAACATGGCCTTCGCCCTGAAGCTGCGCAAGGTGCCCAAGGAGGAGATCGACAAGAAGGTGCGGGAGGCGGCCGAGATTCTGGACATCACCCAGTACCTGGACCGCAAGCCCAAGGCGCTGTCCGGCGGCCAGCGCCAGCGCGTGGCCATCGGCCGCGCCATCGTCCGTGATCCCCAGGTGTTCCTGATGGACGAGCCGCTGTCCAACCTGGACGCCAAGCTGCGCAACCAGATGCGCGCGGAGATCATCAAGCTGCGCCAGCGCATCAACACCACCTTCATCTACGTCACCCACGACCAGACCGAGGCCATGACCCTGGGCGACCGCATCGTCATCATGAAGGACGGCTTCATCCAGCAGATCGGCACCCCCCAGGAGGTGTTCGACCAGCCCGCCAACCTGTTCGTGGCCGGCTTCATCGGCTCGCCCCAGATGAACTTCTTCGACGGTGAGCTGGAGAAGAAGGACGGCAAGTACCAGCTCAAGGTGGGCGAGGCCACCGTGGTGCTGGGCGGCAAGGCCCAGGAGCTGCTGGCCGGGAAGGGCGTGGGCGAGCGCAAGGTGACTGTGGGCATCCGTCCCGAGCACATCGCCTTTGCCGCTGCCCCTGGCAGCGATACCGTGTCCAGCAAGGTGGACGTGTCCGAGATGATGGGCAGCGAGGTGTACCTGCACGTCAACGCCGTGGGGCGCGACGTGGTGCTGCGCATCCCCACCACCGACCTGCCCGCCGAGCACCGGGCCGGCATCCCCTACGGCACGGAGATCAACTTTGCCTTCCGCCCCGACCTCATCCACCTCTTTGACCCTGAGACCGAGAAGAACCTGATGTACTAAGGGCATTGCTCTCCGCCGATTTGTAGAACCGCCCGGACAAGCCGCACCCAGAGGAGGTGAGCGATGGAACTCTGAAGCAGACCGTTTTACCGAAAGAAAAAGGGAGGATTGCGCATTGAAAAAGATTTTTCGAGTCTGTATAGCATTGCTTCTATGTTTTTCTTTGGTTACCCCGGCATTCGCCCTGGACGGAATATGGCACAATCCCTATGGCATTGATGATCTCTATGACCATGAACCCACCGAGATATACCCTCTGACTCCCATCGCCGGTGAGATGATTTATATCAAGAGCACAACATGGCCGGTGGAGGCAGGACAGTCAGTGTGGCTCACCTATACGAAGAATGGGGAGCCCCAACCGGATATCGGCGCAGAATGGAAGTACAACAGCGGAAACAACAGCTATTGGGAGGCTGCTATTGGTCCTTTTGAAAAGGGTGATGTTATTGAGTATACCGTCTTTGCAGACAAAGATGGGCAGAACACGCAGTCTATTGGCCCGTTCTCTTTCCACGTAGTGGAATGGGAAAGGGCGCAGTCTGTAGAACTCGGTTCACAGGAAGATGGCCTTGTTGTTCTGAATGTAACGTCTGACCAAGGGGATTCTACGCCTAAGCTGGGGCTCAGCTTCCCATCTGCTGATGTCCTGCGCTTCCAGTTTTCCCCGCTGGGAGATGTGGCCTTCGAGGCAGGGGCTGCTGACTACAGTATTGAAGAGGACAGCAATATTGGAATTGATGGCTTCAAGACCGATGGCGGTGAAATGGTCTGGGGCCGCAATACCTCCTTCTACGACGGAAGCGATGGCCTGGAAATGCGCAATGAGTATCCGAATGCCTATATCGAAGCGTATTACGACTTTACAGAGGAAAACACCGGTACCGGTATGACCTTCAGCCGCGCCGGCACCGCAGGCGTCCAGTCCACCGGCGTATTCTGGGCTGGCGATCAGTCTTCCACCTTTGATGCGCTTCAAGATTCGATCAGCGCCGGTTTAAGTGCTGGTATCTCTGGCATCCCATTCTGGGGATGGGATCTGGCTGGATTCACCGGCGATTTCCCAACCGCAGAGCTGTACAAGCGCAGCACCCAGGCAGCGGCGTTTGCGCCTATCATGCAGTTCCATAGCGAGAAGGCAAATCCCAGCCCCAGCGAGGAACGCAGTCCCTGGAATGTGCAGGAGCGCACCGGAGATGATACCATCATCCCCACGTTCCGGTATTATGTGAATACCAGAATGAACATTCTGCCCTATATTTATAGTGAGGCACAGCAGTGCACAGAGGATGGCACCCCGCTGATGCGTGCCATGATGATCGACTTCCCGGAGGATCCGGAAGCCTACGACTTAGAAGAGCAGTATATGTTTGGCCGGTCGCTTCTTGTGGCACCTGTCCTCGAAGAGGGGCAGACCGTAAAGGAAATCTATCTGCCCGAAGGCGAGTGGATTGATTTCTTCCACAACGCTCTCACCGCCGGAGGCGGCACAAAGAATTACTACTGCGATGTAGATTCTATCCCTGTCTACGTTCGCAATGGGAGCATTATTCCCATGAATCTCAACGAAGATTATGAATTGGGCGGCTCCATCGGCAACGATGTGGACAACTACACGAATCTGACTTTCCGGGTATACCCGAAGGGTGATAGTAGCTATACACTTGTCCACAGCGACCGGTCCACGATGACCGTAAGCGCCAGCGAGGACTTTAAGAACAGCTCGGTATCCGTCTCTATCCCCGCTGCCGCTATTCCGGTCACTACGCAAGTGTTCGGCACGGAGCCGACTGGTGTCACGGTCAACGGGCAGGCCATCCAGCCCGCTGCTACCTTGGATGAATTCCAAGCTGCTCAGACGGCCTATTACTACAGCAGCAGCGAGAAGCTGGTCTATATCAAGACCGCCGCCGGTGACGCTTCTGAAATTGAGATTGAGGGGATCTATCAGGCTCCCTATGAAGCGGAACATGCGGAGCAGGCCAATGTAGCCGTAAACACAGATCACGAAGGCTATTATGGTGAGGGCTTTGTGGACCAGTTTGCCTCTGAAGGCTGTGCGGTCACGTTTACTGTGTACTCTGACAGCGACACCGCTCTGCTGGACGTTCGCTACTCTGCAGGGACTGAGGCGGCCCAGCGGACTCTGCTTGTAAACGGAGAGTCCATACTGCTCGACCTGCCGAAAACGCAAGACTGGGATAGCTGGAACACAGTATCTGTTCCCGTCGAATTGCTGCCGGGACAAAATACAATTACAATTTCCTATCAGGCGGGGAACTTCGCTGGAATCAACCTAGACTGTATCTCACTTCGGAATCAGTGACGACTTGAACCAACACAGGGAGGTGCATGGGGCTTCCCTATGCACCTCCCTGTTGTCTTATTAAGGAGGAACTGTATGCGAACGATAAGAAAACGGCTGCTTGCCCTCTTGCTGACGGTCGCTATGCTGGGTACCCTGTTTGCGGGTCTTCCGATTGCTTCGGCCGCATCGGAGGCGCTCGGAAATGTGACGGACGCCGCAGTAGATGGAAATACGCTTTTACTGACGATTGACAGCGGCGGGAGCGCGTCAGATCTGCTTACGTTGGAAGTATGCCAAGACAATATCCTTCGGGTAGATTACCAGCCAGAGTCTGTGGAACCCAGACCAGACACCC
>OOAF01002468.1_pt1 | contig 10521 bp, 6 predicted proteins | sample 1671251 | NCBI WGS metagenome assembly OOAF01 (sample SAMN06348137, study PRJEB24527) | human gut metagenome | biome: human gut; feature: ankylosing spondylitis patient; material: feces | host: Homo sapiens | place: China | collected 2015-10 | reverse complement strand
TAAAATGGGGAAAAATTTCTCATTTTAACTTGTACTAAATCTTGACATAGAACCACTTTTATGAACATTTCTTGGAACAATAATCTCATCGCCTGCCTTACAGACTGAAAGTACCATATTCTGTACTGCCTGCGTTGTTCCACCAACCATGAAAAAAGCATGCTCTGCACCAAACGCATCTGCCGTCAGCTCTTCTGCCTCTTTTATTACCGAAACCGGATGACAAAGGTTATCAAGCGGTTTCATTGAATTCACATCAATTCCCACACATCGTTCACCAAGTAAATCGACAAGTTCGGGATTGCCTCTGCCACGTTTATGTCCCGGAACATCAAACGGCACTATTCTTTTTTCCTGAATCTTTCGATAGCCTCATACAATGGAGCTGATGCCTGTCTTTTTAAATCCATTTCCTCTCTCCCTGCCATTATATTATCGCAACGGTTGCCAGATTTCCGTATAATACAAATTCTAAATTTTCGTAAAATACGGACTTTGGCTTGCTGCCAACGTAAAATGTGTGCTGTAAGGCACAAAAAGGCGTGATTAATTTTAAATTAATCACGCCTGTGGTATATTCAATCATTCTTTTATTAATCCCTGTACATGTACGTATACATATTACTTCATACATACAAAGCACTGAGATTCTGACCTTTCAGAGTTTATCCAAGTAAGTCACTGTTACCGCTCTTATTGACCGTTTCACAAGATGATATGCACCTTCGCATGATAATTTTAAAAATCAACTTATAAAACTTGGGCTTCTAACCCAATCAATAATGTGTGTCCTTGTCACACTCGGCAACCGACCCGCCCGTCCGCAAGGCTTAACATGTAATATAACCATGTGGTCTGCATGTTGGATAACTCTTATCCAAATCTTTTTTTACTATAATATATCATTTTTTAATGTCAACAGAAAAATAAAATTTTACTCAGATTTCACTTTATTTTTGCATTATTATACATTATCTCAAAAGATATTCTATAATTGCAGCTGTAACTTTATCATTAAGTTTCATAGACATAATGTTTGATATAATAACATTTTTGTTCTCACCGGATGTAAATAATCTGTAAATACTTCTCTTGTCATTATTATCCATCTGTGCCTGCAGAAGAAAATCATATATTTTATCATTAACATTTTCACCGTTGTATACAAGATTGTTTTCTTCATTATCAGCAAATATTTCAAGCTCTGACGCACCATCACAGTTACATGTAACTGTCCATGTATTTGTTTTTATATCGTATTTGGCATTATCTGCATTTTCAAATCTTATACCACGTGCAAATCCTCTTAATATAAAACGGTACTTTCTGTTTCGTGGAATTACCGATAAGTCACCGCTTACATCTATGCTTATTTTTGCCTTATCTTCATTCCAGTCGAGCACAAACTCTGTCAAAGCATATTCGCCTTTTTCGTAGTCAAATCCATCTCCAGAATCTTCGTACATAACAAATGTATTTGATGCACCTGGACATATAACCACATCAACTTTTTTCGGATTAATAATATCATTACTGCCACATTCCGAAGCAAGCGGTATTATTGCACCTGCACGTCCAAGCACAGGAATACTTTGAAGATTTCTACATAAAATCTGACTTTTTCCATTTTTACCGCCATTGTATACATCACCGGTAAATATATCTGTCCATATTCCGGCTGGTATAAAACATTCCTCACCGCTTTTTTGTGAATCTTCATCAATCTTTGTTGTAACAGGACACACAAGCATTTCACTACCAAGAAAATATTGATTTTTATAACTATATGCTTTCTCCTCAAATGGATAATAATAATACATTGGTATTATTACAGGAATATGCTCGCAATGACATCTGTAATTAAGTGTGTACATATATGGAATAAGTGCATGCCTGAATCTTAAAATCTTTTCCATATCACTGCAGTATGGCTCAGGATAATTCCATGGTTCTTTTCCACAGAACGGATTAGAGCTGCTGTGAAGCCTGTTTATCGGTGAAAACACACCAAACTGATACCATCTTAATGCAAGCTCGTTGTCTTTATATCCGTTCATATGACCGCCTATATCATGACTCCACCACGTATATCCCACATTTGATGCCGTTGCTGTAAAATAAGGCTGAAATTCAAGCGATTTCCATGTAACTATCGTATCTCCAGAAAATCCTATCGGATACCTATGGCTTCCAAGTCCGCCATACCTCGAAAGAATAAGTCCTCTTCTGCCTCTTTTTTCCATATCTTTAAAATGAAAATAATTAAGCATCCATAATGGGTCAATTCTGCTTGCTCCTCCGTTGTTGCCCTGTTGCCAGTCTATCCACCAGAAATCAACTCCAGCATTTTCATGTGGATGATGTACAAACTTAAAATACGCCTCAACAAACTCTTTGTTAGTCATATCAAACTCTATAGTTTTTTTACTGTCAGGATTAATTCCTAGATACTCTGCCATATCTTTATACATTTTTTCAAAATTCCGGATACCTGATGCCGGATGGACATTAAGTGTTACATGATAATTATGTTCATGCAGCCATGACAAAAATCTTTCCGGATTCGGAAATAAATCATTATTCCATGTATATCCTGTCCATCCGCCGCCAGATTCCATCGGCACATCGACTATATGCCAGTCTATATCCATAACAGCAACGGAAAATGGTATATTTCTTTTTTCAAATTCCGTCAGCAGCTCAATGTAACTTTCTTCACTGTATTTCCAATACCTGCTCCACCAGTTTCCAAGAGCGTATCTTGGAAGAAGCGGAACAGCCCCCGATAATTTATAAAAATCACGCAGACACGCAAAATAATCACGCCCATATGCAAGATAATAAACATCAATCTCTTCATGTTTCCTTTTTGATGGCATATTTTCTTCATCAAACACAAACGATTTGCTGTCATCAAAAAACGTCCTTCCACTCTTATCCATAAGCCCGTATTCAAGTTCAACTTCCCCGTCAGCCCTGTCAAGAGTTCTCATTGTGCCTTTGAGATTATGCTCCCGAGGCGGAAAACTATACGTCTTTGCACCAAAATACCACCTTCCACCGTAATTGGTAAAATCATATTTTACATCTATAAAAAGTCCTTCTTCACTAAATTTCTTTTTATCGTATATCATATGAAATGCTTCTGTCTCTATCTCAAGGCGGTCGTCACTTTGTGTCACTGAATATTCCGGTACCGGAAATTCCCTGTTAAGCACAGTCTGCGTCTGTAAATCTTCAAACACACCAGTCTCTGAATATTCCATTCTCATCATAAACGGCGTAAGCACCGAAAAACGATATTTTTCCCCCTGAACAATACATGCTTTGTTACAACAACTTTTAGCCATTTTTTTCCTCCGTTATTAAAATAATCTTTACTTGAAGATTAACACCGTCAGTTATCTTCGTCTACGTAAATAAAAATCAAAAATGCAAATAATACAGAAAAAAAGCTCCAAAACCCTATCAATTTTAAAATCATTTCAGGGTTCTGGAACTCTCTTCTATAAATTATTTGTATTCTACATAGTCAACAGTAACATATCCTGCTTCTGTTTTTATGCTGTTATCATGGCATGCAAACATACCGCTCTTTACACCAACCCAGCGTCCTGCTTTTGCTTATTTTATGGCCGACTGCGGCGATTCCCCCTGCATACTTTGCTCCTTTTACATAACCTTCAAAAGAACAGTTTTTCAAGGAATTTTTCCGCCAAGGGGCAACTGCGCCCATTCGGTGACAGGTGCCACCTGTCACGGTGGAAGGAGAAAGTGAACTACCCAACTGAAAAGATATATCAGCAGAAAAGAAAAACAGTAATGTTCCATTAAGCCGCAGCAAACAGCTTGTTATCAAAAGGCAACGGCGAAATCACATTCACCGCCGCTGCCTTTTTTCTTTCTGCTGTGAAAGAGTTAAATCAAATTATTTTTTTACCGCTTGTGCTGTTTTTTTGACCGTTTGTTCCGTTTGAAGGCTCCTTTGGTTATTTGCTCATTTACTCTTTGTTAAGTTTGTAGCTACCGCCATCGGTTCCTGTACCGCCGATAAGTGTTAAGGCGGTTCCGTTTACCGAAAAGGTATAATCGCAATCGCGAACAATATCCTCTGTAAAATCGAGGATGAGCTTTTTACCCTTGACGGTGTAGGCATAAGAATATGTCACATCATCGGCAAGTAATTTGCCTGTACCGTCCTTTTCAAAAACATATTGCGTATGCTCATCATATCTCCAGGTGCCGACCAATTCATTTGATTTTTTACCGAATTGGGCAATAATTAAAATTACAGCTGCCGCAACAGTGATTATTATCGCCGCCGAAAGCATTGCTTTCTTCATGGTATTACGCTTTTTTTTTACGCCGCTTATTCAGCGCAGCAAGCTTGCTGCCGTAGGCTTTATATAAATATTCTTTTGCCATAAAAACCCTCTCCATATAAAATTGCAGCGGCAGCGTATAGTTACGTTGCCGCCGCAATTCTTTTTATTTTGCTCGCTTTTTCTTTGATACTACGGTAGTGAAACCGAGAACAGCAAGTGAGAGCACCGCCGCAAAGCTCCAGACGGCAACCATGTTGTCATCTCCTGTTTTGGGAGATTCGTTCGGAATCTCGGACGCTTTCACCGTGAACTTTGCAGTTGCCGTTCCGCTTTCCGAAACGATTCCGAGCGTATGCTCACCGACGGAAAGTGTAGAAACAAAATTGTTATTCAAGGTAACTATAATGCTGACTTCTGCCTTTGTATAATCCTTTTCATCAAGAGTTTTGCCGTCAAGCTCTACACGAATGAAATCGGCAAATGCCGCATTGCAACGGAATGTCAAGGATTTCTTCTCTCCGTTGTTTACGGTAGCATTATTGCCTTCTATAATCTCAGGAGGAACTTTTTGAATAACGGTTTCGCTAAGAGAAATCTCTTTTGTGCCGTCTTCATCCGCAAAATATTTACCGCAGTTTTCGCAATAATAATACTTTATATTGCCTTGCTCCGTTACAGTAGCATCCTTTGCCTCTACTAATGTAAGTTTATGCTCAAGCATGGCAATTTCCGAACCAGTTGTAATTTTCTTATTACAATCGCTGCACCATGTGTCACCGGTGTAGCCCTTTTCCTGCTCGGTAGCGGGCTTTGCATCCCGAATTTCGGTGTGCTTGTGGTTGGTTGCGTCTACATCACCGTACTGCGCCTTGCAAACCTCACAAACTGCCTTACTTACACAAGTAGCCTCACCACCGCTGTGTGCCGCTTTGTCTATAACATTTCCGCAGCCGACAGTCTGACACTCCTTCCAATGATCGTGTTCATTGGTAGTCCAGACAGATGCGGGATTATGAGCATTCTTCGCAATGGACTGTCCGTCTGCGATTTTCTCATTACAATCGCTGCAATAAGTATCGCCGGTATAGCCCTCCTCAAAGCAGGTGGCTTCCTTTTGGTTCTTTAGATATGTTGTGCCCTTATGATTGTTTGCGTCAAGCGGTCCGTAAGAATGTCCGCATTCAGAGCATTCGGCCGGGGATTTGCAGGTTGCCTCACCGCCGTTGTGCGCCGTAATATCAAACTTTGTACCGAAATAACAGGTATGCCAATGATTTGTGCCGTCGGATTCCCACTTGCCGTCAACATCGGTATGATTGCCAGTTGAGGAAATTTCACTGCCTGATTCGATTTTAGTGTTACAGTCGGTGCACCATTTGTCGCCGGTATAGCCGGCTTCACAGCAGGTGGGATCGGTTGTGCCGCGAATTTCGGTGTTCTTGTGGTTGGTTGCGTCTACATCACCGTACTCAATCTTGCATACCTCGCAGATAGCCTTGTTCACACAGGTGGCTTCTCCACCGGAATGATGTGCTTTATCAATGATATTGCCGCAGCCGACTGTCTGACACTCTTTCCAGTGATCGGTTTCATCCGTTGTCCAAACCGACGCAGGGTTATGAGCGTTTTTCGCAATAGATGTTCCTCTTTCTATCTCATGATTGCAGGTAGAGCAATAAGTATCGCCGGTATAGCCTTCTGCGTAACAGGTGGCTTCCTTTTGTCCCACTAAATATGTATTGCCGATATGATTTGAAAAATCCTTCTCACCGTATTCAAATGTCTCGGAGGATTTTTCATCACAAACAAGGCAGCTTTTGTAATATACTGCGGGGCTTTGGCAGGTCGCAGCCGATTTAAGATACATTTTGCTAACCGTTTCGGTAAACTTATGGTTGCCAAGCTCACCGTATTCCTGCCCGCATCCATCACAAACCGCTTTTTTCTGGCAAGTCGCATTGCCGCCGGAATGTGTGTGCGCCTTGACTGTCAGCGCAGCAGAAACGGCGCTTGCTAAGTAGTTGTCGGTTTCCTTGTAGCGCACATAGTAGGTACCGGGGGCGACCCTGGTGCTACCATTGTCGCAAGTGATCCAGCCGGTGGTGGCATTGGCAGAAATGTTATACTCCATGTCCTCGGCGGTGTTCTTAATCTCGCCGGTGCCGCTGTTCTTAATATCCCCTTTGGTTGTCAGACCGGTAGGAGCCGTCTGCGTAGCCTTATCAATGATATAGGTCACACTGACAGTGACATTGCCAAGGGTAATGCCGGCCGTGTATGTGCCCGCATTCACAGGGGCAGCCGACAGTGTATTGCCGTCCTTGACCGCATACGCGACGGATGGGGCTTTGCCGAACCAGCCTACACTTTCTACTTTCGCATTTTCATCTTTTCCATCGTTAAATTTTGTTTTTTCGGGTTTCTGAATGGTCACGCTGCCGCCGCTGAAATCGTTACCGTTATTATTCGAACAATTTTTGCAGGTTGCGGTAATGGTATCACCGCTTGCGGTGTAAGTCCAGTTATGCACATGGGTAACCATTTTCAGTTCACTGCCGTTCAACTTGGCCACATATCCGTCGGTATCGGAGATGAAGTAGTCGGATGGGGTTTTGTCACTCATATTGGCATTCCAGCCGGAGGTGAACGGGTAATCGCCATAGTCTCCGCTCACAGTCACGCCGAGCTGCGCACCCTCGGACAATTTGTCGGTGCCAATGGTGATGGTCTTGCCGGTGGGAAGATAGACATTGTTCTTCGTGTCGCCGGTGAACTTGCCGTCTGCGCCCTTTGTGCCGCCCTTGGTATTGTCGGTGACGGTCACCTCGCCGCTGACGGTGAAGATACCGCTGCCCACACACACGCCGCCGCCGAAGGTTGATATGTAATCAGATTTGTATGCATTGTTGCCGGTGATGCTGCCGCCGTACATATTGAAGGTGCCGCTGCCGCTGTACACATACACGCCGCCGCCTCTGCCTTTGGCGTCTTGGGCTTTGTTGCCAGTAATAGAGCCGCCGTACATATTGAAGGTGCCGGAACTCACATACACGCCTCTGCCGGTCTTGCTGCTTGCATGGGTGATCGTGCCGACGCCCTTGCAGTCGGTGAGGGTGAAGCTGCCGCCGGTCATATAGATGGCATCCATTCCGTCTGCGGCCGTGATTTTGTGCCCGTTGAGACAGAGGGTGACATTGTTCTCAATCTTAATGGTATACTCCGGGCTAATGTCACTGCCGAGGTAGTAAGTGCCAGTAGGAAGTATGTAGAATGTATCGTTACTGCCTTTTGTCGGTGTCCAGGATTCACCGCCTATTTTCAGCGTGTTGCCCTCCTGCTTAATCTCCTTTTCAAATGTGGTCTTGTAGGTTTCGTTTTCGTGACCGCTGCCGTTACAGGTGCTGCCCCCGCAAAGGTAGTGGGTGTGCCCGTTTGTTGTTTCCGCACACACCGTGGCCGGAACTAAACCAAACACCATGCACAAGCATAGAAATACACTTAATAATCTTTTCTTCATAGCGGTATTCTCCTTTTTGCATTGAACTTGCATTATTCTTTCTTCTACGATATATTATATTGTAAATCGTACCTTAGGGGACGAGTCAATAACTTTTACAGAAATTTGGTGAAATAATGATGAAAAAACACGATAACAGCCTATTTCAAATCGGAGAAGTTACAAAAATACTCGGAGTCACCCGCAAGGCACTGCTTGTATACGAAAATATGGGACTTCTGACACCTGCGGTAAAGGACGAAACCAACGGCTTTCGCTATTATTCGGCAAACAACATGACGCAGATCCGCTCTATCCGTTCGCTACAGGCGCTCGGTCTTTCCTTAAAGGAGGTAGCGGAATATTACTACGACACCGAAAATATGGATAAGCTTTTAGATAAGCTTTATGAGCTGCGGAAAATGTTGGACAGAAATATTCAGATGCTTCAGGTGCGTTCGGCAAAGCAAGGCGATTTCACAGTGCATAAAACCGTTCTACCGCGTCAGGTGTGCTTTTGTCGGGAATATCGGTGTAAAGATGTTGCCGAGGCAGCTATTAAACTGCGGGACACCTACATTGCCGCCGCCAGAACCGGAAAAATGTCCATGGTGGCACGTATGTTCACCGTGCGCATGACGGATGACCTGGGTATTCTTGATTTGATGTGCTGTATTCCGGTGGACGAAAGCTTTGACGGGGTCGAGCGCATGGAATTTGACGAAACGCACGCCTTGTGCATCTACTATCGCGGACCGTATGAAGGAACTGGCGAAGCCATGCGGGTGCTGATGGAACATGTGAGCAAAAACGGCATTAAACCCGCAGGACGGTTACGCTCCGTTTATTTAGAGGGACCACCCAACCGAGGCGATAACAGTGCCGATTATATTACTCAAATCGCTGTGCCGATTAAGAAATTCGAGAAGGTGTAATTGCCGGCTGACAATGCCGTAATAACAGTCAAATATGAAATCACAACAAGCAATCCCGATAAGGAGAAGCCTTGTCATCTAAACAAGGTTCTCGGCAGAAATAAACTATCCTTTTTAAGCACAGCGGATATTCATTCGCTGTGCTTTTTTGGCCTAATCCCGCCATGTGTAAGCATTCGGCGCCTGAAACAGACAAAATTTGCTCCATTCTACCTAACCCGACAAATTTTTTACCGAATGCAATGTATACTGTGTATATCAAACTTATGCGCTCTTCACAGTTGCTCTTGCATCGGATAGAATAAAATCAATGAATCCCCCATACAGCGAGGTAGTTATGAAAACAAGGAGATGTCCCTAACAACCGTGTACACTTTCAAAACATAAGGCACACAGCCGTCATAACAAGACGGTTTTTCTGTCTGCGTCCGCAAGCGGTCGTACTATGCCACAAAGCATAGTGCGGCCGTTTTTTGTTTCTCGCGAACAAATAAATCCATACAGGAGGTGACACCGATGTATCTTCCGGAAAAAGAATTCGAAGAAATGCAAAATAACGCTCTGCCATAGGTACGGCGCCCTGCCGTTCCTTAACGACAAGGTAAAACGATGGGAAAATACATAGGAAAGACACAGGTGTTGAAATAGCAAAGGCTGTTTGCAAAAAGCACCTTGCTGCGCAACAAAAACACCTCTCTTTTTTTGACCCTCGCGGTCGACAAAATTCCAAAACAAACCGTAAAAACGCCAACAAACACTACCTTATAGTCAGCCGGTCCAATAGAAAAACCTGCAACAATGCCTCCTGCGTTGCCATCCGTTGATATGAATACCGAATTCTTAATCTGCAGATTCTTTATCGTTCCATAATTATATAACGCGAAACCCTGCGGTCCGCTTCCGTTCGCATACAGTCCGCTGATAGAATGATTGTTACCATCAAATACAAGCTTTTGGTTATTGTATGGATATCCAGATGTTCTGAACACCTCGTCCCACATCCTAATGTCATCCGTCTTCGCAACAGGAGTACCATCCTCCTGAATCAATGTTCCTTCATTTACTACGATATCTGCTGTAAGCCTTGCACCCTTTGTATAAACTGTCTGTGCATTATCTGCGTAGGCATATAGTTGTCCGGCATTACTGATCTCGTAGACTCCATCTGTTTCATTGTAATGTGGTTTTTCATAATAATCACATCCGGCGTTGGTACAGAAGCCATTCTTGACATTGTGATGTGCCTCGCTTGCATCATTGGTATATCCGGTACACCCCTTATAAACCTTATACTTGTCAGATGCACAGGGATTTGGGAGCGAATTTTCCAAAGATAAATTCTGTCCCCATGTAGCAGATGACTGATTTAACAAATACGCAGCCTCACCATTATAAAAGGATTCCTTGGGTAAAAAGGTTTCTCCATCAAATGAGTGATCCCCAAAAAAATGTTGTACTAGTATCAGAGCACCCATAGCAAGAACTCCAAGACATCGTATCATTCGAATAGTTTCAAAAGGTAGAAGAATTTGCATACGTTGATTATAATCATGTTCGTCCACACAGTTATAATGGTTATCGAACCCCATATGAAGCAAGGACGGCAGCATAAATTGATAAGCGCTATTTTTTAGTCACAAGTGTTACAAAAAAGCTTGACCACAACATAATATGCCAGTGGTTTTTTCGGTGTTTTAACTTCTTTCATGGTCTTTCCTCCTGTTGTTCTGCGTTATGCTTTCTCCGTGCATTTTCGTATTATTTA
>OOAF01002449.1_pt1 | contig 10616 bp, 9 predicted proteins | sample 1671251 | NCBI WGS metagenome assembly OOAF01 (sample SAMN06348137, study PRJEB24527) | human gut metagenome | biome: human gut; feature: ankylosing spondylitis patient; material: feces | host: Homo sapiens | place: China | collected 2015-10 | reverse complement strand
TAGAGAAAGAACTTATAAAAATTTCAGCTCCCAAAAGGCTGATGGTTCGGGAATTAAGTGGTATATTATACCGTCATTTTGATGCCACGAAAAACAGGATGATATTTTTTGAAATGGCAAGTAATTTGCTAAGCTGAGATCTGAAAGATGTCCTCTGTCTAGAAGGGTTAATGGAGAGCTTCCCCTTGAGTTTCTGGAAACTCTGGGGTTGGTGCATTGACCACTGCTTTGCTGCGCCAGACGCCTGAATGCCAGCGATAAATCATCAAAATGCTTCGTAAGCCTTCATCAATGGCGTAAGCAATCCAAACACCTATCAACCCTAAATGAGCTGGGATGGCCATGGCGTAGGAAAAAGGTAGGCTGATGACCCACAGTACCAGCAAGCTACACAGTAAAGGAAATTTTACATCGCCAGAAGCGTTTAATGAGCCGACTAAAATAATATTGACTGCCCGCACGGTTTCCAACACAATTTCCACTAAGAAGACACCTCGGGAAATGTCGATAACTTCTTGATTTTTTCAGTATCCGGGTTGTCATGTGTACGGTATACAAACGGCAGTTCCTGCCAGAAATAATCCTGCGCTACCGTTTCATTGGCGATCAGCATGAAATCTTCGATGATCTTCGTTGCAACATTCCGCTCGTAAGGCTTAATCTCGACCGGTTTTCCCTTGTCATCAAGCACAATCTTCGTCTCCGGAAAATCAAAATCGATCGAGCCGCGCTTCATACGTTTTTTGCGCAGAATCGCAGCCAGTTCCTGCATCAGTTCAAACATCGGAACCAGTTCTTCATACTCTCTGATTTCATTTTCATCATGATCTTCCAGAATCTTTTTTACACTGGTATAACTCATGCGGCGGTCTACTTTGATCACGGACTCTGCAATCGTGTGATCGATCACATTTCCTTTTGTATCGATCGTCATCACACAGCTTAAGGTCAGACGGTTTTCGCCTGCATTTAAAGAACAGATCCCATTTGACAATTTATGCGGCAGCATCGGGATCACGCGGTCGACTAAATAAACAGATGTACCGCGGGATAATGCCTCCACATCCAGTGCGCTGTGCTCCTGCACATAGTTTGAAACATCCGCAATGTGCACGCCAAGCTTATAGTTATCTCCCTCTTTTGTCAGTGTGATCGCATCGTCAAGATCCTTCGCATCCTCCCCGTCGATCGTGACCGTCTGCCAGTCCCTGAAATCCATGCGTCCTGCCATATCTGCGGTGCTGACTTCGTTCGAGACATTTTCCACCTGATGCATGATCTTTTCTGAAAATTCTACCGGCAGGTCGTAAGCCTTTACGATAGACATAATGTCTGTCCCCGGATCATTGATATGACCAATGATCTCAACCACTTTCCCTTCCGGTTTTCTTCCCTCTTTGCCGTAGTCCGTGATCTCGACCACGACCTTATGTCCGCTGACAGCTCCTTTCGAACGCTCCTGCGGAATAAAAATATCTGAACCGAATTTAGGATTGTCCGGCACGGCAAATCCAAACGTCTTACTTTTTTCATAAGTACATACGATTCGTGTGGTACCGCGGGATATAATTTTTGTAATCGTACCTTCCCTGCGTTTTCCACTATTCTCAGAAGTAACCGCCACCTGAACCGTATCCATATGAAACGCACCATGCACCTGTGATTCCGGGATGAAGATATCTTCCTCTTCCCCCTCGATGCTGACAAATCCAAAACCTCTTGCATGCGCCGTAAATGTACCGATTAAGTATTTTCCTTCTGATTTGATATATTTTCCCTTGGAAGTCACCTCGATCCTTCCATCCATCACAAGCGCATCAAGTACTTCCTGCAGTTCACTGCGCTGGGATTTCGGTACTGATAAAACGACTGCCATCTCCTTTGCTTTCATCGGTACATAAAACTCATCGCAGATAAACTGGTAAATTGTCTTTTTCCGTTCTTCTAAAATTGTTTTCTCCATAAACCCCGTCCTTTTTTCTTATGAAAAAAATGACTGCCGCATCTGCGACAGCCATCCATTCATCTTAAAAAATACTCATATTTAATACCGCTGCAATCACGATAAACAAGATAACAAAAATTCTGGTCAGTTTTACTAACATACCTTCCATGGAACGTCCTTTGTTCTTGCCCCAATATGTGTCTGCTGCACCTGCGATTGCTCCAAGTCCTGCGGATTTACTTTCCTGCATTAAGATGATAACTGTCAATGCCACACTGATTATAATAAAAACTACAGTCAAAATTGTTTTTACAACTGCCACGATCGTTCCCTCCTAGGTTACAAACTCACAACTTTAATCATTGTAACATAGACGTTTCCTTTTTTCAACCCATTTTTTCAGCTTTCTGCTTTTCAGTGATTTCTTCCGGCACAAACACCGCATCCTCTGCCAGTTCCTCCTCAATGCGTAAAAGCTGGTTATACTTGCTGGTGCGCTCTGCGCGGCACGGTGCTCCCGTCTTGATCTGTCCGGCATTGACCGCCACTGCAAGGTCTGCGATAAATGCATCCTCCGTCTCCCCGGAGCGATGGGAAATGACCGTATGATATCCGGCTGACTTCGCCATCTCAATCGCATTTAACGACTCCGTCACGGTTCCGATCTGGTTTACTTTGACAAGGACTGCATTTGCAGCACCAAGTTTAATTCCGCACTGGATACGTTTGGGATTGGTCACAAACAGATCATCTCCGACAAGCTGTACTTTATCACCAAGTCTCTTTGTCAGTTTCTGCCATCCTTCCCAGTCATCTTCGAACAATCCGTCCTCGATAGAAACGATCGGGAACTGCTGCACGAGTTCCTCATACATGGCGATCATCTCTTCAGAACTTCTTGCGATCTCCTGTTCTTCCCCATTTCCCTTTGACTCTCCCGGAAATACATAGACGCCGCGCGCCTCGTCATACAGTTCACTCGCCGCCGCATCCATCGCATAAACGATATCCTCCCCGACACGGTAACCTGCCTTTTCCACCGCTTTTGAGAGATAAGAAAACGCTTCTCCCGTATTCTTAAAATCCGGTGCAAAACCGCCCTCATCCCCGACTGCTGTACTCATACCGTTTTCGTTTAAGATCTGGCGCAGAAAATGATATACTTCTGCACCCATTTTAAGGGCCTGTGAGAAACCGCGTGCTCCGACCGGCATGATCATAAATTCCTGAAAATCAAGCGTATTTTTTGCGTGGACACCGCCGTTGATCACGTTCATCATCGGAACCGGGAGCGTTTTGGCATTGGTTCCGCCAAGATAGCGGTATAATGGCATATCCAGTGCCTTTGCAGCCGTCTTTGCACAGGCAAGCGATACCCCGAGGATCGCATTTGCCCCAAGGTTTCCCTTATTATCGGTTCCGTCAAGTTCCACCATTGCGCGGTCTAATTTTGCCTGCTCTAACACATTCATCCCAAGCAGCATTTCCCGGATTTTTGTGTTTACATGATCCACGGTCTTCTGCACACCAAGGCCGAAATAATCTTTATCACCATCACGCAGTTCGATTGCCTCAAATCTTCCCGTACTTGCACCGGAAGGAACAGACTCTCTCGCCGTGATCTTTTTGCCGGTTGTCTCTGTCTCGGCAGTCACCTCGACCTCCACCGTCGGATTTCCTCTTGAATCCAATATCTGTCTTGCATGCACATCTGTGATCTTAATTTTTAATGACATAAAAAAATTCCCCTTTCACACAATCTTTTTCCGTAGTATGTGTAATCGGGGAATCATTTATAACTTTTTTACGGTAAAATAAATTTTTGCAGCGTCGTATATAAAAGTTTCGGATCGATCGGTTTTGCAAGGTGTTCATTCATCCCTGCTTCTTTCGTCTGTCTTCTGTCCTCATCTCCTGCGTTTGCTGTCATTGCAATGATTGGAAGTTCTTTGACATCTGCTCTGTCTAAAGCACGGATCTGTCTTGCTGCCTCAATTCCGTCTAAAACCGGCATGCGAATATCCATCAATATTGCATCAAAATAGTATTCCGGGGCATCTGTCACAAGTTCCACCGCTTTCTTGCCATTTTCCGCTGTGACAACCTCAAACTGTTTCTTTTCCAAAAGTCCCTTTGCAACGATGACATTAAGCGGATGATCCTCAACAAGTAGAATCCGCTTTCCCTCAAAACTGATATTCTCTGTTCTTTCCTTCCGCGCCTTTTTCCGGCGGTCAAAATCAAGTTTTGCGGTCACGGTAAACACGGTGCCTTTTCCTTCCGCACTCTCTACCGTAATGTCACCATCCATCATCCTTGCATAATTGCGCGCAATGGACAGTCCCAGACCGCTCCCTCCATAAACACGGGTATTTTCTTCATGCTCCTGTGTAAAAATTTCAAATACTTTTGGCAGAAAATCTTTTGCGATACCAATTCCATTATCGGAAACGACTGCGGTCAGCTGTACTCTTCCATCCGTTTCCTGCTCTGCAACAGAGACGTTGACATTTCCACCTTTGGGAGTAAATTTCACCGCATTGTTGATCAGATTTACCATGATCTGTTCTAACCTTGTGGAATCCCCAATATACACTTCCGAGATTGTCTTTCTTCTTTCAAAAGAATAGCCGACACCTGCCATGACTGCCTGTGCCTTCGCTAACATATTGACATTATCCCAGAACTTATCTCCCTCAAATGCCCGGATAGCAAGTTTCATGCTGCCACTCTCGATTCGCGACATATCAAGAATATCATTTAGCAGTGCTAAAAGATATTGGGATGCTGAATCCAGTTTTTCCGTATAATCAAGCACCTGCTCCCTGTCATCAAGTGATGAGCGTATCATGGAATTTAAACCGATGATCGCATTCATAGGTGTCCGTATCTCATGGCTCATTCCGGCTAAAAATTTCGTTTTTGCCTCATTGGCTGCCTCTGCCATCTTCAGTGCTTTCTCCAGCTGCTCCTGTTTTTCTTTTTCTTCTTTCACAATGTCCTCAACATCGGAAAGCATTAAAAGCAGTGTACCTGTCTGTTGATTTAAATACATACAGCGGATCTGTTTCTGACGGTACTTTCCATTTTTCGAACGCAGCGGAACCTCTACGATATACACATCCTGTGATTTTAAATGTTCACGGATATTCGACAATTCCATAGCTTCTGACAACCGCTTCTTTTCTTCCGGCGTTTCCACGCGGTCGGCCAGACATTGCAGCTCACCTTCATATTGATCCTGTTCAGCCTGTGAATCAAGCGCATACTGACCGCCAGTATGCAGGTGATCCCCGCCTGCATCAGATACATCTGGATGGGACACACCAGAAAACAGAATGCAAGTCCCACCAGAAGATAATATGCCGTTGTGCTTTCCCGTCCACCAAATATAATATGATTCATGGCAAAAAAGGAACCTATTGCAACGTACTCGACCGCGATCAAAACAGACAAACGGATACCTGAATCTCTTTTCGAATAAAAGGAAACAAACAGTAAGATCAGAAACAATGCTGCATATAAAATACACATATGTTCATGGTAATAGTCTGCCTGTTTTCTCCATAATATGTAAAATGCCAGCATAAATGACAGGCACACCATGGAACTGTTTAAGACACAGAGCACGACTCTGTTCTCATGATCCACCTGCTGCCTGCATTCTGCCAGCACATCCGCTTTCAAAAATTTTTTCAGTTTTTCTTTCCAGTCTTCCCAAAACTTCATCATTCTGTCCCGATTCCTTTGGTCTTTAAGAAATCTACCCAGATGTTGTATTTCGACCCGTACAGATGCAGATTGTCAAACGTAAGCTCCTGTTTTAATCCACCCTGATCATCGCACACCACTTCATTGACATCAATATAAAACACACGAACACCATCCGCAAGCTGCTGTATGCGCTGATTTCTCGCATCAATGCCCGGATTATTAAAAATCGGATCTGAATCAGATTTTTTCTGGGTCACATGCATGATCGCCTGCACATAAATGACCGCATCCGGCTGCAGTGTTTTGAATTTCTCCACTGCATTCTGATACTCATTCATAAACCCGTCCAGTGTTCCACGTCCCATCTCATTGATACCGATCTGAAAATACACCTTTTTATACTGCTTTGCCTTCAAGGCTTCCTCTAATGTCACCTTTTTCCCGTTGACCTCACAGAATGCATCTTTCCACAGATCATAAATATTCATACCAACAGTTGCGAAAAAATCGGAATGATCCAGTCCACCATAATCATGCAGACCTACCGTTCTCGAATCTCCAATAAAAACTGCATCATCAAAATAACTGTCATCCACCTGTATAAATTTCTTTGGTTTTGCAGCCGCCGTTTCTGTATCCTGCATTACTGTTTCCGTCTGCCCTGCCACGTTTTCCTCATCCGTCATTTCTGTACTTGCAATGACACTTTCCTGGTTCTGTGGTTTTGTTCCATCCGGCAACAGATCCGGCAACTCTTTACTCCAAGGATAAATTTTATCATGAATTCCGTCTAACACCAATACAAAATACGGAGTTTTTTTTACATCGATGGAATAATTTTTATAGATCCCGTCTTTTTTTAAATATCCGATCAGGGAAAGTACCCCCCAGCCAATGATCAAAAAGACAGCAACCCTGCATTTCATTATTTTTTTCACGCTTATTCACCAGTCCTAAAAATTAAAGTACAAAAACGGGTTATTCGTAGAAACTGCCATATAATAAAGACTTAATCCTAACACCACGATCACCGCCAGACTCCCCAGCCATTTTTTTTCAAATACCTTATATAAAGCTGTCGGGTATGGAGTTGAAAAAACAATCCCCATCAGAAACAGTGGACCGTAATCTTTCAGATACTGCAAAAAATCCATCTGTCTGACCGTTTCTCCCACACCGAAAAATGGAAACATTCTTGCATAATAGACACCAAGCTGTCCTACATCCGCAATCGCAAATGCCATCCAGGTAAGCGGTACTACAAGCACCAGATATACATGGGAAAGTATTTTGCTTTTTTTCAGAAACTGCAGTAAAAATGCTTTTTCCAAAGCAAGCAGTAAGAGCAGTGATGCTCCCCAGATCAGAAAATGCCCCTCTGCCCCATGCCAGACGGCAGTCAGACTCCATACCACAAATAAATTAAATATCGTACGCGCTTTTCCCTTCCTGTTGCCGCCAAGCGGAATATAGACATATTCCCGGAACCAGCGTCCAAGCGTAATATGCCATCTTCTCCAGAATTCGGATACCGATCTTGAAATATAGGGATGTTTAAAGTTTTTCGGAAATTCAAATCCAAGCATCCGTCCCAGTCCCAATGCCATCAGAGAATAACCGGAAAAATCAAAATAAAGTTCGATCGAATATGCAAACGCTCCCATCCATGCCAACGGTGTTGAAATACTTTCAAAGCCGATTGCCTGGATGTTATTCCACAAAAGTCCAATACGGTCTGCAACGATCACCTTTGCACCAAGTCCCAGTATCAGTGTTTTTAATCCGGATTCAAACTGTTCGAAAGTAACGGTTCTGCTGCATAAAGCCATACGGACCTCCGAATAGTTGATGATCGGTCCGGCAATCAGCTGTGGAAACATCGTCACATACGTTCCAAGCCGGATAAACGATTTTTCCACCGGCACCCTTCCCCGGTAAACATCGATGATATAGGCTGCAATCTGGAACGTATAAAAACTAATACCGAGCGGCAGCTTATCCATGAAACCGCTATACTTAAAAAGGAATAAAACACCAAAGTCGTAACACAGCGCCACGATCAGCAAAATCAGCTGTTTTTTCCCTCTTCCCTCATAAGTATCCCGGTACATCAGCCTGCCAAAAACATAGTTGATCACCACAGAAGCAAGTAAAAGCACTACATATTCTGCCTCACCTGCCGTATAAAATAAAATACTGCCCGCAAATAACACCGCATTTTTCCATTTCTGCGGCGTCACATAATACATCAGTAAAAAAACCGGCAAAAACCGGAATAAAAATTCAAAACTGCTAAATACCATCTTATCGGCTCTTTCTAATCTACATCATTTTTCAACACCGATTATTATAGCCAAAAAAATGCCTTATAACCACCTGTTAAGCAAAGTTAGTAAATTTGTAAATTTTTTGTGATTTTTGTTACATCTTGGAAATATTTTTCAATCTCCCCGACAAAGTACAAAGACCCAAATGCGATCGTTTTGTGTGCCACCTCCAGCCGTCCCGGCATCAGTTCGTCAAAAGAGTGTAAAAGTCCGGCATCGCAGATTCCCTTTGCCCGGATCTTCTCCGACAGCTCCTGTGCCGCCAGTGCCCTCTCTGACTCTACCGTCACCGTCTTAAAATCCAGTGCAAGCGGCAGTAATTCCTCGATCATTTCCTCATAGTTTTTATCTGCCATAACTCCCATGACAAAATGAAACTTCTCTCCCGGGAACAAAGTACGAAGACTTCCCGCTAATGCCGCCACTCCGTTACCATTATGTGCACCATCCACCATAAAAAACGGTTCCCGGCTTAGGATCTCCATCCGTCCTGCCCATCTTGTCTTTTTGATTCCTTCTCTGATATAGTATTCTGCCTTTTCATCTGAAATTCCTCTGTCTTTCAGAAAAATTTCTGCGGCAAGGATCGCAGCAGCCGCATTTTCATACTGGTGGACACCAAGCATTGCCATCTCAAGATTTTTATATTTCTGATAGGAAAAATACTGTCTGCCATTTTCATAGCGGCATTCGGTCACGTCATGCATATCCGCAATCTTTATCTCAGTAACTGCTTCTTTTTCCGCTGTTTCCAGCAAAACATCCATTGCATCTTTTTTCTGGCTCTCTAATACCAGTTTTGTACCCTTTTTGATAATTCCCGCCTTCTCCGCCGCAATTTTATCTAATGTATCACCTAAAACCGCCATATGGTCATACCCGATTTTCGTGACCACCGTAACCTCCGGCACGCCGATTGCATTGGTTGAATCTAATCTTCCCCCAAGCCCGGTCTCTATCACGGCAGCCTGACACTGTCTGTCCCTGTAATAGAGCAGTGCCATTGCCAGACAATAATCAAACATCGTCGGTACTGTCCCAAAGTCCTCCTCAAGCAACATGTTTCCAAGTTTTGTCACTTCTTCACGGGATATCATCTGTCCGTCCACACAGATCCGCTCCCTGAAATCAACCAGGTGCGGTGAGGTAAACATTCCGGTACGAATCCCTGCTTCCTTTAAAATTGAGCACAAAAAAGCAGAGACGGAACCTTTTCCGTTCGTCCCCGCTATATGGATCACACTCATATTCTGCTGTGGTCTGCCTAACTTTTCCAGCATCAGCGCTGATACCTCTGCCCCCGGACGGTTTCCAAACCGTCTCTGATGTTCGATCTGATCTAATACTTCCTCATATGTCAGTTCTTTCATATACTGTCCTTTCCCTGACGGATGCTGCAGTCCTCATACGCCGGCAGATCGGTAACTGACACTTATTCCGCCGTATTAAACTGCGATAATAACACCGCCGTCATTTGCATACATTGTGCTGACGCCCGCTGTATCCGTAACAATGATTTTTTTGAACTTTGCTATCTTTTCAATTTTTTCCTTTACTGCTTTTGCTCTCTCCGGACAATTACAGTGTGAAATTGCAAGCACCCTGTTCTCACAGTTTTTTGTCTTTGCAATCACATCCTGAATCATCTTATCCAGCGCTTTGTTCATGCCACGCGCCTGACCAAGCTGACAGATCGATCCTTCCTCTGTAGAACCCATTACCGGCTTGATATTTAATGTATTTGCAATAAATGCCTTAAGATTTGTCAGACGTCCGTTTTTTCGCAGAGTCTCTAATGTTTCAAGTACAAAAAATGTATTCATGGAACTGATATATTTCTCTGTTGCCGCAACAACTTCCTCAAAACTCATACCGGCCTCTTCACACTCCTGCACTTTCATACCGATCAGTGTCTCACCGACGGAAGCGGAACGGGAATTGAATACATAAATCTTCTTCTCGCCCGGATGTTCCTCCTCAAATAAATTTTTTCCAAGTTCGGCACTGTTATAAGATCCGGAAAGCTTGCCGGATAAAGTTACCACATATACATGATCGGCATCCCCTTCATAGGACTTCATATATTCATCCGGAGACGGGCATGCAGACTTTGGTCCGGTAACACTTTCCTTTACCCTGCGAAGAAAATCCTTCTGGTCAAATGTCTCGTCATCGCGGATATAGCATCCATCTACCTCTAACTCTAACGATACATTCTGATAATGTCCATCCTTTTTTAAATCTTCCGGCAGTTCTCCACAACTGTCAATCACGATCTTGTACATATCTTATAACCTCCATAGTCCGACAATTTGTTATTCAAAAACTTTTTATATGTTATTTTTTTCCATTACATGTAGTATCAATTACTACATAACATTAGCACAAAAACTTTGTTTTGTATAGAGGTTTCTATTATATTTTATATATTTTTTATCTGATATCTTTTCTACGAAAATTTCAGGATCAGTACATTCTGATCTCTGTCCTCAATATACGATAATCCTGTAATTCCCTCACAATAATCGCGGATATGCTGTTCATCGATCAGATATGCTTTTGCCTGATCATATAAAGATATATCCGAAAAACGAATCTCCTCCGTGACAGCTCCATTACGATAAGCAGCG
>OOAF01002443.1_pt1 | contig 10636 bp, 9 predicted proteins | sample 1671251 | NCBI WGS metagenome assembly OOAF01 (sample SAMN06348137, study PRJEB24527) | human gut metagenome | biome: human gut; feature: ankylosing spondylitis patient; material: feces | host: Homo sapiens | place: China | collected 2015-10 | reverse complement strand
CTTTGTCGCCTATTTTCTTAGAAAGCACAACTCCAACTGATAAATCAATCACATCTTCTTTCGTCGCCCTTCCTCCGCCAAGTATCATTGAAGCCTTTCCTATTCTTTCTGACTGGATTGCTTTAACATATCCATCACATTCTGCGTAAATTTCCGTTACTGTATCAGCAACTTTAAGTTTATCCGTGTTGTACACTGCATCTGGATTTCCCCCCTGTGCTTTGACGAATTCTGCCATCTTATCGAGTGCGCTTCCGTCACTGATTACCCTTTCAAGTTCTTTTCTTGCAGTCTCTTTGTCAAGGTCATTCCTTGCTGCAAGAACCATATAAGTTCCAAGATTAAGAACCAGTTCCGTCAAATCCTCCGGTCCTTCACCCTTTAAAGTATTGATAGCTTCAATAACCTCAAGTGCATTGCCGACTGCATATCCTAACGGCTGATCCATATCAGTAATAAATGCTGTTACATTTCTTCCAGCGCCTTTTCCAATACGCACCATCTCTTTTGCAAGACTTTCGGCATCAGCCTCATTTTTCATAAATGCGCCGCTTCCTGTCTTGACATCAAGAACAATCGCGTCAGCACCTGAAGCCAGCTTCTTGCTCATAATGCTGCTAGCAATAAGCGAAATATTCTCGACCGTTGCCGTAACATCCCTTAGTGCATATATCTTCTTATCTGCAGGTGCAAGATTACCTGTCTGCCCAGTTATTGCAATTCCTATATCATTAACCTGCTTAACAAATGCTTCCTCAGACAGAGAAGTGTTAAATCCCGGAATACTTTCCAGTTTATCAATCGTGCCTCCTGTATGTCCAAGTCCTCTTCCACTCATCTTTGCAACTTTGCCGCCAAGTGCTGCAACCATAGGTGCAAGAACAAGCGAAGTCTTATCTCCCACACCGCCTGTACTGTGCTTGTCTACTTTAACTCCATTAATAGCCGACAAATCCAGCTTATCTCCGCTGTTTTCCATTGTAAGAGTCAAGTTAAGAGTCTCATCATAATCCATATGCCTGAAATATATTGCCATAAGAAGCGCAGAAACCTGATAATCAGGTATATCACCCCTCACATAGCCATTAACAAAGAAATCAATCTCTTCTTTGGTCAGTTTCCCGCCGTCTCTTTTCTTCTCTATAATATCAACCATTCTCATAGTGCAGACCTCCTACATAATCTTTCCAAGAAAACTCTTTCCTATCTTAACCGGTTCTGTACCAAAAATCCCAGCCAGAGTCTGTGCTATGTCAGCATAAGTGTCACCCGTTCCAAGATTAATGCCCCGTTTTAAACATTTGCCATATACAAGCAGCGGAACATATTCCCTTGTATGGTCAGTTCCCTTATAGGTTGGGTCACAGCCGTGGTCAGCCGTGATAACAAGCATATCAGTATCTCTCATCACATCAAGTACTTCTGCCAATCTTTCATCAAACTCCTCAAGACCCTTTGCATAGCCCTTGTAATCTCTTCTATGTCCCCATGTTGAATCAAACTCAACCAGATTAGTATATATAATTCCTTTATTATCCTGCTTCATATAATCAAGTGTTACATCCATTCCATCCTGATTATCATTAGTGTGCTTAGACTCTGTAAGTCCAACTCCGGCAAAAATATCATGAATCTTACCGACTCCGATTACATCAAGCCCTTTATCACGGACTCTGCACAATATATTATCCTCACTTGGCTTTAGTGAGAAATCCCTTCTGTTAGGTGTTCTCTTATAATTGCCATTCTCCCCGACAAAAGGTCGTGCAATAACTCTTGCCACAGCATTCTTTCCTGTAAGGATATGTCTTGCCGTCTCACACATTTCATAAAGTTTCTCAACAGGCACAAAATCTTCATGACATGCTATCTGGAAAACTGAATCTCCTGATGTATATACAATTGGTTTTCCTGTCGCAACATGTTCATCGCCAAGTTCTGCAATTATCTGTGTTCCTGAAGCCGGCTTATTGCAAAGAATCCCCGGAACTCCTGTCTTTTTAATAAATTCATCAATAATACTGTCTGGGAATCCATCAGGATACACCGGGAACGGATTCGGAGAATATATTCCTGCCATCTCCCAGTGTCCAATCGTTGTGTCTTTTCCGTCAGATACTTCTGCAAGTTTTCCAAAACATCCAATAGGATTATCACATTTTTCAAGATTATGCGCACCGTCAATATTGCCAATTCCAAGCTTTACCATATTAGGAATATTAAGGCCTCCATTAGCCTTGGCAGTATGTCCCAATGTATCTGCGCCCACATCACCGAACTTAGCTGCGTCCTTAGCTCCACCAATTCCAACACTGTCTAAAACAATCCATATAATTCTGTTAATATCCATATCACGCCTCCTGTCAGTCTTTAATATATTGTACCACAAACAGCACTTTCTGCATTATTATTTTGCATTTTTCAAAACAAATGTTATAATCACATAGACATTGTATGTTTTATGCAAATGTAATTATTTAATATACATTTTTAAGGAGAAAATTATATGAGTTTTGAGTTCGTCACAAAGCTTCCTACACCTACTGAAATAAAAGAACAGTACCCTGTACCGGAAGAAATAAAAGCATTAAAAGCTGAAAGAGATGCTGAAATTGCTGATGTTATCACCGGCAAATCAGACAAACTTCTTGTTATTATCGGACCTTGCTCAGCAGATAATGAAACTGCTGTTCTTGATTACACATCAAGACTTGTTAAGGTTCAGGAGAAGATTAAAGACAAAGTTATTATTATTCCAAGGGTTTACACTAACAAACCAAGAACTACAGGAGTAGGTTACAAGGGAATGCTTCACCAGCCAGATCCTGAAAAGAAGCCTGACCTTCTTGCTGGTCTTGTTGCAATCAGAAAAATGCATATTGATGTAATGAAAGAGACACATCTTAGTCCTGCTGATGAAATGCTTTACCCTGAAAATTACTGGTATCTTTCAGATGTTCTTTCATATGTTGCCGTTGGTGCAAGATCAGTTGAAAACCAGCAGCACAGACTTGTATGTTCAGGAATTGATGTTCCAGCCGGAATGAAGAATCCTACAAGTGGAGATTTTTCAGTTATGTTAAATTCTGTAGTTGCTGCCCAGTCTAAGCAGACATTTATATACAGAAACTGGGAAGTTAATACACCAGGCAACCCTCTTACACACACAATATTAAGAGGTGCTGTAAATAAACACGGTCAGACCATTCCTAACTATCACTATGAAGATTTGATAAGACTCTACAACATGTATGCTGCAAGAGACCTTGAAAATCCTGCTGTTATCGTTGATGCTAACCACAGCAACTCTGGCAAGCAGTATCTTGAGCAGATTCGAATTGTCAAGGAAGTACTTCATAGCTGCCACCACTCTGCTGATGTCAAAAAGCTCGTTAAGGGTGTTATGATTGAAAGCTATATCGAGCCGGGCAACCAGAAGGTTGGCGATGGCGTTTATGGTAAATCAATTACTGACGCATGCCTCGGCTGGGATCAGTCAGAAAAGCTTTTATACGATATTGCAGATCTTGTGTAAAAATGTTTTCATTATATCGGGATTTAAGTAACTTTCTGTAAATGTTCCGATTAATGTAAGTAACAATGACATACTGACTATTATGATCGTTCTTCTTACCGTGTCTGCCCTGTTAAGGAAATAATGACACATAAGCAGGACGGTCATTATATATAGAATGTAATGCGGAAACAGCCACACAAGAACCATCAGTACTCCGCCTGCTCCATGGTACATAACCGCCTTAGTCATGCATATTCCCAGACAGAATCCGTTATACAGACACAGCCAGTACACATACAGTTTTCTGAATGGTGTAATCATAAATACTGCAAGCGTCACAAATCTCTTCAGCCTGTAAGCAATCACTTCCTGCCACACATCTGCATATGCTGCATTTGAATTGATATATGCAATCAGATATTCTGTCGAAAACACATCCCCATAACACCACATTTTTACAAAGCATGTACCAAGTATAATGCCGGCAATAATCAACGCAGCAAACTTTACATTTTTAATTAAACACAATAAAAAAGTCCTCATATATAACCGTCAAAATGTACTTTGAACCAATATATGAAGACTTTGTCTTAATTATTCTTTTTTAGTAACGCATCATATGCAAGAACCGCCGAGATTGTCTTTGAATCCTGTATTGTTCCTGCAAATATCATATCTTTAAGCTCATCCAGCGTATAGCTTTCTACATCTATGAACTCATCTTCATCCAAATGCTGGCTTGTTTTCTTAAGATTCGTTGCAAGATATACATCAATAACCTCATTACAGAATGCAACCGCCGTAACAACCGATATAAGCTTTGTAAGATTATCTGATCTGTATCCGGTCTCTTCCTCAAGCTCTCTTGCTGCCGCATTGATTGTAGGCTCATCCCAGCCATTAAGACCTCCTGCCGGAATCTCAATAGTCTCTCTGTCAAGTGCGTCCCTGTACTGCCTTACCATAAGCAGTCTTCCGTCATCTAACACCGGAACAACTGCCGCCGCGCCACGGTGTTCTATGTAATCCCAATTAGCTCTGTGTCCCTCAGGTGTCTCAATAACATCTGTATATATTTCAAGCATTGAACCCTTGTATTTTAAAATTCTGTCAACTCTTTTAATATGCTCCTTCATAATCAGCCTCTCTATATAAAATACAACTTAATAATTAAATATTAATTAGCGGCAAAGTTACTTAATGCTTGTACATTTGTCATAGCAAGCGTCGGTTGCCTTGATAAGTGCATTTCTGAAGCCGTTCTCTTCAAGCGCAGATACAGCCTGAATTGTAGTTCCGCCAGGTGAGCATACCTTATCCTTAAGTGCTGCAGGGTGTTCTCCTGACTCAAGTACCATCTTTGCTGAACCAAGAACAGTCTGAGCAACCATCTTATATGCATCATCTCTCTTAATGCCATACTTTACAACACTGTCCGCCAATGCCTCAATAAACATATATACATATGCCGGTGAACTGCCGCTTGCACACACAACTCCATCCATAAGTTTTTCATCAACATAAACAACTTTTCCAAATGAAGTAAAAAATTTATCTATAACATCCCTCTCATCAAATGAAAAATCTGATGCATTGAAAGAAACACCCGTCATGCCTTCACCAATAAGGGCTGGTGTATTAGGCATTGCTCTTACAACTCTTATATTGCTTCCAAGAGCATTTTTTATTGATGCTATTGTAATTCCCGGTGCTATTGATATAACAACGCTTTCCTCTGTAACAACATTCTCAATATTCTTAAGTACTGCAGGATACATCTGTGGTTTTACTGCAAGAACAATATACTTTGCATTATTACCGCACTCTGCATTACTTTCAGCAAATCTTGTTCCTGTCTCATTAGCAATTCTTGCACATTTTTCCTTATCTGGTGATGAAAATATAATATCTGATGGTGAAAATGCTGCCAAAGCACCTTTAAGCATTGCATATCCCATGTTACCCATTCCAATAAAACCAATCTTAGCCATATGTATATCCTCCCAACTATATCATGATATATAACATCTGATTATTATATATCCGGTTATTAAATAAGCTTGCTTATAAAAAGCAAGCTTATATTAATTATATTCATTTAATTATTTGTTTTCAAGTAACTTTTCTACACTTACAAGCTTAACACAGAGAACAAAAAGATCAGCAGCCTGCTTCATCTCTTCTGGAGTTGGGAATGATGGGGCAATTCTTATATTAGAGTCCTTAGGGTCCTTTCCATAAGGGAATGTTGCGCCTGCACCTGTAAGCTTAACACCTGCTTCTTTACATTTTGCAACTATTGCCTTGGCACATCCGTCCATAGCTTCAAATGATATAAAATATCCACCCTTAGGCTCTGTCCATGAACCAATTCCGAGTCCACCAAGTTCTTCTTCGAGAACACTTTCTACAGCCTCAAACTTAGGTCTCATAAACTCAGCATGCTTTCTCATATGTTCCTTAAGTCCGTTGATATCCTTAAAGAATCTCACATGTCTTAACTGATTAAGCTTATCATGTCCTATTGTCTGGATTGTAAGCTGCTTTTTGATATCTGCAATATTATTAGCAGATGTAGCAAGTGCTGCAATACCTGAACCTGGGAAGCTCACCTTAGAAGTTGAAGCAAACTCAAATACCATATCAGGGTTACCAGCTTTCTCACATTCACTGATGATATCAGCTATCTCATCCTTATTGTCATCATATAAATCATGGATAACATAAGCGTTATCCCAGAAAATTCTGAAATCTTCAGCAGCTGGCTTAAGTGCAGCCATTCTCTTAACTGTTTCTTCAGAATATGTATATCCCTGAGGATTAGAATACTTTGGAACGCACCAGATACCCTTTACAGAAGCATCCTTGCTTACATACTCTTCTACCATACCCATATCTGGACCAGACTCTGACATTGGAATGTTAATCATCTCAATTCCAAATCTTTCTGTGATTGCAAAATGTCTGTCATATCCAGGAACCGGACATAAGAATTTAATCTTATCAAGCTTGCACCATGGAGTATTACCAAGAATACCATGTGTGTATGCTCTTGAAATCTGGTCATACATAATATTAAGACTTGCGTTTCCATACACAATAACATGATCTGGTGTTGTTCCCATCATATCTGCCATAAGCTTCTTTGCTTCTGGAATACCATCTAAAACACCATAGTTTCTGCAATCTGTTCCGTCTAAAGCCTTAAGGTCTGATGAACTATTGATTGTATCAAGAAGTCCTAATGAAACATCAAGCTGCTTAGCTGATGGCTTACCTCTTGACATATCTAATGCAAGCCCCTTTGCCTTAGCTTCTGCATACTCTTTGTTCAAGCTTTCCTTTAAAGTTAAAAGCTCTTCTTTACTCATATCATTGTACTGCATAATCTTCCTCCTAATCAGCATATAATCAACATGCTCTATTCTACAATGTATGATTCATAATTGCAAATATTTTTAAAAATAACTTAATATTTTAAAACATCTCTCTAAAATGCTTAATTATATTAAGTGTATTAAAATCAAAAAAGGCTGTCACATAACGAATTAACATTATGTAACAGCCTTGGTTTATGTTAGTTTACTTTGCGTAATCTACAGCTCTTGATTCTCTGACAATACTAACCTTGATCTGACCAGGATATTCCATCTGATCCTCAATCTGCTTAGAAATGTCACGAGCCATGATTACCATATCTGAATCACTAACGACTTCAGGAACTACCATAACACGAACCTCTCTACCTGCTTGAATGGCAAAGGATTTCTCAACTCCCTTGAATGAGTTGGTAATATCTTCTAATTGTTTCAGTCTGTTTGTATAAGTTTCTAACGTTTCTCTTCTTGCACCAGGTCTTGCAGCTGAAATTGTATCAGCAGCCTGTACAAGACAAGCAATTAAGCTTTCTGGCTCAACGTCTCCATGATGTGCTTCTACTGCATTAATAACAAGAGCTGATTCTTTATATCTTCTACAAAGATCAACACCTAACTGAATATGTGAGCCTTCCATCTCGTGGTCAACAGCTTTACCAATATCATGTAATAAACCAGCACGCTTAGCCATCTTAACATCAAGTCCTAACTCTCCAGCTAAGAGACCTGTAAGCTGTGCTACTTCAATAGAATGCTTTAAAACATTCTGTCCATAACTTGTTCTGAATCTTAACTTACCTAAGAGTCTTACAAGCTCTGGATGGATACCATGTACACCAACCTCAAGGGTTGCAGCTTCACCTTCTTCTTTAATTAATGTCTCGACTTCTTTCTGGGCTTTCTCAACCATCTCCTCAATTCTTGCTGGATGAATTCTTCCATCAAGTATGAGCTTCTCAAGAGCGATTCTTGCAACCTCTCTTCTTACCGGATCAAAGCCCGACAAAACTACAGCCTCAGGTGTATCATCAATGATAAGTTCAACACCTGTAAGAGTTTCAAGAGTTCTGATATTTCTACCCTCTCTACCAATAATACGGCCTTTCATTTCGTCATTAGGAAGCTGAACTACTGATATTGTTGTCTCAGCCACATGGTCTGCGGCGCATCTCTGAATTGCATTAACAACAATCTCCTTAGCCTTCTTGTCTGCTTCCTCTTTTGCTCTGCTTTCTAATGTCTTAATCATTACAGCAGTATCATGTTTAACTTCGTCTTCAACAGTCTTTAATAGATATTCTTTTGCCTGTTCGGAGGTCAATCCTGAGATTCGTTCAAGTTCCTGCTGTCTCTTCTTCTCAAGTTCTTCAACCTTTTGCTTCTGTTTACCAAGTTCTTCTTCTTTCCTGGTAATGTTAGAGTCGCGTTTCTCTACAGCCTCAATCTTTCTGTCAAGTGTCTCTTCTTTTGAAAGAACTCTCTTTTCATACTTGCTTATCTCAGCTCGTCTTTCCTTAGTTTCCTTCTCAAGTTCGTTCTTAGTCTTTAAAGACTCTTCCTTGACTTCCAAAAGAGCTTCCTTTTTCTTGGTTTCAGCTGTCTTAAGAGCTTCATCTATTATCTCTCTTGCTTTCTCATTGGCATTACCGATTGTTGCATCGTTACGCTTGTTGATTGCATTAGACGAGATAAACCAAGTAATAGGAGCGACTATCACTAAAGTAGCAATAATTGCGATTACTATTGGAATCAACGCAGGAGCACCTCCTTATTTAGTTTTCATTGTACCAAAAATACAACAATCTAATATTATACTCAATTGTCGATTATGTCAAGGAAAAGCCCCTTAGAATCCAATGCTTTATTAATAATATCCATACTGAATCCTTTACGATATAATGCAGCTTTGACCTTCTGAATCTCTTTATAATCAGTATTCGCAAAATCAATATGCTTTCTTTCAACAAACAACTTTGCCTGTTCTAATTCTATATCACAGTTATCCGCATAAAATTCGTCACAAACTCTGCTGATAATATCTGCATCAACGCCTTTCTGCTTTAACTTAAGTTCAATCTGTCTTCTTGGCTTATTACCTGCCTTAAAATTAACATAATTCTCTGCAAAACGCTCATCATTAATATATCCAAACCTGGTTACATACTCTAATGCATAATCTATACACATATCAGGATAATATCCATCTCTAAGCTTGTCCTCTAAACCTTTTCTTGTATAATCCTTATTCTTAAGCAATGCCATCGCTCTTACCGTTGCACGCTTAGATAACACATCATCTATCAGAGAATCATATGCTTCTTTCCTGACAGACTCTCCATCCTTAATTCCAAACTTTCTTAATTCTGCTGCATATAAAGCAAATGCAGGCTCATAATTAATATATACAAGCCTGCGTTTCTTAGTAAGTTCTTTAATGGATGTGACAATAAGTTCAATATTATCTTCCATAACTCACCTTAATATTACTCTTCTTTATCTGCTTTCTTCTTAGCTTTAGCCTGCTTGGCATCATCAGATGCCTCTGCTTCCTTAGCACCATCTACAATGCCATAATGCTCTCTTACTCTTCTGTCAACTTCTTCTCTTATCTGAGGATTATCAATAAGGAACTGCTTGGCATTCTCTCTTCCCTGTCCAATCTTATTGCCCTCATACGAGAACCATGCACCGCTCTTCTGAATAATACCTGCATTAGAAGCAAGATCTACAAGATCACCTTCTGTAGATATACCTTTTCCGAAAAGAATATCAAATTCTGCTTCTTTGAATGGAGGTGCAACCTTATTCTTAACAATCTTAACTCTTGTTCTGTTACCGATAACCTCGCCATTCTGCTTAAGTGTCTCAATCTTTCTTACATCAAGTCTTACTGAAGAATAGAACTTAAGCGCACGACCACCTGTTGTAGTCTCAGGATTACCAAACATAACGCCAACCTTTTCACGAAGCTGATTGATAAATATAACAACACAATTATTCTTACTTACAACTGGTGTAAGCTTTCTTAATGCCTGTGACATAAGTCTTGCCTGAAGACCTACATGTGAATCACCCATATCACCGTCAATCTCAGCCTTAGGAACAAGTGCTGCAACCGAATCGACAATTACAATATCAACAGCACCGGATCTTACCATAGTCTCTGTAATCTCAAGTGCTTGTTCACCACTATCCGGCTGTGAAATATACAAGTTATCAATATCAACACCGATATTCTTGGCATATACTGGATCAAGGGCATGCTCTGCATCAATAAAGCCTGCTATTCCGCCCCTCTTCTGTACCTCAGCTACCATGTGAAGTGCAACTGTAGTCTTACCACTTGATTCAGGTCCGTATATCTCTACAACTCTTCCCTTAGGAACACCACCGATTCCTAAGGCAATATCAAGACTTAAAGAACCTGTAGGAATACATTCAACATTAAGATTAGCTGTTGACTCTCCTAACTTCATTACAGAGCCTTTACCAAACTGTTTCTCAATATTAGAAATCGCCGCATCAAGGGCTTTCATCTTATCTTCATTAACCATACTTTAAACTCTCCTTTTGAACATGTGTTCGTTTTCTAAATAGTATCTCATTATGCCAACATTGTCAAGAACTTTTTCGAACATTTATTCGTATTGTTATATACTGGAATAATAAAAATATACCATATTATATATGTATTGTAAACATTCATTTATCTCAATCTATATTATTATATTAAAATATAATA
>OOAF01002441.1_pt1 | contig 10637 bp, 5 predicted proteins | sample 1671251 | NCBI WGS metagenome assembly OOAF01 (sample SAMN06348137, study PRJEB24527) | human gut metagenome | biome: human gut; feature: ankylosing spondylitis patient; material: feces | host: Homo sapiens | place: China | collected 2015-10 | reverse complement strand
TTTGATCCGATCTTACTGAGCTTACATTTTTATACGCTGAATAATCGATTCATTAAATCGATAAATATCCGGCCGGCCGTTCTGATCCCCTCTTCTGACGGAAAGGAAGTGGACTCCGGGATTCAAAATATCTATCCGCTAAATGACACTTTGTTATTTCTGGCTCATCGTATTTCCCGGTTTTCAGATATACTCTATTCTTTATACAATTTACATACCGAAACAGGAAATTCCCGAGAATTATTTGGCGAACCGGAAAACTAAAAATAATACACAATTACAGGAGGAGTGGATAAGACGCAAATATGTGGTGCCTGTAAACATTATGGAAAGTGAGAATAATCTGATTGTTGAAAATGCGATAGGTGGAAAAAATTATTATCTGTTTTGGAATAAGAATAGCCGGCAGGGCATTTTTGCCGAAATCAATTCCGTTGACCCGAATATCGTCCCCATGCTTATTGTTAGAGGAATGTCTCAGGATATATGTGTCGAATGGTGGGAAGTCATGCTAATCAAAGCAAGGTGTGAATACCTTGAGAATCAGGGACAGATTGTTCAAGACCCACTCAAACGACTTAATGAACAATTGAACGAAAACGATAATCCGGTAATTATTTTGAATTATCTGAAAAAAGATAGGTTTTGGGATTCCGGGACAGACCTTTCGTCCCGAAAATAGGACGAAAGGTCCGTCCCGGAATCCCTATTTTAGGACACTATTCAATTCGAAGTACAAATAATCATAATGCACTTTGTCGTCTCCCGAAGCAGAATGGCGTCTATTCTTCAGTAGCTCTTTCAGTTTTACCAATTGCCCGTAATACAAAGTTTTAGAACTGATCCCCAAATCCGATATTTTGGTATTGGCAGACATTTGCCGGGCATGCCGGTGATACTCGTAGCCATAACACGGCAAATGGTCTTCAGTCAATAATTCCAAAGAGAGCCCTTTCGACTTCTCCGCATCCTTCGTGAGTTCCAGTTCTTTTAACAAATATTGCACATAAGCGTATTGCAGGTTACGGTCGTAATGATCCAAGGCTTTCCCTTGTTCGGTCTTATTCCATACCCCCTGATACAAATCGTTCAGGTATTCCTTCTGGGTATAAGGCCGCTCGGAATATTTGGCATTCATGCCCACTTTTCCGAGTGTAGAACTGTTCAATAGATTACGAAGCAGATTTGCCTGCAAATTAGCGACCATATCATTATTCGGTTCGAAAAGGGTCATAATTTCTTTCTTCGCCATCCATTTGGGTTGTTCTTTAAATTCGTCGAAGAAAAATTTCACGACCTCTTTCTGTTTCTCCCTGGACACGGGTACAAATCCTTTCTGCTCATCTCCGGCTACCGGATGGTTGAGATACAGCCCTCCGATGTAGGCCATACAATGTCCCATATACCTTTGGTATTGTTTGGTCAGTTCGTAATATAACTCACTGGTCTGATCATAAGGCCGATTTTCAATTGCACTCCATTCCACCAGATGGTCCATGATATACCGCAGGTTCTTAATCCCATACCGGCTGGCTTTCACCGCATCGTCCCCGAGCGATTCCGACTGGGAAGCGGGATCCAGGGTTCCCAGGATTTGCTGTTCACCATAGGTATACATCGGGTCGCCCGCTTTTTCCTGAATCCATTTATTCAGAGTAGCATATTCGTCGGCCGGTGTTTCGGCATCGTAAATCGGAGCATATCCCAATTTGATCATAAAGATATCGTACACACCCAACAGGGGCGGAATCAAGCGTACATTTTTATCTTCAGGCTGTGCCACATAATTATTCCGGGCGTAATCCATGATAGAAGTCGTCGTTCCGTATTTTGCAGTAAAAGCGGGGGAACGGAGCGAATCCACCGGTATCGAATAAGAAGCCCTCATATTATGCATCAATCCCAGCGTATGTCCGATTTCGTGTGAGGCGACATAGCGCAGGCTCGCTCCCATCGTTTCTTCGTCGAAAACGGCAGCCCGGGCTTTCGGATCGACCTGAGCTGTCTGAACAAACTTCCAGTTGTGCAACAATTTCAACACATCGTGATACATATACACCGATGCCTGAATAATTTCACCTGAACGGGGATCGGTCCAGGACGGTCCCATCGCATTGGCCACCGTCGTCGTCGCATAGCGGAAACAGGAATAACGGATATCGTCGGGATCGAAATCGGGATCATCGGTCGGGAAATCACGGGCAACGATAGCGTTTTTGAAACCGATCGCTTCGAAAGCAGGTTGCCAGTCCTCGATACCCAATTTGATATATTTTTTCCATTTAGCCGGCAGGGCGTTATCCACATAAAAAACAATCGGTTTAGCCGGCTCTACCAATTCCCCTTTTTTATACCGTTCCAGTTCTTCGGGTTTAGGTTCCAAACGCCAGCGATTGACATAAGCGATCTTCTCGCTCTGATCTTTTTCGGTGGAATACAACACTTTCCGATCGGAGAAATACCCCATCCGGGGATCGAGTAAACGAGGCCGCATCGGCTCATCCGGCAGCTGTATCATCGACAAATGGACGACAGCCGTAAAAGGAGTACCGTTGACCGTATAGGCCACCCGGCTTTTTACAGAAATATTCTGCGGGAAAGCCTTGAAATCGAGGATCGACGACAGATCGGCCTTAAAAACCCCTTTCATCTTTTTCATACCGAACAAAGCATCGAAGGGAGAGGCAGGAATAAAAGGACTTACCGGCCGTTCGTCGGCACAAAACAATTTAGTGGCATCGATCACCATCGCACTCGAATCTTTACTGAATGCTTTGATCGGAAAAGCCCGGATGACCGGTTTCAGATTGTTCCGTTCCATAGATATTGCAATCGGTTCGTTTTCATCACATACCGATCTACTGATCACATTATGGAGATAGACTTTTTCCTCATCGCAGCTCCATTCCACCAGCATCGGATCCTGAGGCATCTGTCCGGCCACCACATCCTTATTGTCGCTGATCTCCGCCACCCTACCGGCGAACAACATCGGTTTTCCCATCAACTTCACCGGTATTTCCATATAGAATGTACTTTTCACCATATGTAAGGTGATCAGTCCCTTCTTCGTGCGGGCTTCTTTAGTAATCACCTTATCATAGCTTTTGTCCTCCGTTTTTTCTTTCTTCAAGGCGTCGGCCAAAGCCGGAGTCGTCTCTTGCTTTTTACGTTTCTTCTTAAAATCATTGGCATTGGCCGATAAACATACAGCCAATAAAAGAATCACGAAATAAAAAAATCTGTTTTTCATACTTCTCGTTTTATTAATATTGATCATTTCCTATTGCCTGAATATCCACTCCATACACTTCTTTCAGTTGATTTACCAATAAATGGTATTTATCTTTCAGCCGATCGTACGGAGCGATCAATGCCTCCATTTCCGCAGTTGTATGGGTCGTAACCATATCGATAAATTGATTGATATCCAGCGTTTTGTTAGGAGCCATACAGTAGTTGGTCCCATTATCGGCCGTCCGGTCACGGTCCCAGAATCCATATTTCTTCATATCGATCTCATCGGGTTTGAGCCCGCTATTCCCATCCACCAACTTCAGATTTCCCCCGTAATAATCCTCGCTGATATTCCAGAAAGCTTCGGGAAGATCCATCATTTCATTATTGTATAAAAAATTCGCCCAGAAAGCAGCCTGTACCTTTCCTCTCAATTCAAACAGGCTATCGGCCGGAATCTCACCTATCCCGTTACGGATTCGACCGATTCCCAGAAAACTCAAGCCTGCTGTCGCCGGTTCATCCGGGTACCATACACCATTTTTAAGCACTTGCACTGAATCGGCCAGTAAAATCTTGAAGGGGAAATAATGTTTTTTAAAATCATCGGTATAATATTGGAACAAAACGTTGTCCAAATAGGCCAAACCTTCGTTCAAAGTAACCTTATCCGTTTGTTTTATCAATTCCACATCCAATACGGTACTCATATTCCATCGATAATCGACTTCCTCATAATCATATAAAATAAATACACCGTAGTCATGATAAAACCCATAAATAAAGTGATCCAGGGGTTCTTCACTATCTTCCACCTTGTACTTGGGCTCGTCTTCTTCGCCCTCGATATTCTCCTCTTTATAACAGGAACTCAGGAAAACACCTAACAGAATATATATCAACCATCTAATTTTCATAACAATTATCGTTTTAAGTTAAAGGTTTCATTGTCGAGACTCATATGATCAATTTTCTCCGGTAACATTCTGATTCTCCCGTTGTGGACGGGGATTGTCGACCAGTGTCGGATCATATTCCACTACCGACCGGGGTAAAGGCAAGGTATAGGCCGGATCGTCTTTTTCGAGTACATATTTTTCAACGACATCGGGTTGCTTGATATCGGGTGTAAAGGTATGCTCTATCCGGGGCCGGTCCCAACGCCTCAGGTCGAACCAGCGATGAAATTCGAAGCTGAGTTCCCGCCGTCTTTCTTCCCTTACCCTCCGGATGACGTCTTCTTTAGTCACCGCTTGTACCTCTTCGTACACTTTCAGGCGTTTTTCCCGAATGGTTTTCAGATCCTGTAAAGCTTTGTCTTTATCTCCTTTCCCGGCATAAGCCTCTGCCCGGTTCAGGTAGGCTTCCGCTGTCCGGAAAGCATATCCGTATATGCCGGTAGTTCCCGAAGTTTCCGATTTTTGGGCCGTATAAACAGCTCTCCGTTTATAGAAGAAATGCGTCAATCTCCAGTCGTTATCCCCGTATAATGCCTGAAGATCGTCGGAAATCGGGAAATTACATTTGGCCAGCCAGGCATAATAACTCACCAGATAATAGCCATAAGTAAACAATATCTCAGGATTCTTTTCATTCAGAAAATAATCATCGTCGCTCATTGCCGACAAATCATAGAGCTGAGGTTGTGCAGCGATCACATACGTCGCATATTCGATGGCTTTATCATACTCTTTCTTATACAAGCTCACCCGGGAAGCCAACAAATACGTAGCCGGCAGGTTCCAGCGGAAACAGGTCTTCGTCAGGTTGGAGGCTTTGAAACAAGTAATCGCTTCTTTCAGATCGCTTTCTATCTGCCGATAGATTTCAGCCACACTCTCCCGGACAAACTTCCGGTCTTCCATCCCTACCACATCGTTGACCGGAACTCCGAGATCCGTTTCGGCCGTCGCCTGATTATAAGGTTGTCCATACAAATTCACCAGCATAAAATAACAATAAGCCCGCAAAGCATAAGCTTCTGCCTTCAAGTCTTCTTTCTCGGCCTTCGATCCGCTGATATCCCCGATATTATCCAGCGTAATGTTACAGATCAGGATAGAATGATAATATGTCTCCCAAGCCTTATCTTCACTGATCGCTCCGGAAACCGTCTGCTCCGGATCGGCCTGCCAGGTATAGTAGCCATAACCGCTGGCCCGGGTATCTCCCCCCAGAAAACTACCCTTGATATTTTCTTTCACATCGTCCGTCATGATGTCCAGGTAAGTATGTATCTGGGTTTCATCCCGGATATAGGCCTCACCGAAAAGGAACTCCCGGTAATCTTTGACCGACTTCGGAATAATCAAATCCTGTGATTTCTCTTCCAAAAAATCAGAGCAAGAGGAAAACAATATCAGTAATACCCCTAATAATCTTATATATCGTTTCATAGTCTGCTATTTAAAAAGTGATATCTAATCCCAAAGTATATGAAGAAGTCGGAGGTGTAGAAACTCCTCCCAAAGTCACCTGTTCCGGATCCTGTCCTTTCAATTTTTTATCGGCCAGTAACCAGAGGTTAGTCGCCTCGAAGCGCACACTGATCATTTGGGCCCGGATCTTATGACAGATTCTATCGCTGAAATTATACCGCACATACAAGTTTTTTAAGCGCAGATAATTCCCTGAAGCCACCCGTAGATCACTCTTATTGTACATCTCCCAGCCATTATCGGCAATCTTGATTTTCCGGTCGATCCCCAATCCGTACATATCCAGCGGATCGGTCGTCAATACCGGAATATCCGTACGGTTTTCATCACCGGGTTGTTTCCACCGGTTCACAAACGCCTGATTCATATTTTGCTGAGGCTGCGGAAGCCGCTGTCCGGAATCATTATACAAGTTGTTCAGCCGGATCTTAGTCCCCAAACTATAAGAAAAAAATCCTCCGATAGCTAAATTCTTATACGAGATATCCGTACCGAACCCACCGGTAATATCCGGTATACGGGTACCCGAATAGGCGAAAACCTTGGCAAACATCTCCGTTTGGGTGATACCGTCGGTTTCTTCGATATCTTTAAAAGTAGGCAAGCCGTTAGCATCCAACCGATCATATTTATAAGAATAAAAAGTATTCAGGGCTTCTCCCGGAATAACAGCCGATCCATCGAGATATTCCTTGTATCCGTAATCCGTCGTAATCCCGGATTTCGTTACCTTATTGATATTCAGTGCCCAGGTAATATCTTTCGTTTTCACCGGCACTACATTCAACACGATTTCATACCCTTTATTTTCCAGGTTTCCGGCATTCAGCTGCATAGTCGTACTCCCGGTCGTCGAAGCCACTTCTTTGGAAATGATCTGATCTTTCCCTTTCTTCCGGTATACTTCTACACTACCGTTCAATCGGTTATCGAGGAAAGCGAAATCCACCCCGAAGTTCCACGAAGTCGTCTTTTCCCAGCGCAATTGCGGATTGGGCAGCTTCGATAACTTTGAAATATACTGTTTCGAAATCGGATCGAAGGATCCCAGCTGGATCAACAAATTCGGTGTCTGATCGGGTGAGACATTCCCCTGAATACCGTATGATCCCCGGAAAGCAAACATATTCATCCACATCACTTCTTTCAGGAAGGCTTCTTCGTGCAGATTCCATCGGCCCGAGACCGACCAGATCGGTAAAAAACGGTTACTCTTATCCTGTCCGAACTTATTGGAACCGTCGGCCCGGATATTGAAATTGACGATATAGCGGTTCATATAGTCGTAAGTGAATGTTCCATACCATGACATCACATTGGTCAGGGTATTGGTGATCACATTCGGATGACTTTTCACCAGATCACCATATTTCGGCCACTGCACCGGGTCGATCTCTACAAATTTTTCTCCCCGGTCGGGCAAATAACCGTATTCCGTCGATTTCAATCCTTTGTATTTAGACGAACGTGCCTCCGTACCGGCAACCACCGTGATCTGATGATCTTCCAGAAATTGAAAAGAATAATCCACTTGTGCCCTTGCAGTATAAGAAGTATTCCGGGTATCCGTATTCACCAGTTCTCCCCCGTAAGGCAACTTACATTGCTGTTCACGCCAAATGTCACTATCGGGCAATTCCAGTCCGTAATTATAATTTCTGAGCTGAGCAGCCGCGTAAGATTGTTCGTCGAACCATTCTTTTTGATCGGTATTCGACCGATTATAACTCAAGGCGCCGGTTAATCTTAATCCAGGAATAATCTCCCATAGTAAATTAGCATTGAAATTCAACGTCGTCCCCTCGATATTCATCCCCGTATGTTGCATTTCGTTCACCACATTGTATTGTAGCGGGAATTCATAGCCTTGCGTCTTGTTGTAATAAGCCAACGTACCGTCCTCATTATAACAGGGTATCGCACGGGAAGTATTATAGGCATACTGATAAGGAGACAAAGAAGAATGCAGGTAATCCTTATCGTCGGTCGACGCTCTCATCTGCAACTCCATTTTCAGATTGGAAAGCAGATTCACTCCCAGTTTCATCAGGCCGTTGAACTGTTTTACACCGGTACCTCTCACCGTAGCGGGGATATGCTGTAAACCACCTGAAAAATAATAATTTACCTTATCGTTAGCACCTGAAATAGAAACATTATGTTTTTGTGAAAAAGAGGTCCGGTAAATGATATCGAACCAATCGGTATTCACTTCTTCCAGTCTTTTCACTTTCTTCTGAAACTCTTCATAAGTAATGGTCCGGTCGTACAGGTCCAGCAAAGCACCTTCATAAGAAACCCTGGCCGGAGGAGTACCGAACGACAATCCCCTCTGTTCGATTTCCTTGGATACCTCGATCCGGTCCTTCGAATTCATCCGGTAGAGCCCGTCGTATTCCGGTCGTTCATTGACCGATAAATTCATTGAATACCTCACCCGGGGCTTCCCGATTTTTCCTTTCTTAGTGGTAATGACGATAACTCCATTGGCAGCTTTTACCCCATAAATAGCGGTAGCCGAAGCATCTTTCAAAACGTCTATCCGTTCGATATCCTGTGGATTCAGCGAAGAAATCGCATTTCCGATGAGGTTTACGTTATCGAGGCTATTCAATTCTTCGGCACTGATCTGTACGGGATCTTCCAGAATAAATCCATCGACTACCCACAAGGGTTCGCGGTTACCTGAAATCGTCGAAGATCCGCGGATTCTGATTTTCGTTGCAGCTCCGGGAGTCGAGGAAGATCCCATAACATTCATTCCCGGAATTTTTCCCTGCAACATATTATCCAACCCCAAAGCAGCTCCTTCCCGCACCAAATCACCATCGATAGTAAAGACGGAAGAAGAAAGCTTACGTTTCTCGATATTCTGGTAACCGGTCTTCACGATCACTTCCTGCATCAATTCGGCCACACTCTCCATCACGACATAGAGGTTATCTTTATTCGCTTTCACTTCCTGTGTACGCATTCCCACAAAAGAAAACACTAAGATCTCTTCTCCCGAATTCAAACGGATCTCGAATTTTCCCTCTATATCCGTTGCTACTCCGGCTGTTGTATTTTTTACCACCACAGATACTCCGGGTAGCGGTTCTCCTTTAGAATCCACTACTTTTCCTTTCACTGTCCGCATATCGGTCTGCTGGGTTTCCGATTCTTTTTTCGGAGTAATTAAAATATAGTCCTCGACCTGATTGTAACGATAAGGTAACCCCTGAAAGATCGATTGTAAGGCCTCCTCTAACCGGGCTTCGTTCAGGGATACAGAGACTTTCGTCCCGACATTCACCTCCTGAGTATTATACATAAAGTGCACGCCTGTTTGTTCTTTCAATACTTTCAACACCTCTCCGAGTGTTTTATTCTGCAGCTCTACGGTCACTTTCCCCTGAGCCCATACGGTTGCCTGAGTATGCAAGCTCGATACAAATACGAAAAAACAGCACAACCTGACAATCAGTCGTATGCCGGATGGATTTTTTCTTCTTTTTTTCATAATTTTGTAGTTTAGTAGATTCAAATTTTCGAAACCCGGATCGTTTTATTTTCTAACTGGAACCGTACCCGAGCCAATTCTTCCAGCATCCGCAACACAAAATCCAATTCACGATAACGGGTAGCAGCTCCCGTAAAAGTGATTGCTTTCAACTGCTGATCGGCAAATACAAAGTCTACATCGTACCAACGTCCCAATTGATCGGTGATTTCGCCTAAAGACATGTTTTCAAATTCAAAAGTTCCGTCTACCCAGGCAGCCACAGCCCGGGCATCGACTTCACATTTTTCTATTTCTTCTTCCAGGCAAACGGCTTGTTCGCCCGGTGACAAGACCAACTGTCCTTTTCTATTCGACACTTTGACCTTTCCCCTCAACAAAGTAGTTTTCACCGCACTTTTACCGGTATAAGCAGAAACATTAAAGCGCGTACCCAACACCTCGACGCGATTGTAGAAACTCTCGACAATAAAAGGACGGGCTGTATCTGTTACTACTTCGAAACAAGCTTCCCCTTTCAGCATCAATTTTCTCTCTCCCTTGCCAAAAACCGTGGGATAAGTCAGTTCGGTTTCCGCATTCAGCCACACCCGTGTACCGTCCGACAATACCAGGGAATATTCCCCGCCCCGGGGCACGGTAATTGTATTATAAGCCAATTTTTCCTGTTCCTGGCTTACAGCCTGATAAACGATATGCTCCTGCCCTCCGACTGAAATCCGGGTACCGTCTTCCTCGGTCAATACGCAGGTAGTCTCTTTTTCCAGTGTAACTTCCCGCCCATCCGACAAACGCAACACCGCCTTTCGGCTACCCGGAACGATCTGAGACAAAGCGGTCTCCCGACTTTCCTGTAACTGTTGCAACGAATAATACAATAATCCGCTACCCAATAAAAGGATCAGTATTGCAACTTGTTTCCACCATTCCTTCCATAAGCGACGTCTCTTCCGGGGCGAGGCAGAGAGACGGCAGGATATTTGCTCCCAGGCCTGCTCCTCCTGAATCCCATCCCAACACCCCACCTTACGCCCTTGTCTATAAGTTCTCACCCATTCCCGGAAAGTTTGCCGATTTTCCTGTTTTTCCTCCAACCACCGTTGTAAAAACCGGTATTCTTCTTCCGATAATTCATGTTTACAATAGCGAACCACATAAGAGACTAATTCCTCTTCATTCATTGCTTTCGATTTTAAATTTATCCTGCGCACAGACGATTTATTTAGAAAACGTTTCTATTACCTAAAGCTCAAAAAGATTAAAATGGGTGAATGAAATGAAATTTTTTTTCGAAAAAATAATTTACCCGAAAAGGCAATTTACGGATAACCTGTCCCCCAAGGCTTTTCAGCGATACCCCGATCGCTATTTCCGAAGTAAGAAAACAAGCAGAATTTGAAGAGAACTGCGCAATTGTTTCAATGCACGGGCAAAATGAGTCTTTACGGTATTCACAGATA
>OOAF01002436.1_pt1 | contig 10674 bp, 13 predicted proteins | sample 1671251 | NCBI WGS metagenome assembly OOAF01 (sample SAMN06348137, study PRJEB24527) | human gut metagenome | biome: human gut; feature: ankylosing spondylitis patient; material: feces | host: Homo sapiens | place: China | collected 2015-10 | reverse complement strand
AACAATATTGTATATAGTATTTATTAATACAGTATCATTCGTTTCTAATGGGAAAATTTTTATCTCGTCAAAAAAATCTTCTATATGTGCAATCTGAGAATCTTCTGGATCAATAGATAATGTAAAAAAATCAGCATATTCTTGATGCTTCCCAGAGCAAGAACACATTATAACCACCATTAACAAAAGAAGTTTCTTCATATCTTTCATGTCAAAATTATTCTTTTACAAGAATGTGTAAAAATATTGTCATTTCAAGATTTTTTATACAAAACATTAAACAGCTAATCTAAAATATAATCTCAAATCAGTACAATGCATTTTGATACATTCTTTTTAGTGATTGTTTTTACAAGACGGACACTTACACAAACCATCACTTGTTACTCTACAACAAGAATAATAACCACTTCCTGTTGAAACAGAACACCCTCTACCAGAGGCCTCAACACCCAATGCAGATATCGAACCAGATTCACACGAACAAGAAGTTGCACCTTTTCCCCCTGCTAAATTACAATCTTTACAACCTCCATCATTTCCTCCCGTTCCTGCCGGATCCTTACCTGTTTGAATTTGCTGTGCCCAAATGGCAATCAGGGCATTATTCTTTGCCAACCCATAATCATCCAGCGCATACTGGAGATTCATTCCCATACCGAGGAACAACATCGCTGCTCCAATTAATAACACGGCTTTTTTCTTTAATTGCACCATCTTTTTTTGTTTTTAATTTGTTATTACTTCAATCGCGATTTTCACGACCGTTTATTCACTCTTGTAGAAACTACACAAATAATGCTTCATAGTGTCCGTATCCTTCCATTGTTTACTGGAATTAGCCCATAAAATAAAGGATATAGAAATGGATTGATAAAAACAACAGGAATTTTGAAAACACATGACACTCTTTTCCCATCTAACCAATGATTTGACACTAACAACAAAATACCCGACAGCGACAAATAAAGTTAACGATATTGTTCAGTTTTTTCATTTTTTTACTTTATAAAAAACAACCACTGGATTATCTTCCTCCGAAAGCAAATGCAATTTATCAGGAATTAGATCTGGAAACTTTTCTTTTTTCCAGACTATCACTTGCGATGATATAACAGAAAAAAAACTTTCTTTATAGATACCATCAAAAGCCATATCTATCAAAAACGCGGTTTCCATCTGGTCCTTTCCCACATGGATCATCCGGTTTTCCTTCAAATCATAAAGTCCCCAATAATAAGAACCGCCTTTCGAAAAGGCAAAATTTAACACATTGTCACAAACATAACATTCGGACAACAACCAGGAATATTGGCTCTTTACCAATTTCATCGGATTCGGTTTTTCCTTGACAAGTTCCAAAGGCAACGGATCAGGAATACTGATATTATAAAGTGGAACGATCTCTCCTTTTGCTGACAAACGATACACCACATTTCCAAAATCCCTAATATATAAGATTTGACCTTCATTATAATAAAAGGGATGCCCTCCACCATAACCAAACATATATTCTGCTATTTCGTCGTGCGGAAAATAACGTCCGTCTATACGCTTCCCCGTAACCGAATAGAAAAGGGAATAATGCATCTCCGGACATGTAGCATAATTATAGTGATCCGGTGTATGAAAAAAGAAACTTCCTTTATCAATGGCGATACGGGTCGGAGCTATGTAAGACGCAGATATGGAATATTGGTAGCAACCGGTTTTCATATCGTAAGCAGACAAACGCCTCTTTAAAGAATCATACAACCACAATATTTCTGTATCTTCATCCAGTCCGAAATCCACTATCGTTCCAAATTCCTCCGGACCTCCACCTTGTGTGTTTATCTCATAAACCAAATTACCTTGCATATCAAAACACGTGATTTTAGGTAGATTATCCAATATGAATATACGATCATCTGCTACCAATGTTCTTTGGATTTCGCCAACTAATGACTGAGCTGACAAGACTACAATAGAATCCAAGTCGAAATATCGATCCAGATTATCAAGTGTATTTTCTGTAATCGTAATATCTATATTCAAAACAGATAGAGAATCTATTGACATACCCATCGAACTCTTTTCTTTTTTACTATGACAAGAAATGAATGAAAAAAACAATATACTATACACTAAATATTTCATACTTCAAATCAATTATAAAAGACTTCACCACAAGCAGCCGGGATACAACCACATTTCGGGCAAACATACTGCACGTTACAAGTCCGCTTAACACTATTTGTTATTCCACTCCCAGTCTGTAAAATGCAAGATTCTGTTTTTGCAACTTTTCCTAGCTCCACTGGTTTATTGGGATCTGGCCATGAAGTATCTAAATCGCCGGTCATAGTGGCCAAGACCTGTACTGCCCAATTATCTGCCCAACTATAATCATCCAGCGCATACTGAAGATTCATTCCCATGCCGAGGAGTAACATCAATGCTCCTATTAACAACACGGCTTTTTTCTTTAATTGTACCATTGTCTTTAAGTTTTTAATTTGCTAATACTTCAATCGTGATTTTCACGACCATTTATATCTTTTTCTCTGGAATCACCCTTATAAAAACTACGCAAATAACGCTTCACGATGTCCGTATCCTCCCACTGTTGACTGTAGTGATGGGTATAGCCCATAAAATAAAGGATATAGAAAAGCATTGATAAAAACAACAGAAGCTTTGGAAACACATGATGCTCTTTTTCTATCCAATCTATGATTTTATATGACACTAACAACAAAATACCTGACAAGGACAAATAAAGGTAACGATCAGCAACTATTTTTAAGATCAATGAGTGTTGTGCCTGTTGAATTGTTCCGAAAACTGAATCTCATAGAAATGCAGAAATCCTTTTATAGGGTTTTTTCGCGTGTCAAAACTCTTCAATAGAGTTGTTCTGACGGCCATTTCATACCGCAACGAGTTTAGGTTGAGAACTTATAGACGGACATCATGCGGATAATCATTTTATTTTTTCATTTCATATAACAAAATAACAGGATTATCATCCGGTGACAAATCATGTAACTTCATTGATTCCAAAAGTGTTGGAAAATATTCGTACAATATTCCCGCATTTATCTCTTCTACTAAATATTTCTCATCTCCCCAACGTGGAAAGAAGCGATAACCTTGTATCAAATCATTTTTCACCACTCCTACTTCTACTTTATCATTCGATTTATCCACCACACAAAAAACACGTTGATCTTGAATCAAATAATCAAAAATGAAATAGCGATTGGAAACATAATAGTTATTTTTGACCACATAATTGAAATCTGAACTATTTACATCTTGCTCTTCTACATTCTGTTCATTCGGAAACTCTTTTCCTACAAATCGTACCCAATAAACAGGATCTAAGTTTTCTCCGTGATAAATCCGATTATCATACACGGGAGAAATATAGACTTCTTCATTGTTTACAGCAAAAACATTACATTCATTATAATTAAACAAGTTTTCATGATCTCTTCTAATTAATTTATCCGCAACTTTCCGACCTCTATCATTCAAAATGGAACATTTATAATCCTCTCCTTTTCGGGATTTCAAATTATATAAATAGATCAAACCGTTATTTACTACAATTTGTGTAGAATAGGTATCATATTGAATTTGATTTATATAGTTTAGATCACAATCATATTTCAAAATATGGCATCTGCCATAATCCAAAACAAACAACTGATTATCATATATATCAAAATCCATCAACTGTAAATATTCACCAGGGCCATTCCCTACCTTAAATAAAGTTCGAAGATGTTTACCGTCCATTCCATAAATATAGATTGCATTATTCGTTTTGTCCAAAATATAAATCTCATCTTTGAAAATTTTCACCTTATCAATTTGAGAAATCAGACATTCATCATCCATATCTAATGGGACAATCCGAATATTTTCAACGAATGCAGAAAGCAATACTTCCTTTTGATTGGTCTCAGCCGGAACCTTTACCTCATAAACTCCCAAATTATCAACATCAGAACAGGAACAAAGCAATAACACTATGACTAATATATAATATTTCATATTCTATTTGTTAAATCTAAAGGATGTGGCAAACCACATCCTTTCTTAATTATTGACAATCATGACTTACACACGAACTTTTATATCCCGGTTGATAACAAACATATCTCTGTCCTGTTTTATTTCCATACTGATTATAGCAATTCATATACATACCAGTCCATCCCTCTCCCGGAGGATTACCTGTTTCTGTACTACCTGTAATTTGAGCCAAAACTTGATTAACAGCTTTATTCTCAGCTAATCCATAATCATTCAGCGCATACTGGAGATTCATTCCCATACCGAGGAGTAACATCAATGCTCCTATTAACAACACGGCTTTTTTCTTTAATTGTACCATTGTCTTTAAGTTTTTAATTTGCTAATACTTCAATCGTGATTTTCACGACCATTTATATCTTTTTCTCTGGAATCACCCTTATAAAAACTACGCAAATAACGCTTCACGATGTCCGTATCCTCCCACTGTTGACTGTAGTGATGGGTATAGCCCATAAAATAAAGGATATAGAAAAGCATTGATAAAAACAACAGAAACTTTGGAAACACACGCTGCTCTTTTTCCACCCAATCTATGATTTTATATGACACTAACAACAAAATACCTGACAAGGACAAATACAGGTAACGATCAGCAACTATTCCCAAACGAGGCATCGCTACGACATGTAGTGATAGCAACAAATGAATGACAAAGAACAAGCTGCCGAACATCAAAAGACGCTTCTTACGGAAACTATACAAAACTCCGAACAAGCCTGTCACAAGCACCGGATAAATATAAAAACGAACCGGAATGTCGCTATTTCCTGGCAAAATTGGGAAAGGATATAAATAATTCAGATTGATCGGAAGCAAGGACTTCGTAAGATATTCGAACAAAGAATAGCAGCCGAACAACAGACGTTGTACTGCCGTATAAGACACCGCCTCACTACGAGGTCCCTGTAAGTCCAACGTCAACAAGGCAAAGCCTGCCGATAAAATAAAGAATGGCATTTTCTCTATCCACAAATCCGATGATTTCAGATTACGACCGATAAACCAATCTACCAAAAGCAAGGACAGGGGCAAAACAAAGGCTTGTTCTTTACTCAAACACGAACAGACAAAACAACATAAAGCTGCTATATAACAACCGAGTTTTTGTGACCGGACATAACGAAGATACAACAACAAGGTTGACAAATAAAAAAATACATACATCGGAACCTTTACCGCACTGATCCAAGCAATGGATTCTACATTCACCGGATGAATGGCAAAAAGGAAGGCAGTCAAGGCAGCCATCCGCAAACTTTGACGAGATCCGGATTGGCCGGACATCTCCAACAAACGGAAAATCAAGAAAAAAAGCAACGTGGCACATCCACAATGCCAGACAATGCTCATCAAATGAAACCAAAACGGATCATAGCCGAACAAGCCGTAGAGCACCATATAGTTCAATTCCACCAACGGGCTATATTGACCTTTATAGGATTGTGTAAACACCGCTATCAGGTTTTCCATCCGAAAACCACTCTCCGTAAATACGTTCATCACCATCCATTGGTCATCCCACGAATCCAGGAAACCGTTAGAGAAAACAGGAGAATAGCAAAACGCTACCAATCCATAAAGGAGCAGGAACCCCAACAAGAATTTAAAGTTAACGATATTGTTCAGTTTTTTCATTTTTCGCCTTTTTATAAACTAAACGAATAACCAAGGAAAAATACTGAGCTTAATACTACTTTTTCATCTTTTCACCCGATAAAAGCCAATAATCGGATTACTTTCTTCCGTTAAATTTTTCAGATCATCCGGAAAAACATCCGGATTTTCAGATATCTTGTACTGGATTACAAAAGAAGGAACCACAGAAAAAAACATATCTTTATACACTCCATGAATTTGAGATATAAATAACAAATCTTTCACAGGATGATTATTAACCTGCTTACCGGCATATATGAGTTTATCTTTCAACAAATCATAATATACTGCATAACAGCTTCCCTGTTTCTGAAACCATAAATTCAAAAAACCATCCGCTTCATAAGCATTACTCAACAACCATGAGTAGCGGGTTTGCATCAACTTCAATGATGGTGTCACTTCCATCAGAACATCCAACGGTAAAGAGTCCGGCAATTCCACCTTGTATACAGGTGTAACAGATTCTGATGTCAACTGATAAACGACTGTTTCATAATCCTTGATAAAATACAACTTATCGTTATTATAATAAAAAGGATGTTCCTTCCCATAGGAAAACCTAAACTCTGACGTTCTATCATGGGGGAAAAAAGATTTATCGATTTTAGCTCCGGACAAAGAACAAAACAACGAGTAGTGCATTTCCGGATTATCAGGATAATTATAATGATCTCCCATGAAAAAGAAAAAAGAGCCGTTCCAAATCGCCATGCGTTCCGGTGCCATATAAGCGGCAGAGATAGATTGACGACGTTTGCCGGTATACATATCGTAACAATGCAACTTCCTGCGTGTTGAATCGTACATCCACAACATCTTCAACGGGGGGTTCAAGGCAAAGTCCAATACATTCCCGTATTCGTTAGGACCCGAACCATGCTCATCAATCACATACTCGACCTTTCCTTGCATATCGAAGCAAAAGAGCTTATTTTGGTTATCCAATATAAAGATACGCTCATCAGAAACAAGAGTACGGACTATTTCTCCTATTACAACATTGTCCGACAATACCACATACGAGATTTGTTCGAAAGTCTGGTCTACATTGCGATAGGCTGTATCCGAAATAGAAACAGGAATCACGCGTAATTGTACCGAGTCTTTCTCTACCGGAACATCCTCACAAGATGATTGGCGTCCACTATGACATGACATAAGACACAAAAACAATAATACAATTGTAATATATTTCATAAAGCATTTTATTTGTTCGTTTATTTATAGTTCAACTCCACCAACGGACTATATTGTCCTTTGTAGGATTGTGTAAACACCTCCATCAGGTTTTCCTTCCGAAAATCACTCTCCGTAAACACGTTCATCACCATCCATTGGTCATCCCATGAATCCAAAAATCCGTTGAAGAATACAGGAGAGTAGCAAAGCGCCACCAACCCGTAAAGGAGCAAGAAATCCGACAAAAATCTAATTCTAACAATATTATTTCGTTTTTTCATTTTTCACTTTTTATAAGTTAAACGAGTAACTCGATAAAAATACTGAACTTAATACTACTTTTTCATCTTTTCACCCAATAAAAACCAATAACAGGATTACTTACATCCGTCAAAATCTTCTAATCATTTGAAAAGATATCCGAATCCCTTTTCCTCTATAATGTGCAAAACCATCGGTACACTTTTGGAGGAAGAAAGTAGAAAAGATTGTTTCGTTTGAATGCCATTCAAGTATCATTTAAACAGTACTGAAAATAAAATAACTTTTTTACTTTTCGCCCGAAAAAAAGTGTACTAATGGTTTTGCCCACTATACCGCCAACACGAAAATTGTGGCAAGCAAATGTGCCCGAAGTTACAAGCCCATGTTTACATTCTCAACCGGCGAAGAATTGCAACGGACGTTCGGCCAACGCGGCTTCTTATGGTGTCTGGCGAAAAGCGACATCACCCAATCGGAACTTCTTTTGGCCAAAGCCGAGCGGTATCAGGCGAAACGGGTATCACTGCTGGCAAGCCATGGCATTTACGGACAGACTTTTCAGGACAGGTTTGCATTCCAAGCGGTTGAATTGGGATTGGAACCGGTGGATGTAGCCGGCTACCGGCCGGAAGAATTGCCGGACAAGTTCCGCTTCGTGGCTAAAGAGGGGGGGGAGAGATTGTCTGATATGCGCTCCCTCAACCGTAAAAGAGGCTTGCAGGATGGTTGAACTATATAAGGAGTCCGGTTTCAAGGGACGTTTGCTCTTTTCAGACATCGCCTATTCATCTGAATTGGTTAAAACGCTTGGCGACAAGTCGAACGGGATAGAGGGCATTGCCAGTGTGCCAGACCCGACCACAGGATTTGACATGTCTTATCAGGTGAAGTTCGGAGAAAAGCCGTCGCTCGGGGAATCGGCAGTCTATGATGCCGTGATGGTGGCTTGTTATGCTTCACAATATGCAACCGTCCAAGGGGTAGAGATGAATGAGGCGATAGCCTCCCTGCTCAACCTGGAACCCGAGGGGAAAGGCATGTGGACGGCCGGTTCCATGAGCCGCATATTCGAAAGCATCGAGCATGGGGAAACTCCGCCATTCAGCGGAGCTTCGGGCAATTTGGATTTCTCGACAGACCACTATACCTTCGTGCTATTGGACCGGATAGACAAGAATCCGGAAATTCCATTACGGGACCTTTATACAAGCCTGTTCCAACAAACGCTGGGATCGCATGTCTCCGTCTATAATGCGGATTTTTACGGCAGTGTTTACCGAAACAACATGCGCGAATACATAGCGTTTCCGTAATCAATGAATATTCACAGTAAAATCTCTGAATGTGTAACGGGTTGTTACATCTTCCAGAGATTCTTAATTATCAGTCTAGTTTCTCATTAAGATCTTTGCTTTTCTAAATTCGAATCCTGATATATGTGATTGTTTTCTTTGGCGGCAAAATACAAGAAATGTAATTTTTCCTATTTTCTACTAAGCCATTGCTTATTCAAAAAATATTCTTACCTTTACTTCGAAAAAGTTTTCTCATGAGTATGAGACTGTAAAATACTGAAATTAGCACAATCTCCAAATCGTTACCCGAAACTTTTCAAAGTTTCTATAAGTATTTATTTTTCAAACAAATCCATTAATCAGACAAGAATTTATTCTAAAATATAACAGAGAAATCTATTAACCTAAATACAGTTGCAGTTCCCGGATAGCCTGTTCCACGCTCCGAACAATCACATACTTACTACCCGCCATCTCAACCTGGCGTTGGTATTCCTTTTGCTCTGCAGACTGTTTACCTGTAGATGTCTTGAACTCTAGACAAAGAGAAGCATATCCCTTTTTCGGTATCTGAAGGATTACATCGGCCACTCCACGTTTAACGCCTTGGCGCTTCATATTAGCCGCTTCTATTTTATGCCGGCTGCCACCGTTCGGGACTGCAAAAAGAAGTCGATCCGGCAAATTAGGAAAGAATAAAGGAACCTTGCTGAAAAACTCCGACTGAATCCGAGCTTCTTCGTTATCATGGTGTTGCTTTTGTTTTGGAGGGTTCTTTTTATCAGAGTAACAGTTATAGCAGATATATCCTTCTTCTGTTTTGATCACAGAAACTGTTTCCCAGCCACAGGCTATACATTTTTGCGTTTTCATATCTTAGTTTCATATAAGATATAAAGAACAGAAAGAAAGCCCTTTGGATTACCAAGGACTTTCTTAACTCACTTCTTTCGTGATATGAGCCTAATCGGAATCCATTTCTCTTCGGTACCGAACCACTCTGTACGAAAACCCTTTATCCAGAGCCCGCATTTAATTTGTAGTTTGTTTATTTTTTATTCATTGTAAATACTATTTGATTATTACTTTTGCAACCAGTTGCACTTAGCAGAGTGTAATTAGATTATCTAAGCAAAGAGATAGGTAGTCACGAACTTGAAATCATGTTGCTCATGAAAATTCTATTTAATCCACGTGTTGAGATAGATGCTTCTGCTGAAGAGATCATAAAGCTATTGTTCACAATTTTAGCGATTGCCGGCCTGTTAGCATAAAAGAGTTCGACTCGTTTTTTTAACCTTTCTCCCGGGAGAAAGGTTTTTTTCTTTTTAATCACTATATTTGCATGTGTCTATATCCATGGCCGAATGGAGAAGCTCCATCTTACAACTGGATATGTTGGTTCAAGTCCAACTGGATATGAGCTGTTGTTAAATTAAAAATCATGAAAAGTTATGAAAGAGTTCCTGTTATCAATAATAGCAGGGGTTATTTCCAATAAATTTTCAGAAACTTTCAAACCTTTTCAAAAAACAACCTCTGCAACAGTGTACACACATTCTTGGTTTCGTATAAACTTAGGCTTTATTAAGTATGATCGAATCAAGACTAAGGTTGAAGATGCTTAAATTAAGCAGGAGGAGATACTGGCAATATCTCCTCTTTTTTAGCTATAACGTTAATTCCTTGTTTTTTTATAGTACTGGGAAATTTTCTCTTTTTGCTCTTCGATTTTTAAATCGAGCTTAGCAACACGATTAACGAGCCTTTCCCGTCTGGCTTCAAATTCTTCCAGCTTGGCAACCTGTTTTGTAATTAATCTCATTCTTCCTCCTGTAGATATAGCTTCATTCCCTTTTTTGTTAGTCCCAATGTATGTGTATCATCAGCCCATTCATTAGCCACTTTTATAGAATCCGCCGGGCAGCCATAGGTTACATCGTAATTCTTATCGTACTTTTCCAATTCTGCAATTAGTTCTCCAACTGTCATAGCTTGTTATTTTTTTATAGTGTCATAATAATAATTCATGAGTTAATTAATATATTCTTCTCAAATTTGGCCTATGAATCACCTACCCCTAAATTTGTTATGAATTTTAAAATAATATCAAGATGAAATACTCCAAATTTTATTGAAGGTGTGTCAAAATTCTCACCTTCTTTTTTATGCCCAAAGCCCCGACTTT
>OOAF01002435.1_pt1 | contig 10679 bp, 10 predicted proteins | sample 1671251 | NCBI WGS metagenome assembly OOAF01 (sample SAMN06348137, study PRJEB24527) | human gut metagenome | biome: human gut; feature: ankylosing spondylitis patient; material: feces | host: Homo sapiens | place: China | collected 2015-10 | reverse complement strand
ATATAAAACACCACCTGTGGAAATAACGTCGCCACAAATACAGGCAGTCCCCAAAAACCGCCCCGGCCAGTAAATCCTGCCAGCAGCCATGCCTGCTCCAGACCTAAGACGAGACAAGCACCCCACGCAGCCAGGCATGCGACCGGCGTCATACCTGCCAGCCACAGCATCAGCGCCATCCCTGACCGCTGCAGCCAGACCTGAAAAAACAAAGTTCCCCGGCTGGCTGCCTTCATTCCGGCGTTTAGATGCCACCCGGCACCCGATGGATCTCCAATTTCTTGTCCAAGCCTCGCTGCCAGCACACTTTCCAGCCCGGCATGTCCGCTCCCGGACGAAATTTGAAAACAAACGGCTGCTATCGTCCCCAATACAATCCCAAGGATCCAAAAAAACACTGATACATCCCAGGTACTTAAAGCCGGAAGCCGGAATCTCCTTTTCACATGCAATCCCTGCCTATTCCTTTGTTACCTTATCTGTATTCAGTGTTTTTTATAATATGCCTTTATATCTGCCTCTATATGCTGTTAGCTTCATGCGTCTTTCAGCGTTTAATCCATATATTTATTTCATCACAGATGCTCACAGTGCTTCGCTGATCCTTATTTTTACTTCTGTCCTGCTTTGCAGGCATACGCCAGAATCGCGGACACAGTCTTTCCATCCGTCAGCTCTCCTGCGTAGATCCGTTTCAAAAGGTCGGAAAGTTCCCACGCCTCTATCTCAATCTCCTCGTCCGGGTCAAGATGCTGATGGGTTTTCTTGAGATCGCGTGCCAGAAAAATATCCAGCGCCTCATCACAGAACGCGATCGTTGTGTTGACGCTCATCAGATATTCCAGATGGTCACAACGGTAGCCCGTCTCCTCCTCCAGCTCGCGGTACGCGCAGTCAATCTTCGCCTCATCCGGCGAATCCAGCTTACCAGCCGGAATCTCCAGTGTATAGCGGTCCAGCGCATTGCGGTACTGACGCACCATGAGAATCTTTCCATCCTCCGTAACCGGAAGCACCGCTGCCGCGCCGTCATGATGGATAAAATCCCATTTTGCCTGATGTCCGTTTACCTCGACGGTATCTTCGTACATTTTCAAGATGGTTCCCTGATATTTTAACTCTCGTTTCAGGCGTTTGACCGGCACGGACTCCAGCGATGCCTGCTTTTCTACTTTCTGTTCCATATTTTCTCACCCTTATATCCAGGTTCCTTCTGGGTTCTTTTTCAACATTTTTTCACTATTTCAGGTCGATGCACTTCTCATAGCATGCGTCACATGCCTTGATAACCGCATTCCGCAAACCATACTCCTCCAGGACGCTGACCGCGTAGATCGTCGTACCGCCCGGCGAGCAGACATCATCTTTGAGTGCGCCCGGATGCTTGCCGGTCTCGAGTACCATCTTCGCACTGCCGACAACGCCCTGCGCCGCCATCCGGTAAGCCACATCTCGCGGCATGCCGTACTTAACGCCCGCATCTGCCAGCGCCTCGATGAACATATAGATGTATGCCGGTGCACTGGAACTGATACATACAACCGCATTCATCATATATTCCGGAACGATCTCCATCATACCAAAAGATTCAAAGAAATTGCTGATCATCTGCTTTTCTGTCTCTTCAAACAGCTTCTTGTCGTAGCAGACACCTGTCATACCCTCGCCGATCAGCGCCGGCGTGTTCGGCATCGCACGCACGATACGGCGGTCACCGCCCAGCTTCTCGTTGACACTGTCAATCGTGATACCCGGTGCAATCGAAATAATAATATTTTCTTTCGTTACATGGTCCTTGATATCTGCCAGTACATTGTCATAAAACTGCGGTTTTATAGCTAATACGATATATTTTGCATTTTCCGCACAATCCTGGTTTGTGTCAACCGCCTTGACACCTGTCTCTTTCTCTATCTGTGCCACTCTCCGGCGGTTCAGATCCGTAAAAGTGATGTCTTCCGTTTTATATTTGTTCAGCAGGCTTCGCATGATCGCATAGCCGATATTTCCCATTCCGATAAAACCAATTTTCGCCATAATCTTTGTCTCCCTCCATCTGCCATCCGGCACTTCCCTGCCGGATGAGCCTCCATTTGTTGTCTGACTGCAGCTGCTCTTTCCAACAGCCACATCTGGCTTTCTATTCAGCATCTTGATAACGGTTCAATCTTCTTACCATTACGCCACAATAAATGCATGAAGCTGCTAAATAATCACTATTTTTCAACTCTATCATGCTATAATACTCGTCTTTTGGACAGTTTGCAAGCAAAATTTCTCCGCCTGCCTTCACGCTCACGACCCTTTATTTTACCCTGCTCATGCAAATTTTCAGTCTGTCCGAAAAACAGAGTTTCCGTTTTCCGCTTCATGAAAAAAAAACTGTATTTTTCTGTATTTCTTTCTCTCTCAAAAAAGATGTAAAGAATGTGCTTTGGCACATTCGGGCGTCTCGCGCGGTCGCTTGCGACATGTTTCTGCTTCGCGCGAGCGCGCATCCTCGCGGAGCGTTTTTTTGTTTCATAGGACGCAATTTCCCATGAAACAAAAAAGTCTTATGAATGTAATGTATCTTCATCCATAAGACTTTTATTTTCATGCTCAAGTTTACTCCATGCAGCCCTGCTGCCGGGTTTTATTTGGCGTACTCGGTAACTCTCGATTCACGGATTACATTGACCTTGATCTGTCCCGGATACTGTAACTCTTCCTGAATCCGCTTTGAAATCTCTCTCGCCATCAGAACCATATCATCGTCGCTGACCTGTTCCGGTACAACCATGATACGCACCTCGCGACCTGCCTGAATTGCGTAGGATTTATCAACACCCTTATAGGAGTTCGTGATATCCTCCAGCTGTTTCAGACGGTTGGTATATGTTTCCAGAGTCTCTCGTCTCGCACCTGGACGTGCCGCTGAAATCGTATCAGCTGCCTGTACCAGACATGCAATCAAGCTCTGTGGCTCTACATCGCCGTGATGGGCTTCCACTGCATTGATAACGGTTGCGGACTCTTTGTACTTCTTACAGAGCGCCACACCCAGTTCTACGTGGGTTCCCTCCTGCTCGTGATCGACTGCCTTTCCAATATCATGTAATAAACCTGCACGTTTGGCGGTCCGTACATCGACGCCCACCTCAGCCGCCAGAAGTCCGGCTAACTGTGCAACCTCAATCGAATGCTTCAATGCATTCTGACCGTAGCTTGTCCGGAATTTCATCTTACCAAGCAGCTTGACAAGTTCCGGATGGATACCATGAATGCCAACTTCCAGAAGAGCCGCTTCGCCCTCCTCGCGCATCATGTTTTCCACTTCTTTCTGTGCCTTCTCTACCATCTCTTCGATTCTGGCTGGATGAATCCGTCCATCCACAATCAGACGTTCCAGTGCAATACGCGCTACCTCTCTCCGGATTGGATCGAAGCCAGACAGGACAACTGCCTCCGGCGTATCGTCGATGATCAGTTCCACGCCCGTCAGAGTCTCCAGTGTACGAATATTTCTTCCCTCACGTCCGATAATTCGTCCCTTCATCTCATCATTCGGAAGCTGTACGACTGATACGGTTGTCTCAGCCACATGATCCGCAGCACAGCGCTGAATCGCTGTCACCACATAATCCTTGGCTTTCTTCTCTGCTTCCTCTTTCGCTTTCGCCTCGAGATCTTTGATCAGCTTCGCCGTATCATGCTTTACATCTTCTTCCACGGAACGCAGCAGATATTCCTTTGCCTGTTCAGAGGTTAAACCGGAGATCTTCTCCAGTTCCAGCATACCTTTCTCATAGAGAGCCTCTGCCTCCGCAGTCTTTCTCTTAAGTGCCTCCTCCTTGACATTCATACCCGCTTCACGCTTTTCCATCGCTTCTGCTTTTTTGTCCAGGTTTTCTTCTTTGCTCAGTACACGTCTTTCATAGCGCTGAAGCTCAGCTCTTCTTTCCTTTGTTTCTTTCTCAAGCTCATTCTTTGTCTTTAACGACTCTTCCTTCGCTTCAAGGAGAGCTTCTCGCTTCTTTGTCTCAGCAATTTTCAATGCTTCATCTATTATTTCCCTGGATCGTTCTTCTGCGCTTCCAATCTTCGCCTCATATGTCTTCTGGCGATGCTGGTTCGCAACGACCCAAGTAATAGCTGCTACAATAACACCTGTAACGATAACCGCAATTATTACTTGTGACACAGGAGCACCTCCTTATTTAGTTTTCATTGTACGAAAATACAATACTATAATTTTAAACGGTTTTATACAGTATGTCAAGCAGAATAAGCGCTTCCTAACCAGCTTCCTGGGACACCTTCAGACAGCGTTCTGTTCTGTTTCATAATACATTTGCACGTTCACAGTCATGAAACAAAATCCATTCAAAATCATCTTTGGTAAATGACTCTGCGCCTGAAAGTCAACTAAATGCATCCTCCCGCTCCTTCATCTCTCTCCGGATATCTTCCCATGAAAATCCCCGCCTCATCAGATAGGCAATGATCTTTTTTTCCTCCTCCGGCGCTGTCTCTCCCGCCCTGTAATGCTTCTTCTCAAGCAAAACGCGGATTGCCTCGCCCGAATCATGTTCTGTCTCTTCCAGCTGCTCCCGGATGATCTCGCGCGATATGCCTTTTCGCTGCAGGTAAAGCTTCAATTCCGCCTGGCTTTTCCGCGTTCCATGAACCTGCAGGTAATTCGCCGCATATCTGGCATCGTCCACAAAATGATATTCCTGCAAAAATCCAATCGTCTCCTGCACGATCGAATCCGGATACCCGTCCTGGAAAAGGCGGCGGCACATTTCTCCTTCCGTCCGGTCCTGCACCTTCAAAAGATTCAGCGCCCGCTCATGTGCCCGGCGGCTTAAAAGATCCAAAAGCTCCCTCTCCGTTCTTTCTTCCAAAACCGCGCCCTCACAGACACCGTATTTTTCTAATTCCCCATTATATAAAAGAAAGGCAAAGTCCTCATCCGTGAAAACTTTGCACTTTCTCTTATCCAGGGATTCTACGCGTTCAATCCGCATATACAGCCCCTTTTCATAGCTACAGTTCACACGTTGCCAGCTGTAACTTTTCCTGTTACTGTTCACACATATGTGCCCTGTAACAGGATTTTACTCTATTTTTCGTCCTCTGCGTCCTCTCCTACCGGCGGAAGCTCCGTCGGTGCTTCCTTGGACGCCTCCGGCATCATCGTGTCTTCGGAAAGTCCGTATTTGACACGTACCTTGTTCTCAATCTCAAGGCAGATTTCCGGATTTGCTGCCAGGAAATTCTTCGCGTTCTCGCGTCCCTGACCGATCTTGCTGCCCTCATAAGCATACCAGGCGCCGCTCTTCTCCACGATGTTCTCCTTCGCCGCCAGATCCAGGATATCGCCCTCACGGGAAATACCTTTTCCGAACATGATATCAAACTCTGCCTCACGGAATGGCGGAGCAATCTTGTTCTTCACAACCTTGATGCGGACACGGTTTCCAATCACTTCGCCGCCCTGCTTCAGAGACTCAATCCGGCGGACATCCATGCGGACAGAAGAATAGAACTTGAGTGCCCGTCCACCGGTCGTAACCTCCGGGTTTCCGAACATGATACCAACCTTCTCACGCAGCTGGTTGATAAAGATAACGATACAATTTGAACGGCTGATTGCTGCGGTCAGCTTTCTGAGTGCCTGCGACATCAGACGTGCCTGCAGACCTACGTGGGAATCACCCATCTCACCGTCAATCTCTGCCTTCGGAACCAGTGCGGCAACCGAGTCCACAATCACGATATCGATCGCACCGGAGCGCACCATCGTCTCGGTAATCTCAAGCGCCTGCTCGCCGTTGTCCGGCTGGGAGATATACAGATTATCGATATCAACACCGATCTTCTTCGCATATGCCGGATCGAGTGCATGCTCTGCATCGATAAATCCAGCGATACCGCCTCTCTTCTGTACTTCTGCCACCATATGCAGGGCAACCGTCGTCTTACCACTGGACTCCGGTCCGTATACCTCGATGATTCGTCCCTTCGGAACACCGCCCAGTCCCAGTGCAATATCCAGGCTCAGGGAGCCGGTCGGAATCGTCTCTATATTCATATTCGCACCAGAATCACCCAGCTTCATCACCGAGCCTTTTCCGTATGCTTTCTCAATCTGTGTCAACGCAGCATCCAATGCTTTCAGCTTGTCTTCTTTATTCATCTTTCCCTCCAAAGCGCCGCTCCGCGGCCAATCACGAACAAACGTTCTAAACTTAGCTCTATCATAGCGGATCCGGCTGTAAATGTCAACTGTTTTCTTTTGGTTTTCCCCCGGACGCACTGCAGGATGCTGCCGGATCTATAACCTGATTCTGCGATTCAAAGTATCTACAATTATATCATTTTCCGGCTGGTTCTGTCTATTATTTTGCCGAGAAAAGCTGCTACCCGAACTGTGTCGTACGGAATTTTCAGTTCAGAAAATTCCTACCTGTGAACAGTTACGCTGCCACCATTACTGTTCACACAAAACCTTCCGTTGCAAAAATGCCTGCCTGTACACGTCATCTGGCACCGCCCCGCTTCTACTCTAACAGCCGCCCGATATCCAGCGCCCCCCAGCCCTGCTGGTTGCGCGGCAGCCCCAGATCCACTGCCCGCTCTTTAAAGCGAAGCTTCACATCCCGGTTCGTCATGTCCGGGTTCTGCTCCAGCAGAAGCGCCGCCGCCCCCGCGACAAGCGGCGTAGACATGGACGTCCCGCTTTTAAAACGGTACCCGTTCCGCCGCAGGTTACAGCTCACAATCCGTGATCCAGGCGCCACAATGTCCGGCTTGCAGATGCAGGCGTCCGTCGGCCCCCGCCCCGAATAGTCCACCATCCGGCTGCCTGCCACCTCTACCTCCCGGTCATCATCCGCACATCCCACCGTGATGACCTTCCGGCTGATCCCCGGCGTTGTGATCGTGTGCGCGGCTGGACCATTATTTCCCGCTGCCACCACGACCACATACCCGGCATCCCACGCCGCATCGACACCGCGCACCAGCGCCGAATCCTCGCTCATTCCCTTCGGTGTAAAGGAGCCAACCGATATATTGATAATCCGGATCCCGTACTGGCTGCCATTCTGGCGCACCCAGCGAAGCCCTGCCAGCACATCCGATACATACCCATTTCCCCTCTGATCCAGCACTTTCAGGCAGACCAGCTGCGCCCCCGGCGCCACACCCTGATAGCGTCCCGCCGACGCCGTGCCGCTGCCGGCAATCATCCCTGCCACATGCGTTCCATGCCCATTGTCATCATACGGCTGCTGCTTTTTCTTAAGGAAATCCCGAAATCCGTAAACGCAATTTTCCAAATCCGGATGCAGAAATACCCCTGTGTCCAGGATCGCCACCCCGACGCCTTTTCCTGTCAGTCCTCGTCTGTACGCCTCATTGCAATGAATCCATTCTCTCGCCCGGTTCACAGGAAAAAGCCCCCATATTCTTCCCTTACTGTTAGAATATGGGGGCTTTCGCCGTATGTGAATGCAGCCTCTTATTTGTGGAAGCTGTAATAGACGGTTCCGCCTGCCAGTCCACCGCGGAACTGCGCCAGCTCACTGACCGTCACCAGCTGATAGCCACGCTCCACAAGCGCCGGAATGATCGTGACTGCCGCATCACCGGAAGCATTGTAAAGCTCATGCATCAGAACCACCGAGCCATCTTTTACCTGGTTTAACACGGTCTGCACCGATGAAGCCGCATTGCGCGTCTTCCAGTCCAGCGTATCCACATCCCAGAGTACGATCGGCTGGCTGATATTGGCAAGCACAGTGCTGTTTTTTCCACCGCCCGGAAGACGGACTGTTTTCGGTGCCTCGCCTGTGATCGCGGCAACCGCCTGATTGCAGGCCTCCACCTGCTGACGAATCTCCTGTGCGCCTAACTTCTGGAGATACTTGTGATCCTGCGTGTGATTTCCAATCTCATGCCCATTGGCATACATCCGCTGAATCTCACTCTTATAGGAATTCACACGGTTTCCGACCACATAAAAGGTCACACGGCCGCCGTACTGTTCCGCGCAATCCATGATGCGGTTTCCAACCGGGGCATACGGACCATCATCAAAGGTCAGAGCCACCATCGGTGCATTCGGATCGATATAACGACCGCCGCTGGCTACCATTCCATCCGGAACCTGGCTGTCCCCCTGCTCCGTTCCCTGTGTCTCAGAAGCAGTCTGTCCGTTATTTCCTGTCTCCTGGTTCTCTGTTGTCTGCTGTCCTTCCGCTGCGCCAGCATGATTCTCGCTGCCAGCAGCCGTCTGTGCATCCCCCGCCTCATTCTGGGAACCGGACGCCTGCTCCCGCCTCTGAATCAGCTCCATATCCGATGCCGGTCCGGACGGCACATCATCCGCATACGCCGCAAACGACGCCCCTACCGTACAGACCGCCGTAAGTAACAGTGCTGCTGCTCTCATTTTCCATGTTTTTCTCATACCGCTCCAAACCCTCCAAATTGTTTTCTTTTTCTTCTGCCATTCCGATGCAATCCGGAACAGCCGACCATGTGACATACTCACGTACAATGGTTTTATTATATCACACTCTTCCTTTATTAAGAACACTTCGTCCCATTTTACTTCTTACATTTTTCTGACAAGGTTAGTGTTCACGCATACGTGCCCGGTAACGGAATTTGACGTGGTTTCGCATTTAAATACGGCAAATTCCTGCTACCTCCACGTTCTCTTATGACGCTTTCGATCCCAAATGTGCCTGCCTGTAAACAGCTCCAAAGAATATTCATAAGTATTTTTAATAAATATTTCATATTGTGTAATACACCTAATATATGCTATGATAAAAATGATGTCGTTACGCATCACAACGCGTGCAACGTAACACATGGAGTTTATTGACAAAAGAGTTGAAAGGAAGTAACAAATGGGCGGATTTTTTGGTGTCACATCAAAAACACTGTACACTGGATCTTTTTTTTGGTACGGACTATCATTCCCATCTGGGAACACGACGCGGTGGTATGGCGGTTTATGGAGAAAACGGTTTCAGCCGTTCTATCCACAATATCGAGAATTCCCCGTTCCGTACAAAATTTGAGCACGATGTCGATGAAATGCAGGGTAACATGGGCATCGGCTGTATCTCAGATATGGAACCGCAGCCTCTGTTAATTCAGTCGCACTTAGGAAGCTATGCCATTACCACAGTCGGCAAGATCAATAATGAAAAAGAGCTGATTCAGGAAGCATTTAAGAACGGGCATATTCATTTCATGGAAATGAGCGGCGGCAAGATCAATCAGGCAGATTCCCTTGTTGAAGGTCTGAAACTGGCACAGGAAAAAATCAAGGGTTCCATGACCATTCTCCTGCTGACCCCGGAGGGCATCTATATCTCCCGTGACCGCCTCGGACGTACCCCGGCGATCATCGGACGCAAAGATGGTGCGTTCTGTGTTTCCTTTGAAAGCTTTGCATACATCAACCTTGGATACACGGACTACAAAGAACTGGGACCGGGCGAGATCGTCCGCATGAACGCCGACGGCGTAGAGGTACTCAGCCCGGCTCGCAAGGAAATGAAAATCTGTTCTTTCTTGTGGGTTTACTACGGTTATCCGACCTCCTGCTACGAAGGAATCAACGTCGAGGAAATGCGGTACCACTGCGGTCGTATGCTTGCCAAACGCGATCAGTCCGACGCCGATCTGGTAGCCGGAATCCCCGATTCCGGTATCGCGCATGCAGTCGGCTACGCCAATGAATCCGGCATTCCATTTGCCCGTCCATTCATTAAATATACCCCAACCTGGCCGCGTTCCTTCATGCCGACCACCCAGAGCCAGAGAAACCTGATCGCACGTATGAAGCTGATCCCGGTAGACGCCCTGATCCGCGACAAGAGTCTGCTCTTAATCGACGATTCCATCGTCCGCGGCACCCAGCTCGGCGAAACAACCGAATTTCTGTATCAGAGCGGTGCCAAAGCAGTACATATCCGTCCGGCTTGTCCGCCGCTGCTGTTTGGATGTAAATATCTGAACTTCTCCCGCTCCAATTCCGAGCTGGACCTCATCACACGCCGCATCATCCGCGACCGTGAGGGCGACAATGTTTCCCCGGAGCTTCTGGATGATTATGCAAACCCAGACAGCCAGAATTATAAGGAAATGGTCGAAGAAATCCGTAAACGCTTAAACTTTACCTCCCTGCAGTTCCACCGCCTCGACGATTTAATCGAGTCGATTGGTCTGGAACCGTGCAAGCTGTGTACGTATTGCTGGAACGGAAAAGAATAATGTTGTAGAATACGTTTCTATGATAACCAAAATGGCAGCCCATCAATTTCTGCTGATGAGCTGCCATCTTTATTCTGTTAATTCTCTGCCAATCGTTTTATCAGCACCGTGCCTTTATAGTTTATACAAGCACACCGCCAATACCCACATCACTTCTGCCCTGTCACCATCATATAACGGTTATGTGCGTCCTTCAGACAGGCAATGAGCGGCTTCTGAGTCAGTGCAAAATACCTTTCCCGGATACTCTGCTGCATCTCGTCCAAATCCGTTTTCAAACTCTTTCCAAGCAGCATCGACACAACAAAATTGCGCGTCACCGACAAAATCGTATTGCACTCCAGATCAAGAATCTTTCCCGTCGCCCGTTCTACTACAAAACTCACATAAAACTC
>OOAF01002431.1_pt1 | contig 10695 bp, 11 predicted proteins | sample 1671251 | NCBI WGS metagenome assembly OOAF01 (sample SAMN06348137, study PRJEB24527) | human gut metagenome | biome: human gut; feature: ankylosing spondylitis patient; material: feces | host: Homo sapiens | place: China | collected 2015-10 | reverse complement strand
ATATTTATATTAACCGGAATGTTGATTATGGCTATTATAGCAACAGTAACTACTATAATAGTAATGCATAATAGGCACAAAAAATAGATGTAAATTAAAATATGATGTTATATTTTAATCAATTGAATCAGAAATTATTATAATAACTATGGATTATTAGTAAGGAGAAAGTAAAACATGAGTTGGGGAAATCAAACAAATCCAGTATTAGCGGCTGACTATAGAAGAGTAGCAGATTTTGCAAATGAATATGTAAAAACGCATTCATATCATGAGCCATTGAAAAAGTCTAGTCTTGATAATTTACTAAGGAAATATAATATCAAGACTAATAGTACTATTTTTCAGTATTCTGACATGTGTTATAACTCGACAAATGATGGAATTACAGATAAGTTCATGGATAGTATACATATATTTGAGAGGGTTGATTATTATCATTATAGAATATTGGGAGAAGGGTATCCGTTTACTGGAGAAATAATACATTATCCTGGACGAAGTCATGAGTATATTATTGAGGGGGAGTGGCTTAATGGAAAAATAATTGCTTGGAATCATGGAGATGAAGAAAAAGAAAAAGAGTATTATTGTCAAGCAATTAAAGAATTTGAAGAAATTGAAGATTACACGAATGATGTAATCGGAACAGAAAAAATTGTTATAACGAAACAACGAGTTAATCAATCTGTTTTTAAGAAACGTCTTTTAAAAAGATATGAGAGCAAATGTTGTTTGTGTGGTGTATCGGGGAATGATATGTTGATAGCTAGTCATATTAAACCATGGTGCGAGGCTGATATGGAAGAGAGAGTGGATGTGAATAATGGATTACTTCTTTGTCCAAATCATGATTGGCTTTTTGATAAAGGGTTTATATCTTTTGATGATAATGGCGTTATTATGATATCAGGTGAATTGCGTTATAATAATAAATTGTTTATGAACATTGATGATAAACAATTTATCGAAATATCAGATAAAATAAAAGAATATATGCAGTATCATAGAACAAATATTTATAGAGGCTGAAATTGGTTTCTTACATTTAAACGAATAAGTTATTAATTTAGATGAAGATAATAAGGCTAGTAAAAAAGTATATAAAAAGACTCTTAGTCATGATTATCATTGTGTGGAGGTTCATAAATGAAAGATTTTATTTTTAATACAATTGGATTATTATCTGACAAGCAGGCAGATGTTGTAATAGCGACAATAGGATTTATGAGTGCAGCAATTGTAGCTATAATTGGTTTGTTTGGCTCAGCATTAACTATTATGTTAAACAAGAGAAGTGAGCGTAAAGTGGAACTTAGAAAAATTAAGGAAAATCAATATGTTGAATTTTTAGGGAGTATGGCTGAAGCAAAAGTTGCTTGTGATAATGAGAAACATGAAATTAATAGGCTTTTATCATCAAGAATACAAACGATATATCTTATTGGAAGTAAAGATGTGCAAAAGGCATTAGGGAAATTTTTAGATATATTTACAACTGGTGAGGTTAAGAAAGACGAACAAGATAAATTATATGGTGCGTTAATTGAAGCAATGAAAAAGGATTTGTATGGGAAAAACAAAGCTTCTTTAGATTCGATATCATATACAGTATTTAGCGATTAGATTATATAAAATGATTAAAAGCCATAATTATTGGTAGGAGACTATCAAGATTGTGGCTTTTAGTTTATTCGTTTGCGCAATACTTTGTTGTTTTTTCTGTAAAGATGGGAGGCATATATGGTCGTGAGACAAGTAGCATTCTGGTAGTGAATTGAGATCATTGTTTGAGTACTTTTTATATGTGGGAAATAAAAAAGAAACGAGCGTCCTTTTCCAATCGTGAGACTTTACTCAGTCAAAAACCCATTTCTAAAATAGATGATAACAAATTTCTAAAGAATAATCAAAGAAAAATATAATTTTACAAATTATTGCAAATAACATTGATTGTCGACATATTATGACAAATTTTGTATATGAGGAGTTGTAGTATAAGTATATATACAAGATTGGAGGATAAAAATATGGATGAAAGGGATATTGCTTTAAATAGTGTTTTAGAAGAACTTAAGAATAAAAAGCAGATAACGGAATTAGAAGAAGATATAATATCTGCTATTAAAGTGTATATAAAAAAGCCTTTTAATAGAAGAGATGTCGAGTTGAAAATATTAGAAATTGAAAGTAAATATAATTATTTAATAAACTTTGCTAACTTAGTGCAGAATCCTGTTAAATGTCCCATAGACTCATTAAATGATAGTGAATTAAGAAATAACTTATATTCTAGAATTATTAAATTGCTGAGTATAACAGGAAAACAAAATAACAACAATTTTAATTTAAACATTCATTGCAACTAACCATAATAAATAATATAATTAGTATAATAATTGTCAGTGGAAATGGAGTACCAGTATGGATAAAAGGGATGAATTGCGATTAGGATTTGAGACAGCATATATAAACGGTTCAGTTGCTTCGAACAGCTTTTATAGCCCACAGTTTGTATCTAATAATTATAAGGACGGGAAGAAAGTATTATCTTCTATTGAAGATGAACTTTTAAGATGCGATAAGTTTCAGATTAGTGTTGCGTTCATTACTTTAGGTGGAATTACGCCATTACTTCAGACGTTGAAAGAATTAGAAAAGAAAAATATTCCAGGCGAAATTCTTACTACTAATTATTTGAGTTTTAGTGAACCTAAAGCTTTAGAGAAGCTTAATGGATTATCAAATATTACCTTGAAAATGTATGATGTACAAGAAGCAGGCGAAGGCTTTCATACAAAGGGATATATTTTTAAAACTGATGAAGTGTACCGTATTATCATTGGAAGTTCGAATATAACAAGTGCGGCACTTACTAGAAATCAGGAGTGGAATACTAAGCTTGTCTCAACTGAGCAGGGAGAAATGGCAAAGGAAATAGTTGCTGAATTTAACAGACTATGGAATTCTGAGTATGCATTAGAGTTTAATGAATTCTATGAGAATTATAAAGAACAATATAAAATTATTAAACATCAGAGAGATATAGCCAGGAAAGACCAGATTGTTTCCATTGAAAAATATAGATTAAAACCTAATAGTATGCAGGTTGGATTTATTACAAATCTTAAGAAGATTCTGGAAGCAGGAGAAGACAGGGCTCTTCTTATATCTGCGACTGGAACAGGTAAAACTTATGCTTCTGCATTTGCAATGAGAGAACTGGGATTTAAGAGAGTGTTATTTTTAGTTCATAGGGGACAGCTTGCAAGACAGACTAAGAAATCTTACGAAAAGGTGTTTGCAAAATCTGTTTCTATGGGTTTAGTTGGTGCTGGATATCATGAATATGATGCGGATTATGTATTTGCTACGGTCCAGACATTAAATCGAGATGAGCATTTGCTTCAATATGATAAGGATGCATTTGATTGTATTGTGTTGGACGAGGCACATCATGTAACTGCTGATACATATCAGAAGATTATGAAACATTTTTCGCCTAAGCTTTGGCTTGGAATGACAGCAACTCCTGATAAGCGTGATGACAATGTTGCAGGTAGAAATGTTTATGAGTTATTTAATTATCAGATTGCTTATGAGATACGTTTGCAGCAGGCCATGGAAGAAAACCTGTTATGTCCTTTTCATTATTTTGGAATTACTGATTTGTCTATAGTTGGAGATGATAAAGATAATCGTGATTTTAGTATGTTAACAAGTGATGAACGTGTGAAACATATAATCCAGCAGGCAAATTACTATGGATATAGTGGAGAAAAGGTTAAAGGACTTATATTCTGTAGTAGTATCAAAGAAACACAGGAATTATCATATAAGTTTAACAATATAGTTAATCCGGATACAGGGAAATATTTTAGGACAATAGCATTGAATGGTGATGCTAACGAACAGGAAAGACAGGATGCATTTGAAAGACTTGCAATGAATGAGAGTGAGGCAAATGTCCATAAGCAGCCATTAGATTATATATTTTCTGTGGAGATACTGAATGAGGGTGTTGATATTGTGGAGGTTAATCAGGTTATTATGCTCAGACCAACACAATCACCAATAGTATTTATTCAGCAGTTGGGACGAGGGCTCAGAAAGGCTGATGGGAAAGAATATGTTGTAATTCTTGATTTTATTGGTAATTACAATAATAATTTCATGATTCCAATAGCACTCTCAGGGGATAGAACTTACAATAAAGACAATATCCGTAGATATATAATGGAAGGTGGAAGAATTATTCCAGGCGCATCTACAGTGCATTTTGATGAAATAAGCAAGAAGAGAATATTTGCATCTGTTGATAATGCTAATTTCAGTGATATTAAGCTTATAAAAGAAAACTATACAAATCTTAAGAATAAATTGGGAAGAATACCGGCACTCAAGGATTTTGATGATTATGGAGAGATGGATGTTATACGAATTTTTGATAATAACAGTCTTGGTTCATATTATAAATTCTTAGTGAAATATGAGAAGGATTATAAGATTCGTTTGTCACAAGAAGAAGAAAAGATAGTTGAATTTATTTCAAAGAAATTGGCAAATGGTAAGAGAATACAGGAGTTACAATTATTAAAGAGAACACTTCTATATGCAAATGGATTATCAAAATGTGGATTATTTACAGGACTATCACAAGATCTGTTGACATATGGTAAATCCATTAGTAAGGAACAGAAAGAAAATATCATAAATGTTATGACAAATGAATTCCCTGCGGGTTCAGGTAAAAAGACATATTCCCAGTGTGTCTTCATAGAAAAGGAAGGCAATGATTATAAACCAACGAAGACATTTCTTGAAATGTTATCAAATAGAGATTTTTATAATGTTATTAAGGAACTTGTTGATTTTGGCATAAGCAGATATGAAAGAGATTATAAGCAAAGTTATGATGTAACAGATTTTGTTCTTTATCAGAAATATACATATGAGGATGTGTGTCGTTTGCTTAATTGGGAGCAGAATGAAGTGCCATTAAATATTGGTGGTTATAAATATGACAAGAAGACAAAAACATTTCCTGTATTTATTAATTATGATAAATCGGAAGATATTAGTGATACGACAAAATATGAGGACCATTTTGTGCCAGGTTTTAGAGACCGTCTGATAGCAATATCGAAATCCGGAAGAAGTTTGCAATCTGAAGATGTACAGAATTTTCTTAAGGCAAAAGAGCGGGGAATCAGAGTAGAGCTTTTTGTTCGTAAGAATAAAGATGATAAGATTTCTAAGGAATTTTATTATCTGGGACATATGACAGCTAGTGGAAATACTAAAGAATTTACAATGCCAAATACACAGAAAACAGCAGTCGAAATAGAGTGGATTCTTGATGTTCCTGTGAGAGAAGATATCTATGAGTATATTGTAAATTCATAAAGACTTACAAAATCTCTGCATATGCAAAGACAATCATATTTTGTTACAGAAAAGAGGAAAATACATGAAAACAGTTAGGGTAGTTGCAGCAGTAATAAAGGCAGTCAATGATAAGAAAGAACCAATTATTTTTGCAACCCAGCGAGGATATGGAGAATTCAAAGATGGCTGGGAATTTCCAGGCGGAAAAATAGAAGCAGGAGAAACACCACAGGAAGCGTTAAAACGTGAGATTATGGAAGAATTAGATACAGAAGTTAAAGTTGGAGCTTTAATCGACACAATTGAATATGATTATCCTAATTTTCATCTTTCAATGGATTGCTTCTGGTGTGAGATATTAAGCGGAGATCTGGTGCTAAAAGAGCATGAGAACGCAAAATGGCTGACTAAACAACATCTTGGAGAGGTTGAATGGCTGCCGGCGGATGTTACTTTGATAGAGAAGATAAGAGAGGATATGTAGAAATATTTATACGAAAGAAGGCGTGTTATGCAGTTACCATATTCAGATGAACTCAATATAGGCTATTTAAGTAAGTTGTTCGAGAACACATCAAATTGTTATAAGTTTTTCTGGTTTCAGGCAATTCTTGAGAAGGTAGAGAGTGCTAAGTGTAGATTCACATTTGACGAATTGATTAATGAAATGATTGCTGATGCATGGTATATGGTAACCGAATATCACCTTAGACTAGGTCCGTTAGGAGTTACCGATAATCTTGAAGAAGTAGTTAAATATATTCATAAAAATTATGGATTAATATCAAATACGAAGCGAGAGAATATTATAAAATTTCTTGAAGATTCAGAGGATAAAAGAATAGCAAAATATAAATCAGATTTGACATTAAATGTTCCATATAGATTGCAAGTACCATTTTATGATGAAATTAATATTAAGCAAAGTATGTGGAATGGCTCAAAAAAGATTTTGACAGATGAAATTAACAGACAGAAAAGACTTATATATTATTTTGCTTTGATAGCGGGTCTTAAGACAGAGATTGAAATTGACAGTCTATGGTCAGATTATCTTGTAAGAAATAAGGATATTCTTAAAGGTTGGGCACAGCTTAAGTTGATTCAGTATCTGCAGAATAAGAATCCGAGCGTACCGGGAATTGCAGATAAGATTGAAGCACCTTCTTCAAGAAACATAGAGCGAGTTAGAAAATACTGGAATTTGATAATTCAAATTGATCCATCTCTTAGGGATATATATGGTGATGTTGATTTGGCAGATGAAAACATTTCTGTAGATCATTTTGTACCATGGCAGTATGTAGCACATGATGAATTATGGAATTTGCATCCTACAACTAAATCTATAAACAGTAGCAAAAGCAATTTGCTTCCATCATGGGAATTATATTTCATTTCTTTAGGCAGTTTGGAATATAGAGCATATGAACTTAAGAATGAGAATGAAGCAGTTGCACACGAATTTCAGAAAATTGCACCATATCATCTTAATAATCAGGAGATTCGTAATCAATTGTATGCAGATGGTTTGGACAAGAATACATTTATTGAAAGATTGGAACATGTGATTAAACCAGTTTATGAATCAGCCCATATGTCGGGATTTAAGGAGTGGAGTTACAATGGCGGTAAAAATATACAATAAACTTGTAAGAGATAAAATTCCAGAGATTATTGAAGCAGATGGAAAAACATGCAAAACGGAAATTCTTTCTGATGAAGAATATTTAAAAATGCTGGATGCCAAGCTTGATGAAGAACTTGCAGAGTATCATAAGGATCAGAATATCGAGGAGCTTGCTGACTTGATGGAAGTTATATATGCGGCAGCAGTTGCTAGAGGGTATTCAGTTGATGAACTGGAGAAAGTAAGAGAGAAGAAGGCTGAGGAAAGAGGTGGATTTAGGGAGAAGGTGCTTTTGAGGGAAGTGGAGAGCGAGGATAATGTTTTAATTAGCCGGAGAAGTTTGAAAGAATTGATTAAAACAAAAATTAAAGAATTAATAATACAATACAAAGATAAAATATATTATTGCGCAAATAGCGCTACGCTAATTATGGGGATACTTATAACGTTTATTGGTATGTATAGTCCTATATGTGGTGATGAACCGAATGAAGTACGAACAACAATAGGTGCAATATGTATTACAATTTGGTTTTTAATGTTTCCAACTATAAGTATGCAAGAAAAAGATAAAATAATGCAAAAATTAGGGATTCATGTAATATTATCACTAATTACAGTGTTATTATCATCAATGGGAATTTGGTATTTTTTAAATAATATGACAAAAGGACCATTAAAAAAAGATATTTTGTACTGTTTATTTGGAATATTTGTATTTTCATATATTTTATACATATTTGTTGGGTTTATAAAAACGTTTTTTGGTATTGTGCGAAAAATAAAAAAATTTATTTTTCCTAAAGTGAAGGAAGCATCAGGAATAGTTAATGTAATTGAGTCTATAACAACAGCAATTTTATCAATAACAACATTAGGTGCTAGCATATTTGGACTGATAACATTAGTTAAACAGCTGATTGACGTTGTAATAAAATAAAAAGTAATAGTGAGGAAAATGATTATGGATATGCTAAACATTGCTTCGTTATTTGTTGCTATATTGGCTCTAATTGTAACAGTAATAGCAAATATTATATCAAATTACCATTATGTAGAATCAAAGGCTCCACAGTTAACATTCGGTCTTAGTGAGAATGAAAATGAATTATATTTAAGTATAAAAAATACAGGAGAATCAGCTGCAAAAGATATAAAAATCAATATTAATTCAATAGAAAACAATGGTGATAATAATAAAATATATAATCATTTTAAAGAGAAATTTGATTTGTTTCCAGAAGAGATAGTGCAGGGGGAAATTGCATTTTCAGGACAAAACATGATTACACAAATATTTCCACAAATTTATGTGGATGTTACATATAAGGCAATGAACAACAAAAAGACAGTTAAATATTCAAGAAATATCTCATTTTTAAAAGGGAATAAACAAACAGCTAGGGATAAAAGTTTTGTTGATATAGCAGATAAACTAGATTCCATCATGTATTCTGAAAATAGGATAGCAAACTATGTGGAAGGTAGAAATTTATATGCGTTTGATAGATTAAATGTTATGGCATATAGTTCGTTAAAACAAGATATGATGGATGCTATGTCTGTTAATAATGATAATAAAAAAAGAAAATATAAAAAGAAGTGAATATATAATAAAAATTATACGAGAGAGGATATATATGTTTGAAAACGAATCCAAGAATGAAGAAATGTTGTATGGTGCATATAAAAAATTAAAATCATATTATCATTATAATAAAAATAATTTGTTTTTAAAAAAGAAAATCGCAGAATTTGAAGACGATGATTTTCAAATGTCTTATATTATGGAAGATATGTAGATGATATGCTTATTTTAATTGATACAGGGAATAATTATTTGAAGGGGGAATCAGAAGAATTTGATGAGTTATTGATAAAAAATAACAGTGTTCTTGAAAAAAATAATGACAAGGAATATTTTTTGAGTGAATATAAAACTCTTAAAATTCAAAAAGAAAAGGTTAAAATAATTTTTTTCGAAAAAGGTAAGTCAGCAGGTTTGATAAGAAATTTAGAGAACATCAAAATGATTCCAAGCCAGATGAATGTTGTACCAGATACTGAATTAAAATTAGAAGATTTTGAAGAAGCTACATATATAATTAAAAATTTTAATCAACAAACAAAATTAAGAGATTTGTCGAGACTTGAAGTTGATAGATTTAAATTAGGTTGGCATATGTCACAACTTGTAAGAAGTAATAAAAATGGAAATATAAATTTATCAACAGAAGAAAATAGAAATGTACATGCAGAAGGAGAAAAAATTGTTAATTTCTTTAAGGGAAGTAATGCATTAAATTATAATAGCAACTGGATAAACGCGTTTTATTATTTTTTATTAACAGAAAAAAGAAGTTTGAAATTGTGGAACAGTTTTAAAATGAACATTAAAGAAGCAATAAGATCTTTAAGAATTGAACATCTAGATTCAGTAAAAAAAGGGAAGAATCAGCATGTAAAGTCAGTGATGAAAAAGGATTTGTTGAAAATGTTGGATATCTGCATTGCAACGGCATTAGCATTGAATCCTACATATTCAAGAAAAGAATCACCACAAGTGTTACAATTATCAATTAAATTGCGTCATGCGAATCTTTTTAATCATTACTTAGTATCATTTCCACTGATTAACTATTTTGATGAAATTCCAGATGAATATGATTTAACTGATGTAAAAATAGAAAATTTCCGAGAATTAACCGGTGAAATAGGTGAAAGTAGAAAGTGCAGATTTTCACCTAGATTTATAAATTTTGATGAATTATTTCATTTGACATATATACGGAATATAACACGTGGAACAAACTATTTTAAAGATGAAAGAAAATATTCAGCAAATGATAAAATAAATAATATTATATCATTTTTTTATAAAGTTAATCATATTCAAATTCCTGACGAAAAGAATTTTGAAATATCATTACAAAATGAAGAAAAGTATAATGGTTATATTGTTCAAAGAATTGATTTAGGATAATGTAAAACACAAAATATTAAGGTTGCACTTGCTAATATTAAGTTAGATCTTGACAGATGTTGTGTGGGATTGCCACAAAGTAAAGATGTTGTATTAAATAGAACAGATTTTATAGAATTTTTAAGAAAAAGCTATGAAGAAAAAGTACAGTTCTTGTTATTACCAGAGTATTATTTACCAATTAAATGGATATCAGATATTTTAACTTTTGTAAGAAAGTCTGGTATTACGGTAATATCTGGATTACAGTATGTTACAGCAAGTGGAATAGCACATAATAATGTTGCAATTTTTCCATCTATCAAGTCTGGGAGATATCGAAGATATTCTAGTTCTTGTATGTTTATACGTGAGAAAAATGATTATGCACCAATGGAGAAGGAGGTATTGGCTTTAAAAAATTTAAAGTGCTATGATCAGGAAAAAGCATATTATCAAGTGTTTCAACAATATGGAATAAAATATGGAATATTTTTATGTTACGAGTTTACGGATATAGTGGCTCGTGCATTATACAAAAATGAAATTGATATGTTATTTGCCCCAGAAAATAATAAAGATACAGGGTATTTTGCAAGTATAATAGAATCAACTGCTCGAGATCTTCATGCATTTGTTATACAATCTAATACATCTAATTATGGAGATTCACGCATAACAGGACCATATGGAAAAGATTATAGAAATATTGTTC
>OOAF01002424.1_pt1 | contig 10716 bp, 7 predicted proteins | sample 1671251 | NCBI WGS metagenome assembly OOAF01 (sample SAMN06348137, study PRJEB24527) | human gut metagenome | biome: human gut; feature: ankylosing spondylitis patient; material: feces | host: Homo sapiens | place: China | collected 2015-10 | reverse complement strand
AAAGAGGGGGAAGGAAAAGCTCCTTCCTCCTCTTTGGGGGGACGTCCAACGGCTAATGCCGTTTCTTTTTTATGGTGTGCCGCTTGGGCATCATCTTGGGCGGGGCGAGAACTTTCACTTCGCCTTCAAGGGAAAGGGCCTTTTCAGTCAGGCCAAAGGGAGCCCAGTTGGCCGGGACAAGGCTCAGTCGTTCAAAATTTCGCCCTGTTGCATAGATTACCGGGATATCCCCGGAAGAAGAGCCCGCCAGAAGCAGTGTTGCATTGCTCTCAGATGGAATGGCGGGATCGGTTGCCGGAAGTTCGGTCGGTTGGTTGTCGGCGGTTTGCTGCACTGCCTGCTCGCTTGGAGCCATCGGTTGTGTAGCGTTCCCGGTTATGGGTTGCGTCGCATTCCCGGTGAGGTGTGGCGTAGGTACGTCAGCGGCTGTCGGCTGTACGGGGCTGTCGCTTATGTCCGAAGGGTGCGCCCCCGGGGCGTAGATCCCTGTATTGTCGGCAAACAGGGGCTCTTCCTGCAATCTGTCGTTGGTACGCAAAAAGTTCAGGAAATCGCTTCCGGTCAGGCCCACGAGTGCGATCATCGGGGAACCGTCCCCCGCCGTCAGCAGGCTGACTGGCACAGTGCCGCCGTGGATGCCGATGTAGGTTGTCTTGGCTCCAGCGGGCATTTCGCCCCATACGGCCTCTTCCTTTTTATCTCCGCCCTTGTCGGCGACAGGCGTCGGAGCGGCCCACACGGGACCGTTCGCCAGCGCGAACGCGGCGAGGAGAAGCAGAGCGAACCGCTTGGGAGTATGGAAGATTCCGTTCATGTCGAACACATATGACCGTATCAGCCGGAGGTCAAGCGCTTCCTGCAAAGCACTACAGGAATGCGCCCGCCCCCCATCGCGCAACATGGCGGCGAGAGGGAATAATTTCTCCTCCCGCCTGTAAAAACACTATTTTTTCATTGCGCTTCTGACTTCGGCAACACGGGCGGGAATGTCGGGAGCGCTGACGAATTCGGAAACGATGGCGCAACAGCGGGCGCCGTGCGCGATGACGTCCGCAATGTTGTGGCGCTTGATGCCTCCGATGGCGACGAAAGGCAGGGTGATGTTGGCAACCACCCAATCAAGATAATCGAGGGTTACAGCGGCGCAAACGTCCTTTTTGGTCTGCGTCGGGTAAATGGGGCCGACCCCGATATAGTCCGCACCGGAGGCCACGGCCGCGCGGGCCTGATCAGGGGTATGGGTGGACAGGCCGATGAGCATGTCCGGGCCAACGAGACGGCGCACGGCCTCGACGGGGAGATCCTCTTGGCCGACGTGCACGCCGTCGGCTTCACAGAGGACAGCGATGTCGACATGGTCATTCACGATGAAGCAGGCACCAGCCTCGCGGGTCAGGCGGCGCAGCTCCAGGCACTCTTTGAGCATCTGTCCGGCCTTTTTTTCTTTTTCGCGGTACTGGAGGATCTTGATGCCGCTGTCGAGCAGGGCTTTGGCGACTTCAACCGCCGGACGCCCGAGAGACAGTTCGTCGTCGGTAAGAGCGTAGAGGTCGGTTTCGGGAGAGGTCCCGGGCAACAGTCTGGGCATGGCGCACCTCGTCAGTCGGCTTCTACGCCGACGAAGGAAAAAGTGTTGACGTTGAACAGGCCGCGGGCGGTCAGCTTGAGTTCCGGAATGACGGGAAGAGCCATGAAACTGAGGGTCATGAACGGTTCGACGTCTTCGGGGATACCGAGTTCCGCACGCGCGGCAACGAGCATATCGTGAAGGACGGCATTGACTTCCTGCGGATCGGCGGAGGTCATGAGGCCCGCGATGGGGAGGGGCAGACGCCGGATGGCCCCTCCGTGCACGGAGACGATGCCGCCGCCCATGTCCGCCAACTCACGGACGGCAAGCAGCATATCAGGGTCGTTGTCGCCCGCTACAACAATATTGTGGGAGTCATGGGAAATGGTCGTCGCTATGGCCCCTCCCGTGAGCCCATAGCCTTCCAGAATCCCGATGCCGAGTTTCCCCGTCCTCTTGTGCCGCTCAATGACCGCGATCTTGGTCAGGCCGGGATTCAGTGCGGACTGGAAGCATCCCGCGTCATCGGTCTTCACCTCGCGGACGAGGCTCTTCGTAACGAGGGAGGCGGGCTCAATGCCGATGACACGGGCTTTTCCGGTACGGACAGGCAAGGACAGGGCATCCTCGGCCAGCGGCTTGAGGTGGATGGAGTGGGAAGGCGCTCCCGCAGCCGCGTCATCCAGCGGGATGAGGACGCGTCCGTCTTCGGCGATCAGGCGTCCCGCCGTGAATACCTTGCGCACGCGGAATGCCTTGAGGTCGTCCACAAGGATGAAATCGGCATCCCTGCCGGGGGCGATGGCTCCCTTGTTGCGCAGCCCGAAGCACTCCGCGGCGTTGAGCGTGCACATGGTGATGGCCTGTACCGGATCCATCCCCATGCCTACCGCGAGGCGCAGATGGTTGTCCATGTGGCCGTCGGAAACGATATCCTCAATATGGCGGTCATCGCAGCAGAACGCGCAGCGCCGCGCGTTGCCGGGCGTAACGCCGGGCAGGAGCGTTCGGAGGTTCTTGGCGGCGGAGCCTTCGCGTATAAGGATGTAGCTGCCCCGGCGAAGGTTCTCGCGCATCTCCTCAAGCGTGGTGCACTCGTGGGTATTCGTAATGCCGGTGACGAGATAGGCGTCGAGATCCCGGCCAAGCAAGCCGGGGGCGTGTCCGTCCACAATTTTGCCGTGGGACGTACCGAGCTGGATTTTTGCCAGTACGTCGTAGTCGCCGGAGACGACGCCGGGGAAGTTCATCATTTCGCCGATACCGGTCACTTTGGGGTCGTCGATGAGCTCTTCCAGTTCTTCAGCGGAAAGGACCGCGCCGGAATCCTCGAACGGCGTCGCCGGAACACAGGAGGGGAGGGCGATAAAAATATTGAGCGGCAGGTGTCGCCCGTTTTCCAGCATGTACCGGATGCCTTCCAGTCCGTGGACGTTGGCGATTTCGTGCGGATCGGCCACGACGCTGGTGGTGCCGTGCGGGAGTACCAGCCCGGCGAAACGCGCGGGGCTCACCATGCTGGATTCGATATGGATGTGGGCGTCGATGAGGCCGGGCAGCAGGTAGGCTCCTCGCGCGTCAACGACTTTCACCGCCTCGGTATGCGAGAAGCCGAGGATTTTGCCTCCGCCCACGCTGACGTCCGTTTCCCGGATTTCGCCGGTCAGCACGTCCACCAGCTTCGCGTTGGTAATGAGAAGGTCGGCGGGGCTGCGCCCGCCCGCCGCCATATCCACAAGGTTTTTCAGATCGTCGATGTCGTACATGCAGGTCTCCGGCGTAGGAAACAGGGGCAAGGCGGAAGGGCGAAGAAGCGAGAGCGCTTTTCCGTGTTTCCCCCAAACGTCTTGCCCACTCCAAAGTGTGTTTTTTGAGGATGGGTCGCGTGTGAAAGGGTGACATACTTTCGGAAAAAAACGGAAAAAAGTCAAAAGGGTTGGGAGGAGAAGGGTGGGACGGCAGGGTATTTCCACTTTCAAATAGCGTGTTCCAAAGGCAACCTGCCTCAGAAAGAATCGTGAACGGGGACTCGATAGGCACAAAAAATTTTGGAAAGGGTGTGGCGGACTCTACGCGGGTAGATTTGGGGAAGGGAAAGCTTTCTTTAGAAAAGTTCCCCTTCCCCAATATTTCCAATCCGTTCAAAGTGAACCCATCCTAGAGAAAAGGGAGGACGCCTTTTCCAGAAAAGCTCCTCCCTTTTTATCAATTTTTTACTGCTCAAGGAGCGCCTTAGCGAAGTCATCCCCGTTGAAGGGGCGGAGGTCTTCCATTTTTTCGCCAAGGCCGACGTAGGTGATCGGGATACCGTACTGCATGGAAACGGCCACGGCGACGCCGCCCTTGGCGGTGCCGTCAAGCTTGGTCAGGATAAGTTCGTCGATACCTGCTGCTTCCTTGAATATTTTTGTCTGCTGGAGCGCGTTCTGACCGGTGGTGGCGTCTACAATAAGGATGCTGCGGTGCGGAGCGCCGGGATGCTTGCGGGCGATGACTTCCCGGATCTTGTGGAGCTCATCCATCAGGTTGCTCTTGGTGTGCAGACGTCCGGCGGTATCGATAAACAGAATATCGTATTGATCCCTGATGGCGACATCCATCGCCTCCCACGCCACGGCGGCGGGATCGGCGTCCTGCCCCTTGGAGTGGAAACCGGAACCCGTGCGTTCCGCCCAAATGCCGAGCTGTTCCACGGCGGCGGCCCGGAAGGTGTCGGCGGCGGCAAGGAGGACTTTTTTGCCCTGCATACGGGCGCGGTAGGCCAGCTTGGCGATGGTCGTGGTCTTGCCTACGCCGTTGACGCCGATGAACAGCACCACAGCAGGCCGGGTCGAGAGATCCAGCTCCGTGCCGCCCACGTCCATCTCCTCCGCCAGAATGTCCCGGAGGGCGGCCTTGACCGCCTCCTGGCGAGGAGAGGACGAAGTTCCTCGGGAGTGGTCGCGGAAGCGGCACGCGCGCGGGACTTGAGGCGTTTGCACAGCTCGGTCGCGGCTTCGACGCCCATGTCCGCCATAATGAAGAGTTCTTCCAATTCGTCCCAGAAGTCGGCGGACAGGTCGCCGTGGCTGGCGAAGAGGGTGGAGAGCCCTTTGCCGAGCTGTTCACGGGTCCGTTCCAGCCCTTGATGCAGCTTGAGGAAAATGCGGTTGCGTTCATCCTCTTCGTCCTCAAGATCGAGAGCAAGGGCGAGGCGGTACTGCAGTTCCGAACGGAAGTCCGCCACTTCTTCGTATTCCATGCGCGCGGCCCATGCGGCGAAGTCGGCGACGAAGGCATCGGCTTCGTTCTCCGGGGCTCCAAGGGCTGTCAAAAGGAAGCGGACACGCTCCCAGAGTTCGTCGCCCGTGCGTGCGTCGGGTCCGAGATCTTCCAGAGCGATGGACAGCCACACGGACAGGCGCGGTTCGGCTTCCCGGAGGGTAAGCAGCAGCGTATCGCGCCATCCGGAAGGTTCCTTCGGGGCGTCGGGCTGAGGGGCAGGTTGGGCGGCAGCCGCAGGTGCGGGAGCTTGCCCGTCCGGTTCAAGAGATTGTCCGGCAGCGAGCTGATCCATTTCCAGATCGGCCTGTTGCTGCTCTGCGGCTGCCGTTTCCGGCAGTTTTTCCAAAAACACCACAGGAGATTGTGGCGCGTCAGAAACGGAAGATTCTTCGTGAGATGCGCCGTCTTCCGTTTCCGCTGGCTGCGGAGCGGCCAGTGCTTCCTCTGCCGGAGCCTGCGGCGTTTCCTGTGTCTCAGCAGGTTTATTCGATGACCACAGCCGTTTGATACTTGAGAAGAAACCCATGCGTCTATCCTTAAAAAGAGGTCTGCGGATGCGAGGCGGGAGCGTTGAGCAACCGTACCATGCGACTATTTGCGTACTTGTGCCGTCCCGTCAAGCCCTGCTTTTCGGAGGGCCTTTTTGGCCTGTTTGAGAGGGGTGAGAATCACGAAGTTTAAATTTTTTTACAAAAAGGGTTGATCTCGGTTTAGAGTTATGAGAAAAGAAACGCGAACACTGGATTGTCCTGTGTTCGTCGATCAAGGAATTTTATTTAAGAAGGAAGGAATACAAATGAAGCGCATCGTGACTCTGCTTCTTGCTGCCGGCCTCGTGCTCGGCGCTGCTGCTGGTTCTCAGGCTGCTGATATCAAGGCCAAGGGCAACTGGACGTTTTCTTGGCAGTTGGGTGACAATAACCTGTTCGAAAAGAACGGCGACAAGTTCACCGCCAAACAGCGTCTGCGTACCCAGATCGACGTCATCGCCTCTGAATCCCTGAAGGGCGTTTTGTTCCTCGAAATGGGCGACCAGAACTGGGGTAGCTCTAAGGATGGCGCTTCTCTCGGTACTGACGGCAAGATCGTCAAGGTCCGTTACAGCTATGTTGACTGGGTGATCCCCCAGACCGACGCCAAGGTCCGCATGGGTCTCCAGAACTTCAGCCTGCCCGGCTTCATTTCCAATAACCCCATCCTCGGTGGCGGTTCCGCTGACGGCGCTGGTATCACCATCTCCGGTCAGTTTACCGAAAATGTGGGTGCCAGCCTCTTCTGGCTCCGTGCTGAAAACGACAATACCGACGGGTATCGGGGCAATCCTTCCAGCAACGCTATGGACTTCGTGGGCTTGACTGTTCCCATGACCTTCGACGGCGTGAAGGTGACCCCGTGGGCCATGTATGGCGCGCTTGGCCGTGATAGCTTTACCAACGGTGATGGGGTTAATAAGTATGATCCTGTCACTGGAGAACTTATCTCCGGTCCCGGTTCCGTTGCTAACGGTCTGCTCCCCACTGGTGTTGATGGTGCGATGCTGAAGGGTGCTGATCTTGATCGCCACGGCAACGCTTGGTGGGTTGGCGTCGCTTCCGAGCTGACTTACTTCGATCCTTTCCGTTTTGCTCTTGACGCCGCTTACGGTAGCGCTGACATGGGCTCTATCGGGGGCTTTGATGTTGAGCGTTCCGGTTGGTTTGCCTCCATCCTCGGCGAATACAAGATGGATTACTTCACCCCGGGCATCCTGTTCTGGTATGCTTCTGGTGATGACTCCAACTGGGCTAACGGTTCCGAACGTATGCCGGTCGTTGAAGGTTCTTGGACCGCTTCTTCTTATGGCTTCGACGACAACTTCGGTCGTGACGCGTGCGACATGATCGGCTTGACCAACGATGGCAAGATGGGCGTGTATCTCCAGGCGAAGGATATTTCCTTCATGGAAGATCTGACGCACATCTTCCGCGTCGGTTTCATCAAGGGTACCAACAATACGGAAATGGCTCGCCAGGGCATCGCTTCGCCTACCGGTACGAGTGGTCGTGAGCTGTACCTGACCACGGCCGACAAGGCTTGGGAAGTCAACTTTGACACCCAGTACAAGATCTACAAGGATCTGACCTTGGCCGTTGAAATCGGTTACATCAACCTCGACCTCGACAAGGGTGTTTGGGGTAAGGGCACTGTTGATTCCTACCGTGAAAACAACGTTCGCGGTGCTGTGACCTTGCAGTACACCTTCTAATTGAAGTCGGCTGACGCCGATTCCGGTTAGCTTTGATGAGGAGGGAGTTTTTTAGCTCCCTCCTTTTTTGGATAAGCCCCTCTAAAAAGAAAGGAATATACATGAAGCGCATCGTGACTCTGCTTCTCGCTGCTGGTCTTGTGCTTGGCGCCGCTGCCGGTTCTCAGGCTGCTGACATCAAGGCCAAGGGCCTGTGGGAATTTACTTGGGAACTGGGCACCCCGAGTTTTGAAAAGCACACCGGACAGGATACCTTTGGCGCGAGGCAGCGTCTGCGTACCCAGATTGACGTTGTCGCTTCCGAATCCCTGAAGGGCGTGATGTTCTTCGAAATCGGCGATCAGAACTGGGGTAGCTCCAAAGACGGCGCTTCCCTCGGCACCGACGGCAAGATGGTCAAGGTCCGTTACAGCTACGTTGACTGGGTTATCCCCCAGACCGACGCCATGGTCCGTATGGGGCTCCAGAACTTCAGCCTGCCCGGTTTCGTCTCCAGCAGCCCTATCCTTGGCGGCGGTTCCGCTGACGGCGCGGGCATCACCCTTTCCGGCCAGTTCAACGAAAACGTGGGCGCCAGCCTCTTCTGGCTCCGCGCTGAGAACGATAATCGTACGGGCGGATACGGGCTTGATGGAACGAATCCTTATAGCGACGCGATGGACTTCATCGGTCTGACCGTTCCGTTGACCTTCGACGGCGTGAAGGTGACTCCGTGGGCCATGGTCGGCATGATCGGCCGCGACAGCCTGGATACGGATAAGGACGCCATCAGCCAGAAGGGTGGACTGATTCCCATTCAGGCAGATATTTCCCCGGATGCCCTTAAAGATCGCCACAACACCGCCTGGTGGGTGGGCGTCGCTTCCGAACTGACCTATTTCGATCCTTTCCGCATCGCTGTTGATGCCGCTTACGGTAGCGTCGACATGGGCTCCTATAAGACGTTGGATGGAAGGACGATTAGAGATTTTGACGTCAAGCGCGCCGGCTGGTTCGCTTCCATCCTCGGCGAATACAAGATGGATTACTTCACCCCGGGCATCCTGTTCTGGTATGCTTCCGGCGATGACAGCAATGCGTACAACGGTTCCGAGCGGATGCCCAGCATTGAAGGTTCATGGACTGCCTCCTCGTATGGTTTCGACGACAACTATGGTCGTGACTCCAGCGACATGATTGGCCTGACCAACGACGGCACCATGGGCGTGTACCTCCAGGCGAAGGACATCTCCTTCGTGGAAGACCTGACGCACATTTTCCGCGTCGGCTTCGTCAAGGGTACCAACAACACCGAAATGGCCCAGTATGTGGGCACGCCGTACGCTGGCGACTATAGAGCTCTTAGCAACAACAACCTGTATCTGACCACCGCCGACAAGGCTTGGGAAGTCAACTTCGACACCCAGTACAAGATCTACCAGGATTTGACCCTCTGCGTCGAACTCGGCTGGATCAACCTTGACCTCGACAAGAAGGTTTGGGGTTTGGACAGCGACGAATACCGGGACAACGCGTTCCGCGGCGCTGTGACCCTGCAGTACGCCTTCTAATGGAAGTCGGCTGACGGCCGACTACGGTTAGCTTTGATGAGGAGGGAGTTTCGGCTCCCTTCTCTTTTTGTATTTGACGCGCTGCACGGGCTCTGGAGAGGATTCCTGACCGTGCAACGCGTGGATCCCAAAGCATACGGACTGGTTTTGTATCCTATTGCGCAAAAAGCACTTCTCCCCTTGACTCGGAAAGAACGCCGGGATTAGACTTCTGCGGTAGTGGAGCAATCTCCTTGCCGTAAGGGAGGGTGTTCCGTAACACTCACGTTTAGAGGGGGAATTGTATGCCTTCATGGATGTATTTTGTGTTGGCCCTGGCAGGGCTGCTGGCTGGGTATTGTGTGTATGGCGCCATTGTGGAAAAGGTGTTCGGGCCTGATCCCAACCGCCCCACGCCTGCCTGCAAAATGCCTGACGGTGTGGACTATGTGGAGATGAGCCCTACCAAGGTGTTTCTGATCCAGCTGCTGAACATTGCCGGTCTTGGCCCCGTCTTCGGGCCGATCCTTGGTGCCCTCTACGGTCCCATAGCTCTCCTGTGGGTCGTAATCGGATGCGTGTTCGCCGGTGCCGTACATGACTACTTCTCGGGGATGCTGTCCGTCCGTTATAACGGCAAGTCCGTGCCGGATATCGTCGGGTACAACCTCGGCGACCTCATCAAGAAGCTCATGCGCGTGTTCGCTGTCGTGTTGCTCATTCTGGTGGGCGTGGTCTTCGTGGCGGGGCCCGCTGGCCTGCTGTCCCAGTTGACCGGTATGCACAGTATGCTCTTTGTGGCGATCATCTTTGCGTACTACTTCCTTGCCACTATTCTGCCCGTGGACAAGATCATCGGCCGCGTCTATCCGTTCTTCGCTGTACTGCTGGTGTTCATGGCCGTTGGGCTGCTGGGCGCTCTGGCCTTCAAGGGGTACACCTTCTACAGCAACATCGAATGGACCATGCATAGCCCCTCCGGCCTGCCCGCCTGGCCGCTGGTGTTCATTACCATCGCCTGCGGTGCTTGCTCCGGCTTCCATGCCACGCAGTCTCCGCTGATGGCCCGGTGCATCAACAACGAAAAGCATGGCCGTAAGATCTTTTACGGTGCGATGATTGCGGAAGGCGTTATCGGGCTTATCTGGGTGACCCTCGGCATGTCCTTCTACTCCGATACGGCCGCTCTTGCCGCCGCCCTCGGCCCCAAGGGGAACGCCGCGCTGGTCGTGAACAACATCTCCGTGGAACTGCTTGGCGTGTTCGGTGGCGCCCTTGCCGTCCTCGGCGTTGTGGTGCTGCCCGTGACATCCGGCGATACGGCCTTCCGTGCTGCCCGTTTGACCATTGCCGACGCCATCGGCTATGATCAGCGCCCGCACAAGAACCGCCTGATGATAGCCGTCCCGCTGTTTGTCGTGGGCGTCGCTTTGAACTTCATTCCCTTTGGGATGCTGTGGCGTTACTTCGGATTTGCCAACCAGGCCCTCGCCGCCATCATGTTGTGGGCTGCGGCCGCCTACTTGCTGCATCGCGGCAAGTTCCATTGGATTGCCTCCGTGCCCGCTTGCTTCATGACTGCCGTGAGCGCCGTGTATATTTGCTTTGAGAAGACGATGGGCTTCGGCATGTCCTACGAGCTGTCCAATATCGTGGGTATCGCCATAGCGCTGATTTGCTTCGCGCTGCTGTTGACCGCAGGCCGCAAGGTTCAGCCTACTGATGATCTGAGCGTTTGACCCGAAAAAGGGGCGCCCGGATTGGAGCGCCCCTTTTTTCGGTGGAAGGGGAGCTCCGATCTAAACATCGAAACGCCTTTTTTCCGCTTTCTCGGGCATGAGAAGCGATTGCCTTTTTATCTGTTCCAGTTATAGTCCGCCGACCCTCCTTGAGACAGTGTTTCAAGGAGGGTTGTCTTTCTCCTTTTTTCCTTTTTGAGGTCTTTCATGTCTACGAAGCGTCGAGCCTATCTCACTGAAATGAAAACGCAGCTTGCTCTTGCCGTTCCAGCCCTTTTGGCGCAGATCGCCATGATTTCAATGGGGTTTGTGGATATGGTCATGACAGGCCGGGTGGGGGCGGTGGATATGGCGGCTGTGGCGCTGGCC
>OOAF01002422.1_pt1 | contig 10724 bp, 9 predicted proteins | sample 1671251 | NCBI WGS metagenome assembly OOAF01 (sample SAMN06348137, study PRJEB24527) | human gut metagenome | biome: human gut; feature: ankylosing spondylitis patient; material: feces | host: Homo sapiens | place: China | collected 2015-10 | reverse complement strand
AGGAGTTGATGAGCGGTTTTTTCGCGGGTTTGCGCGGATAGATTTGGTAAAAAAGGAATTTTTTTTATACTTTTGCATCCAACGCGTTTCGGACAGGGGCGCATGAACTGAAAAACTTATAAAATCGAATAGAAAAGCAATGAAAAAGTTATTTGTATCGGTTGTCGCGCTGTTGGCGGCGGTGTCGCTCTCGGCGCAGGATGTTACTGCAATCTACAACGAAGCCGCAGCAGCTTTCGGCGCCAAGGATTTCGCAGGCGCGGCCGCGAAGTTCGAACAGGTGATCGAGCAGGGGCTGGACAGCGAGGAGGCTGCGTCGCTGGTGGCCACGGCCAAGACGACGCTTCCCAAATGCTACTTTATGATGGGCGGCGGAGCGATCCGGACCAAGAACTACGACGAGGCGCTGAAGAATTTCACCAAATCGGCGGAGCTGGCCGAACTCTACGGCGACATGAGCCAGATGGCCAAGGCCAACGGCTGGGTGGCCAAGATCTATCAGATCCAGGGCGGCGACGCTTTCAACAACAAGGACTATGCGACCGTGTTCGAGAAGGGCTACAAGGCCGACCCGGACAATACCGCGATGGCGCTGAACCTCGCCATGAGCTACTGCGAGATGGGCGAGTACGAGAAGGGTATGGACATCTACGAGGCGGTGGCCGCCAAGACGCACCCCAAGTATGCCGATGACGCCGCCAAGGCCAAGGAGATGATCGCCCTCTACACCAATAACAAGGTGGCCACGCTTCAGGCTGCCAACGATTTCGACGGTATCATCGCGATGGCCGACGCGCTGCTGGCGAAGAACGCCGAAAACGCTCTGGCGCAGAAGGTCCGCTTGCAGGCTTATGCCAGCAAGAAGGATTACAACAAGGTGATCGAGCTGGGCGAGGCTGCCGCCAAGGTGCAGACCGATCCCGAGGATGTGAGCCTGATGTACCTGACGCTGGGCGCCGCCTACAACGCCAAGGAGATGAAGCCGCAGGCCATCGAGGCCTTCCGGAAGGTGACGGCGGGACCGGCTGTCGAGAGTGCGAAAGCCGCGTTGGCCGAACTGACCAAATAGCCTGCGGGCCGCAGGAGGAAGAGGGCGGCCTGCCGGGTTTTCCGAAGGGCCGCAGACAGTGAGCCTCCGGCCCCATGAAATAAACCGCAGAGCGGGTTCCGGATTTCCGGAACCCGCTTTTTCGTGCCGGAGCGGGGGCTGGTTCAGCGTTCCGACGGCTCTTCGGGTGCGGCGTTTCGAAGGGCGTTTTCCCGAATACGGACCAGTCCGCTGCGCGTCAGCGGCGTGCGGCCGCAGAGGGCTTCGAACGCCGCTTCGTCCATGCCGAGCCACGTCGCGGCGTCCATCGCCAGCGGGTCGAACACGGTATCGAACGCCGCGTTGCGGTGCTGCGGGGCGCGGCGGTTCCAGGGGCAGAGGCTCTGGCACGCGTCGCAGCCGAAGATCCAGCCGTGAAGGTCCGTTTGACCGGGCTGTTCCCGCTCGATGGTGCGGCACGAGATGCAGCGGCCCGTGTCGATGGTCCGGTCCGGGGCGACGGCTCCCGTGGGGCAGTTGTCGATGCAGCTGCGGCAGGTTCCGCAGCGCGACCCTTCGAACGGCGCGTCGTAGCGGTCGGTCTCTTCGGTGAGAATCAGCTCGCCCAGCACGACGTAGCTCCCGTATTGCGGCGTGACGAGCAGCGACTGCCGGCCGATCCAGCCCAGCCCCGCTTCGACGGCCAGCTGCTTTTCCACGAGCGGAGCCGAATCGACGAACGCCCGGCCGGCGAGGGCAGGCTCCGCGGCACGAAGACGCCCGAAGAGGTCGCCCAGCATCCCCTTGATCGTGGCATGGTAGTCGGCGGTCAGGGCATACGAGGCGATCTTCGCGCGGAAGTCGTCGGGATAACCGTCGCTCAGGCCGTTCTTGTAACCGACGGCGCAGACGACTACCGTCTGCGCCCCTTCGACCAGCCGTCGCACGTCGAACCGCTTGTCGAGATTCCGTTCGAGGTAACCGAGCGAGGCGTGACGCCCGTCGCCGAGCCAGCGACGGAAAAACTGCTCGTTCCGCACCAGATGGCGGCACGGCGCTACACCGCACAGGTCGAAGCCTGCGGCAGCGGCGGATTGTCGGATGAAACTGCGGTCGAGCATGGTGATAATTTGGTTCAAATGTAGTATTTTTTAGGTAAAAATCCGTACATTTGCCTTGAATTTCGCAATTCGGATTTACAGAAGAAGAATCTGACTTTATGAAGATTAACACGCTTTACGAACTATTGCGGCATGGTGTGGAGAAGTTCGCTTCACGCACGGCCTTCGATATGTTCAACGGCGAAAGCGTCACCTACGCCGAAGTCGGCCGGCGAGCCGCCGCGGTGCAGGAAGCGCTCGTCGGAGCCGGCGTCAAGGCCGGCGACAAGGTGGCGCTGCTCAGCAGCAGTATGCCCAACTGGGGAATCTGCTACCTGGCCGTCACCTCGGCCGGCATGGTCGCGGTACCGATCCTTCCCGACTTCTCCGGCCCCGAACTGGATATGATCATCGCCCATTCCGAGGCGAAAGCCCTGCTGGTCTCGGACAAACTCTTTTCCAAACTTTCGAAGCAGACGATCGATTCGCTCAATATCGTCATCCGGACCAAGAATCTGGGGATCATCGCCCAGCATGTCACGGCAACGGGATCTACGGCGGTTCCTTCGCCCGACGACCTGGCGGCGATCATCTATACGTCGGGAACGACGTCGAGCCCCAAAGGCGTAATGCTCACCCACAAGGCGATCTGCGCGCAGATCGATATGGATTTCGGCATCTTCCCGATCGACGAGACCGACGTCTTTCTCTCGGTGCTGCCGCTGTCCCATACCTACGAATGTTCGATCGGACTGATCTACGCCTTCTCGAAGGGCGCGCGCGTGGTCTACCTCGACCGCCAGCCTACCGCGTCGGCGCTGATGCCGGCGTTGAAAGCCGTGCGGCCTACGGTCATGCTCATCGTGCCGCTCATCATCGAGAAGATCTACCGCCATCAGGTTCAGGCCAAATTCAACTCCAACGCCTTCTGGCGCACGCTCGTCGGCATCGGCTTCATGCGCCGCTACCTGCACCGGATCGCCGGCAAGAAGCTGATGAAGGTCTTCGGCGGGCGGTTGCGCTTCCTCGGCATCGGAGGCGCCAAACTCGACACGCAGGCCGAGCAGTTCATGCTCGAAGCCAAGATACCCTATGCGATCGGCTACGGCCTGACGGAAACCGCCCCGCTGCTGGCCGGCGCGGCTCCCTCGCAGGTGCGGTTCGACGGGCCCTGCGGCGCCGGGCGTGCAGCTGCGGCTGGAAAACGTCAATCCCGATACGCAGCAGGGCGAGATCGTGGCGCTCACGCCGAGCGTCATGCTGGGCTACTACAAGAATCCCGAGGAGACGGCCAAAGTCTTCACACCCGACGGCTGGTTCCGCACCGGCGACCTGGGCTGGCTCTCGCCCGACGGTTGGCTTTACATCAAGGGGCGGCTCAAAAACATGATCGTGGGTCCCAGCGGCGAGAACATCTACCCCGAAGAGATCGAGAGCGTCCTCAACTCCCACGTTTTCGTGGCCGATTCGCTGGTCACCGAGAAGGAGGGGCGGCTCATCGCGCTCGTGCATTTCAACCGCGACGAGCTGGAAGCGCGCTACGAGGAGCTGAAATACGACTGGGAGATGAAGAAGGACGCATGGGAGAAACGCATCGATGAGCTCAAAAAAGAGGTGCTCGACTACGTGAACTCGCAGGTCAACCGCTTCTCGCGTCTCTCGGAGGTCGTCGAGGAGAAGGAGGAGTTCGAAATGACTCCCACCAAGAAGATCAAGCGTTTCCTCTACAACAAGCGGCACGGGAAGGATCCGGTGAAGGAGGAAGACTCCAAACCGCATAATACCGAGGCGAAATAGGCGAAGCCTCCGCACCTCGTTTAATCAAAAAGGGATCGCTTGCAGCGATCCTTTTTGATGCCGATTCGCAAAATTCCGCCCTCCTTGATACGATTTTTTACAGTTGTTCGCCGACGGCTGAGGGACCGTGCAGGCGGGCGAGTAGCAGTCTGCTGCGTGAGCGAATAACTATATATGTCTTAAAGCGATGGCGAAATATCGACCCAAAACATGGTCGAAGTATTTGCGAAGAAACAAGTTGTTTTTTATAACCAATCTTTCCCGTTTGCAGCCCCTCCTCAGTCCCCGAAGATAAGGCGGTTGGGATAAAAATATGGACTATTCGTCCGTATAATAGGGCTAAATGCAAAGAACCGATTGAATTTTCAATCGGTTCTTTGCATTTATGGATTATTCATTATTCCATATATTTATAAAGGATTACCTCCTGTTGTTTCGATGTATATCCTGCAAATCGATTTGCAGAAGCATTCGCCCAAATAATACGTTTTGTATTATAAACATTCTGAATCTCAACACATTTAGAATATGAAATCGTCCATTCATACTGTTTTTCAACAATGTTTGGGCTAAACCACAGATTGTTATTTTTTGAAGTTGCAGTAGATGTATATCCAATATATCCATCTGCACAATGAATTGAATAACCGTTTACGGTTTTCTCAAACGTACAAGCATATATATCCGTATCGACATTAGAAACAATATTATCTCCATCCATATACTGGTTAAAATCACCTGCATCTGACATGTTTGCATAATTTCCGGAATTAGCTCCCGTGAGTATGCGAACACCGCTTGAAGCTTTGTAACCGATAATATACTTTCCACTCCAATCTTCCTGATTCGCTTCAACAGGTACATATTTCCCTGTTCCGGCGACAATCTTTTTATTTTGTGAGACAATAACTTTCAATGAAATCGATTCTGGGTCGTTCAACGTAATGGTAATCCATCCGCTTCGATCGTTTGCCGTATCGGTGTTCTCGCTTACGGAATAAGTTATCGTTTTCGTCGCATTTTCCACCGAAGCTGCCGTCACGACCGTTCCGTCGCATTCGACAGATGCCGTATAATTATTGTCGTTGCGTACTTCATATGTGAAGGTGGCATCCGTGGCGCCCGCAGCCGCCACACCCGTTATGTCGTCTGCAAGAATCACCGGAGTCAACTCGATCGGTCCGTCATGCACGTCGACAGTCAGATCGTCGAGAATAAAACGCTTATCGACTGTCGTAGATGCCAAAGCGAACGTAAGCGCAGTCGTGGCATCCGCATTTTCGACGTAGACCGTAAAGAGAGCTGCTTCGCTCTTGTCCATTACTCCGCTGCCGGTATCGGTTGCCTGAGGCATGACGAGATCGCTTCCGCCTACGACCGTGCCCGTCGAAGCCGTTACATTCAATGCCTGATCCGCCTTCCAACCGTTGGCATAGAAAGTCACTTTCAGATTTTTGGTTCCTTCGATCAATTTCAATGCCGGAGTTGTCACCGTTCCAGTAGTTTTACTTACCCCCATGCGAATCGCCCCGTTGAATGCATAAACACTTCCTTCACGAGTATATGTATCCGTGTAATAATAAGCATAATCGGCCGGCGATACCTTCATCGAGAAATAATCATTCGTTCCAGTCGCAGTACTGAAATCATCGTAAAAAATATGATTGACCGTTGGTGCCGGCTGCCGAACTTTCGCAAGATTCATCTGAATAACCTGTGGAGCATAGACATTCGACAAATCAAAACTCTTTGTCGTTTCGAATGTGTATAACCCCTTATCGGTCACAACGGTAAACGTACCTCCGGCGTAGCTCTTCGGCGTGACGGCCAGATAGATGTAACCGGCCTTGCCGGCGGGTTTGGCTGCGGGAACGGCATAAGGCGTCGTCAATGTTACGGTGGCAGACTCCTTGTAGCCTGTATCTGTTGTCTCGCCCGTTTCCAGATTATAGATGTGCTGGCCGTTGAGCTTTTCGCCGCCGGCCGGCGTAAAGGTGATACTCTTCACCGCGTCGCCGTTATTCTCGGCATCGTAGATATTGAACGCGATCAGCGATGCGATCGGCGTGAAGGTCAGCACCGTATTCTGTCCCTCGGCGAGCGTCGCGCTGGCGTACATACCGACCATATTGCCGTTCAGCACGCCGGCTTCGGTCTGTGTCTGCGCATCCTCGATATAGAGAGAAACGTTTTCATGCGTGCGGGGAGTATCCTTGTCCATTTGCGACTTGAAATAGGGATAGTACGCATACACCTTCGTCGCCTTGGTGTCGATCTCGGCGGTGAAGTTGGTCGCGCCTTCGGCGTAGGTGCTCGACGCCACGTTCAGATCGGTCTCGACGTCGGTATAGAAGCCCAACTGGTCGCCCGCCGTCCATTTCATGCGTGTCGCGGCGTTGTTGAGCGTCGTACGTGACGAAGCGATCTCGGCCGTGAAACCGCGTGTGGCCTTGGTTCCCGATCCGGGCAGTGCGTTATCGGATACGTCCTCCTTCGAACATCCGGCCAATGCCATTGCAGCTGCTGCAACGAGCATCAGAGTTTTTTGCATCTTTCTCATGATCTCCCGTTGTTTGGCCGTTATTCGAACTCGTCGAGCGTTCCGCCCCACTCGTAGTCTTCCTTCGTGACTCCGTCCTGACTGTCGTAGAAAGCCTCGTTCGTCGTCGAACCGGCGAACCCCGATTCAACCGCGATGACGGTCTGATCGAGATCGGGCGCGGCGTATGCGCGAACGCCCCCCCCCTTCAAATTAGTAGAATTTTCCATGATGCTATGTGTTTATAGGAAACATTTTACGAATCTGTTACAAAATTAACGTTTTTTCATTAACATGCAAGGGATAGCCGATATTTTTCTTTCATTCTTTTATTTTCCGGGCCCTGCTTATCCGCAATATCTCCTCCGGCCTTTTTGTCACCCGCCGACGGCGAGCAGCGGAGCTGCCGTGCCGATTGCCGACGAAAAACCGTCGTTGCACGCAGCGCTCGGCGGTTTTCCGTTGTCGCACCGGATGCGGAAACGGATCGGAGGTGTCCGGCGGACGCTTTCGGCACGACTTTTCCCGAAAAAATATGACAGACAATGTTTTGCAGGAAAATCGCTCCCCCCCCCTCTCCGGACGCTGCAAGACAAAAAGAAAGCCGGAAACCCGCGAAGGTTTCCGGCTTCCCGTATCGTATTCGGCGATTATTTGCTCAACTCGGCAACCGATTTCTGTGCGGCGGCCACGTTGTCGCCGGCGGTCACCTTTTTGAGGGCTTCGATCGCCTGCGGCTTCATCTCCTTGGCGTTGTATGCCGCGCCGAGGATGAAATAGACGTCGCTCTTCTCGGTCTCGTCGGGCTGCGCAGCGGCGGCGGCCTCGCCCAGCTCGATTACCTTGGCGTAATCCTTCTTCGTGAGGTAAGCCTGCAAACGTATCTTCTGCGCCAATGCGTTGGCAGGGTTCTGTTCCAGCATCTTGTCGGCCATGGCGATGATGCCGTCCTGATCGTTGGCGGTCTGCAATTCGGCCACACGGTTGTTGGTATAGAGCGTCAGCAGGCGGTTCGCCTCGGCGGCATCGGCCTCGAACTTCGGGCCCTGCATCCCGGCGACCTTCTCCAGGATCTCCATTCCCTTGTCGTAATCCTTCAACTCGCAGTAGCAGGTTCCCAGCCACAAGGCCATCTGCGTATTCTTCGGATCGGCGGCATAGCCCTTGGCGAAAATCTCGGCAGCAGCGGCGTAATCCTTGTTGTTGAATGCCGTACCTCCCTGAGCCTGATAAACTTTCGCCAGAATCGTATTGGCTTTTTTCAGCGCAGCCACATTGCCGTAGAGTTCGGCGACCTCGGCCGCTTTCGACAGATTGGCGATCGCCTCGTCGTAATTGCCCTGCGCGGCCGCACGGGTTCCCATCCCCTGATAGCAGGTCGGCAGATACTTCTTCGCCGTCTCGACGCAGTTCAGTTCGGTGGCATCTTCCGAAGCCATGCCTTCGTCGATCACCTTCTGGAACAGCTTGGCAGCTTCGGGATAGTTTTTCGACTGCAACATCTCGGCACCTTTGTTGTACGATGCGACGACACCTTCCTGCGCCGATACGATGCACACCGCGAAGAGAGCGGCAACGGATAAAAACAGCTTTTTCATCTTCTTTTGCAATTCTAATTTTATAAAGTTTTAAGTAATTCGCAACGAATCCGGTCCCCTGTCGCAACGGCCCGAAACTCACCGTGTGCAGAGGGATGGGGCCGAATCGGAACGGTACACGGAAGACAAAATTATAATTTTTTTTCGTTCTCCGCAACCCCTCAGCGCAACTCTTTGAAAAATTCCTTCATCAGCGCTTCGCATTCGGCAGCCAATACGCCGCGCACGACGACCGTCCGCGGATGCAGCCGCAACCCCTCGACGGTCGTGTAGCCCCGCTTGGGATCGTCGGCGCCCCACACCACGCGAGCCGCCTGGCTCCATGCGATCGCGCCGGCGCACATCACGCACGGCTCGACGGTGACGTAGAGCGTGCAGTCGCGCAGGTACTTGCCGCCGAGCGTCGACGAGGCCGCCGTCAGCGCCTGCATCTCGGCATGGGCCGTGGCGTCCTGCAACGTCTCGACCAGATTGTGCCCCCGTCCCACGACGCGGTCGCCCGCCACGACGACGGCGCCGATCGGCACCTCCTCTCTTTTCAGCGCCTGTCGTGCCTCGTTTATTGCCATGCGCATGAATTTTTCATCGCGCTGCTGCTGTGCTGCGCTGTCGTTGATCGATCCGTTCATAGTCCTCTCGTTCGCGGCAGGGCCGTGCGGCCGCGGCCCGATGCTGTAAAATGGTAGCTATATGCGACTTTACACCTTTACACCCTGCCGGATTCCGGGCCGCTGCACCCGGCCGACTGTCGGAGCGTTCGTGGCAGAGCCGCGTTTGCAGATTTTCCCCCCCCCGCCTTGGCGGGGACTTCGGACGAGGTCCGCTTCGGTAGTCGGGCTTTGGAGGAGCGGCGGTGTAAAATGGGATATGGTTACCTATAAAATTTTGCCTGCACTGCCGTTTTTCGTATAAATTTCGTACTTTTGTATCTTGCAACTGCAAGTACAAAGATAGCCAAACCGAGCAATAAATACAAATTATTATGTACAGAACCCATACATGCGGTGCGCTGCGTGCCGCGAACGTCGGCCAGACGGTGACGCTCGCCGGCTGGGTGCAGAAGGTGCGCAACCTGGGCGCCATGACCTTCATCGACCTGCGCGACCGCTACGGCCTGACGCAGATCGTCGTCGAGGAGCACTCGTCCGAAGAGACCCGCCGGACGGCCGCCGAACTGGGCCGCGAATTCGTCCTGCAAGTGACGGGCCGCGTCATCGAACGCGAGTCGAAGAATCCCAAGCTGCCCACGGGCGAGATCGAGATCGCGGCCGATGCGCTCGTGATCCTCAACCGCTCGGACGTTCCTCCCTTTACGATCGAGGAGGAGTCGGACGGCGGCGACGACCTGCGCATGAAATACCGCTACCTCGACCTGCGCCGGCCGCCGTTGCAGCGGGCGCTGATCCTGCGGCACCGGATGGCGCACGCCGTGCGCACGTTCCTCGACGGAGAGGGATTCCTCGAAATCGAAACCCCCTACCTGATCAAGTCCACGCCCGAGGGGGCGCGCGACTTCGTGGTGCCGAGCCGCATGAACCCCAACCAGTTCTATGCGCTGCCGCAGTCGCCGCAGACGCTCAAACAGCTGCTCATGGTGGCCGGTTACGACAAATATTTCCAGATCGTGCGCTGCTTCCGCGACGAGGATCTGCGCGCCGACCGTCAGCCCGAATTCACGCAGATCGACTGCGAAATGTCGTTCGTCGAGCAGGAGGACGTGCTGGAAGTGTTCGAGCGCTGGGCGAAGCATATGTTCCGCGAGGTGCTGGGCATCGACTTCGCCGAGCCGTTCCGCCGGATGCCGTGGATCGAGGCGATGGAGAAGTACGGATCGGACAAACCCGACCTGCGCTTCGGCATGGAGTTCCACGACGTGACCGGCCGCGTCAAGGGGCACGGGTTCGGCGTGTTCGACGATGCGGAGTACGTCTGCGGCTTCGCCGCTGCGGGATGCGCGGGTTACACCCGCAAGCAGATCGACGCGCTGACCGAGTTCGTCAAGCGGCCGCAGGTGGGCGCCAAGGGGCTGATCTGGATCCGCGTCGAGGCCGATGCCGTCAAGTCGTCGGTCGACAAGTTCTACACGCCCGACGAGGTGCGTGCCGTGGCCGAGGCGTGCGGTGCTGCGGCGGGCGATATGGTCTTCCTTATGTCGGGACCCAAGTTCCGCACGCTCACGCAGTTGTGCGCCCTGCGTCTGGAAGTGGTCCAGCAGCTCGGCCTGCGCGATCCCAAGCGGTTCGCTCCGCTGTGGGTCGTGGACTTTCCGATGTTCGAGTGGGACGACGAGACGCAGCGCTTCTACGCGATGCATCACCCCTTCACCTCGCCCAAACCCGAGGACGTGCCCTACCTCGAAAGCGACCCGGGCCGCGTGCGCGCCAACGCCTACGACTTCGTCTGCAACGGTACCGAGATCGGCGGCGGCTCGATCCGTATCCACGATCCCAAGTTGCAGGCCGCGATCTTCTCGTGTCTGGGCTTCACGCCCGAGAAGGCGCAGGAGCAGTTCGGTTTCCTGATGAACGCCTTCAAGTACGGCGCGCCTCCTCACGGCGGCTTGGCCTTCGGGTTCGACCGTCTGTGCTCGCTGTTCGGCGGCTCGGAGTCGATCCGCGACTACATCGCCTTCCCGAAGAACAACGCCGGCCGCGACGTGATGC
>OOAF01002418.1_pt1 | contig 10750 bp, 7 predicted proteins | sample 1671251 | NCBI WGS metagenome assembly OOAF01 (sample SAMN06348137, study PRJEB24527) | human gut metagenome | biome: human gut; feature: ankylosing spondylitis patient; material: feces | host: Homo sapiens | place: China | collected 2015-10 | reverse complement strand
TGGAAGATGCCCGACGCTCCGGCTACGTCCGGGTGCGGGCCGACGGGAGCCTCTATGACCTGTCGGAGGACATCCCGCTGGAGAAGAACAAGAAGCACCACATCGAGATCGTGGTGGACCGGCTCATCGTCCGGCCCGACCTTGGCCAGCGGCTGACGGACTCCGTGGAGACGGCGTCCCACCTCTCCGGCGGCATCGTCATCGTGAATCTGCTGCGGGAGGAGCAGGATCTGGTCTTTTCCCAGAACTACGCCTGCGACGACTGCGGCATCAGCATCGAGGAGCTGACGCCCCGGATGTTCTCCTTCAACAACCCCTACGGCGCCTGCCCCACCTGCACGGGGCTGGGGATGCAGCTGAAGGCGGACCCCGCCCTCATCATCCCCGACGACAGCCTCTCCATTCTGGACGGAGCCATCACTGCCAGCGGCTGGAACTCCATCCGCTCCGACGGCATCAGCCGGATGTACTTCGAGGCCCTGTCCAAGAAATATCAGTTCTCCCTCCGAACCCCGGTGCGGGAGCTGCCGGAGTCCGTGCGGCAGATCATCCTCTACGGCACCGGCGGCGAGAAGCTGGAGCTGCACTATGACCAGCCCCGTGGCAAGGGCGTATTGTATCAGCCCTTCGAGGGGGTGGCCAACAATCTGGAGCGCCGGTATCAGGAGACTCAGTCCGACGCCAGCAAGCGGGAGATCGAGGAGTTCATGTCCCAATGCCCCTGCCCGGCCTGTCAGAGCCGCCGTCTGAAGCCGGAGGCACTGGCGGTGACGGTGGGCGGCCTGTCCATCTGGCAGGCTACGGAGTTGCCGGTAGACGAGGAGCTGGCCTTCTTCAACAGCCTGACCCTGACGGAGACGCAGCAGCTCATCGCCGCACAGATCTTGAAGGAGATCCGCTCCCGGTTGGGCTTTTTGCAGTCCGTGGGCCTCAGTTACCTGACCCTGTCCCGCTCCAGCGGCACCCTGTCCGGCGGCGAGAGCCAGCGTATCCGGCTGGCCACGCAGATCGGCAGCAGCTTGATGGGAGTGCTGTATATTCTGGACGAGCCCTCCATCGGCCTGCACCAGCGGGACAACGACAAGCTGCTGGCCACCCTCTGCCGCCTGCGGGATCTGGGCAACACCCTCATTGTGGTGGAGCACGACGAGGACACCATGCGGGCCGCCGACTATCTCATCGACATCGGCCCCGGCGCCGGGGCCCACGGCGGACAGGTGGTGGCCGCCGGTACGCCGGAGGAGGTCATGGCCAATCCCGACAGTCTGACGGGCCAGTATCTCAGTGGGAAAAAGCGCATCGAGGTGCCGGCTGCCCGCCGTCCCGGCAACGGGAAATTTCTGACGGTGCGGGGCGCACGGGAGAATAACCTGAAAAACATCGACATCTCCGTGCCGCTGGGGACCTTCACCTGTGTCACCGGCGTCTCCGGCAGCGGCAAGTCCTCTCTGGTCAACGAGATCATCTATAAGCGGCTGGGCGCCGAGCTGAACCGCATGAAGACCCACCCCGGCAAGCACACCGCCATGGAGGGACTGGAGTATCTGGACAAGGTGGTAGGCATCGACCAGAGCCCCATCGGCCGCACGCCCCGCTCCAACCCCGCCACCTACACCAACCTCTTCAACGACATACGCAATCTCTTTGCCGCCACGCAGGAGGCCAAGGCCCGTGGCTACGGGCCGGGGCGCTTCTCCTTTAACACCCGTGGCGGCCGGTGCGAGGCCTGCTCCGGCGACGGTCTGCTGAAGATCGAGATGCACTTTCTGGCGGACGTGTACGTCCCCTGCGAGGTGTGCCACGGCAAGCGCTATAACCGGGAGACGCTGGAGGTGAAATACAAGGGCAAGAGCATCGCTGACGTGCTGGATATGACGGCGGAGGAGGCGCTGGCCTTCTTTGCCCCGGTGCCGAGGATCGCCGAAAAGCTTCGGACCCTCTGCGATGTGGGACTGGGCTATGTGAAGCTGGGCCAGTCCTCCACCACTCTCTCCGGCGGTGAGGCCCAGCGGGTGAAGCTGGCCACGGAGCTGTCCCGCCGCGCTACGGGCCGCACCTTCTATATTCTGGACGAGCCCACCACGGGCCTGCACTCCGACGATGTGAAGAAGCTGCTGGAGGTGCTGCAGCGTCTGGTGGACGCCGGGAACACGGTGCTGGTCATCGAGCACAATCTGGATGTCATCAAGTCCGCCGACTGGCTCATCGATCTGGGCCCGGAGGGCGGCGCCGGGGGGGGAACCCTCGTCTGCGCCGGTACTCCGGAGACGGTGGCGGCCTGCGAGGCCTCGTACACCGGCCAGTATCTGAAGAAGTATCTGTTCTGACTGTCTGCGCCGGTTGCGGCGGCGGAGAAAATGTGATAAGCTGGCATCGAGACACCTGCCCTCCCGCCTTCTGCATACAATGGGATGAGGTGATGGCATGGAACTGATGGGAGACGGCCTCATTGCCTTTTTGGCGGCGGTGGGCGTGAGCACCATCCTCTGGCTGCTGGCGGAGACACTGCTGCGCCGCCATAGCCCGGTGGCGGAGGCCATACTGGTGCTGCCGGTCCGGGGTGACGGGGCCACGCTGGAGCGGGCTCTGCGCCTGACCATGGAGCAGCGCACGACGGGGGAGACCCCCATTCTGCTGGCGGACTGCGGGCTGGACGAGACGGGCCTGCGTCTGGCGCAGAGCCTGACGCAGCGATACAGCCGGGTGCAGCTTTGCCCGGCGGAGGAATTGGAAAATTATCTGAAGTGAGGAACGAGCTATGGGTGAGCGCTGCACGGTGGAGGGAACCGTCCAACACGTGATCTTCCAGAATGAGGAGAACGGCTATACGGTGCTGGGCCTGCTGACGGAGGAAGGTGAGCTGGTGACAGTGGTGGGATGTATCCCCTGCGTGGCCCCCGGCGAAAAGCTCACCGCCGACGGCCTGTGGGTCAGCCACCCCTCCTACGGTCAGCAGTTCGCCGCCGAGACGGTGGAGCGTCTGATGCCGGAGACGGAGGAGGAGCTCATCAGCTACCTCTCCTCCGGCATCATCAAGGGCGTCGGGCCTGCCACGGCGGAGCGGCTGGTGGAGCGGTTCGGCGGCGAGACGCTGGCTGTTATCGAGGAGGAGCCGGAGCGGCTGAGCACCGTCAAGGGCATCACCTCCAAGCGGGCCATGGAGATCTCCGCCGCCTTCCGGGAGCTGACGGGACTGCGTCGGGTCATGGAGTTTCTGGCCCGGTACGAGCTGCCGGTGGAGCTGGCCATGCGGCTGTACCGCACCTACGGAGCCGATGCGCTGCCCCGTCTCCGGGCGGACCCCTATCTGCTGGCGGGGGAGCGCTACGGCGTGGCCTTTGCCGATGTGGACGAGATCGCTCTGAGCATGGGCTTCGGCGGCGACAGCCCCTGCCGCACGGAGGCGGCAGTGCTGTACGAGCTGGAGCACAATCTGGGCAACGGCCATGTGTTCCTGCCCCGGCCCAAGCTGCTGGCGGCCACGGAACAGCTCATCGGCGCCCCGCCGGAGCTGGTGGAGCAGGCGCTGGACATGCTGGAGAGCCGTGGCGCCGTGGTGGAGGAACGGATCGCACGGGTGGATGCCTGCTACCTGCGCCGGATGTATCTGGCAGAGAGCGAGACGGCCCGGCGGCTGCTGGCGTTGCGGGATGCCCCCCGGTCACAGGGCCGGGGCGTGGAGAAGCTGATCCGGGAGATGGAGGAGCAGCAGGGCATTGCCTATGCCCCTCAGCAGCGTCAGGCGGTGGAGCTGGCGGCCAGCACCGGCGTGCTGCTGCTGACCGGCGGCCCCGGCACCGGCAAGACCACCTCCACACGGGGCATCGTGGCCCTCTTCGAGGGCATGGGCCTTCAGGTGCTGCTGCTGGCCCCCACGGGCCGTGCTGCCAAGCGCATGAGCGAGCTGTGCCGCCGGGAGGCCCAGACCATCCACCGGGCGCTGGGAATGACCTATAACGAGCTCACCGGCGAGACGGTGTTTAAGAAAAATGGCAAAGAGCCGCTGGAGGCCGATGCCGTTATCGTGGATGAGATGAGCATGGTGGACCTGCCGTTGATGCAGGCGCTGCTGGAGGCTGTGAAGCCCGGCTGCCGTCTGGTGATGGTGGGGGATCCCGATCAGCTGCCCTCCGTTGGCCCCGGCAACGTGCTGGGGGATCTGCTGCGGTCCCATGCGGTGGCCGCCGTGTCCCTGACGGAGGTGTTCCGTCAGGCGGAGCAGTCCGCCATCATCCGCAATGCCCACGCCGTCAACAGCGGCCGCCCCCCGGAGCTTGGCAGCGGCCAAAACGACTTCTTTTTCCTGTGCCGCCGGGCCCCGGATCGTCTGGTGCAGACGGTGGTGGACCTATGCCGCACCCGCCTGCCGGACAACATGGGCATCTCCGCCGATCAGATCCAGGTGCTGTCCCCCACCCGCCGGGGCCTTACCGGCACCGTGAGCCTGAACCGGGCGCTGCAGGCAGCTTTGAACCCGCCTGCCCCGGACAAGCGCCAGAAAACGTGGGGGGAGCTGACCTTCCGGGAGGGGGACCGGGTCATGCAGACCCGCAACAACTACGACGTCCTCTGGCAGAAGGACGACGGGGAAATGGGCACCGGTATCTTCAACGGCGACGTGGGGGTCATTCAGGAAATTGACCCCGGCGGCGAGCTGGTGACCATCCGCTTCGATGACCGCACCAGCGTCTATACCCCGGATCTGCTGGGCCAGCTGGACATGGCCTATGCCATGACGGTACATAAGGCACAGGGCAGCGAGTACCGTGCCGTGGTGCTGGTCAGCGCCCCTGCCGCCGCATCTCTCATGGTGCGGGGGGTGCTGTATACTGCCATCACACGGGCCAGAGAGCTGCTGGTAATGGTGGGGGACGATGTGATCCCCGGAAAAATGGCGGAAAACGACCGGCAGGCCCGGCGATACAGCGGCCTGCGCCGCAGACTCATGCAGGGAGGTGGCAGCGATGGCGCTTCAGGATGATCTGAACCGGCTGCAAAAGCAGCTGGGGAATTTTCTCTTTCCCCGGAAATGTCCCTTCTGCGGGGCCGTCACCGGCGGCCGCCTGCTGTGCGGCAGCTGCGAAAGGACTCTGCCCTATACCGGGGAGAACGCCCTGCGTCAGGGGACCTTCGGGCGCTGCGTCTCGCCGCTGTACTATACCGGCCCCGTCCGGGAGGCTATCCTCCGCTTCAAGTTTCAGGGCCGCACCGGCGGACTGGACTGCTTCGGCCGATTGATGGCCGACTGCGCCGCCCGGTGGTATCCCGGCGAGTTTGACACCGTGACGTGGGTGCCGGTGAGCCGCAAGCGCCTGCGGCAGCGGGGCTTTGACCAGTCCCGTCTGCTGGCGGCCAGCCTGTGCGTGGATTGGCACGTGGCCCCGGTGGAGACCCTCCGCAAGGCGGTGGACAACCCCGCCCAGTCGGGGCTTACCGACGCTGAGCATCGCCGGGCCAACGTGCTGGGAGTCTACGAGGCCCTGCCGGAGAACGTCCGGGACAAGCGTCTCCTGCTCATCGACGATATCGTCACCACCGGCTCCACCCTCACCGAGTGCGTCCGGGTGCTGCGGGCGGCCGGGGCCGCCGACGTGGTGTGCCTGACGCTGGCCCGCACCGAGGAGGAGCACTGATTAAGGGGAATGCGGCATGCGGCGAGACACCGCCGGTATGGAAATGCCGCAAACGGCGCACAATAGCACCGGGACTTGTCTGCGGCGGGACGTGATTTCCTAAAAAACTGTGAACATTTGTTTACGAAGCCATAAAACCGGGAAAACACTCTTGCAAAATGCGGAAAGCGCCTTTATAATTGTAGCTTAGAGAAGAATCGGCTGCCTGCAGCCGTGTCCCATAACAGAAGAAAACGAGGTGCAGCGTATGTGTTCATTGGCAAAGGATATCGGGATCGATCTGGGTACCGCATCGGTACTGGTCTATATTAAGGGTAAGGGCGTCGTGCTCAACGAGCCGTCTGTGGTGGCCATCGACAAGAATACCGGCCGCCTGCTGAAGGTGGGCGCCGAGGCTCAGGCTATGCTGGGCCGTACCCCCGGCAACATCGTGGCCATCCGCCCCCTGCGGGACGGCGTCATTTCCGACTACGATATGACGGAGCGGATGCTCAAGGAGTTCATCCGCAAGGTCACCGGCGGCTTCCACCTGTTCCCGCCCCGGATCATGGTGTGCGTCCCCTCCGGCATCACGGAGGTGGAAGAGCGTGCCGTCATCGACGCCGGCCGTCAGGCAGGCGCCCGCCGTGTCTACCTCATCGAGGAGCCCGTGGCGGCAGCCATCGGCGCCGGCATCGACATCACCAAGCCCGACGGCCATATGGTGGTGGATATCGGCGGCGGCACCAGCGACATTGCCGTCATCAGCCTCTCCGGCGTGGTGGAGTCTGCCTCCATCAAGGTGGCCGGCGACCAGTTCAACGAGTCCATCGTCAAATATATGCGCCGCAAGCACAATATCCTCATCGGCGAGCGCACGGCAGAGCAGATGAAAATGGAGATCGGCTGCGTCTATCCCAAGGAGGAGGAGGCCACCATTGAGATCAAGGGCCGCTGCCTGATGACGGGCCTGCCCAAGACCATCACCGTCAACTCCACCGAGATGATGGAGGCCTTCGAGGAGCCGGTGGAGCGTATCCTGGAGGCGGTCCACAACGTACTGGAGCGCACGCCCCCGGAGCTGGTGGCGGATATCTCCAATAACGGCATCGTTATGACCGGCGGCGGCAGTCTGGTGGACGGCTTCGACAAGCTGATCACCGCCCGCACCGGCATCCATACGGTGGTGGCGGAGGACGCCATCTCCTGCGTGGCGGAGGGTACCGGCAAGAGTCTGGACTCTCTGGGCGATATGCAGGACGGAACGGTGAATCTGTCCCGCAGAAGACAGATGAACTGAGAAGCATTGACTTTGCACCGAAAAGCAGAGCTTCGGCTCTGCTTTTCCTGTAACCGGGCCGGGAGCGGAACCCCTGTCCCGCAGCATCAGAAAAGGAGGAGTCCCCATGAAGTTTTCCAGCAAAGTGCAGAAATGCGGCCTGTCGCCCATGCGTAAATTCCATCCCTATGCGGTGGCCGCCGAGGCCAAGGGCCGGAACATCTATCACCTGAACATCGGTCAGCCGGATATCGAGACGCCCAAGGCGTTCTTCGATGCCGTCCGCAGCTTTGACCAGCCGGTGCTGGAGTACGCACCCTCTCCCGGCGTCCCCGCCCTCATCGAGGCCATTCGGGACTACTATGCTGCGCTGGATATGCACTTCGCCGCCGAGGATATCCTCATCACCAACGGCGGCTCCGAGGCGCTCCAGATCGCCATGAACTGCATTCTCGACGACGGCGACGAGATCCTCATCCCGGAGCCCTTCTACCCCAACTACAACACCATGGCCCGCACCTGCGGCGCCGTGATCCACCCGGTGTCCACCTCCCCGGAAGAGGGGTACTTCTACGCCGACCGCCGCCGCATCGAGGCAGAGATCACCCCCCGCACCCGTGCCATTCTGGTGACCAACCCCGGCAACCCCACCGGCACCGTCCTGACCCATGCAGAGATGGAGATGCTGGTGGACGTGGCCCGGCAGCACGACCTGTTCCTCATCGGTGATGAGGCATACCGGGAGTTTGTCTACGCCGGGGAGCCTCTCCAGTCCTTCGGTGAGTTCACCGATGCAGCGGAGAACGTCATCCTCATCGACACGGTGTCCAAGCGCTTCTCCGCCTGCGGCGCCCGCATCGGCTGCCTCATCTCCCGCAACCGGGAGCTCATGGCCCACGCCATGAAGTATGCTCAGTGCCGTCTGGCGGTGCCGACGCTGGATCAGTTGGCTTCCGCCGCATTGTATCAGGTGGGGCCGGAGTATTTCGCCGCCGCCCGTGAGGAGTATAAGCGCCGCCGTGACACGGTGGTCCGCAAGCTCCAGCAGATTCCCGGCGTGGTCTGCAAGTGTCCCAAGGGCGCCTTTTATCTGATGGCCGCTCTGCCGGTGGACGATGCCGACACCTTCCAGCAGTGGCTGCTGGAGGAGTTCGAGGATCACGGCGATACCGTCATGTTTGCCCCCGGCGAGCCCTTCTACGGCACTCCCGGCAAGGGCAAAAACGAGATCCGCATTGCCTACGTCCTGAAGCAGCAGGATCTGGAGCGTGCCATGGATCTGCTGGCGCTGGGTATCCGTGCCTATCAGCAGCGATAAAGAACCACAGCCGGAGCGTTTCGCTCCGGCTGCCCTTCCGTCAGGAAAGCGAGGATATGATGATGTTTCAAGGCTATGACCAGCAGACGGTGGATTTTCTCTGGGGCATCCGCTTCAACAACGACCGCAGCTGGTTTCAGGAGCATAAAGAACAGTACCAGACCCACCTGCTGGCCCCCACCCGTGCGCTGGGGGAGCAGCTCTACGACGGCCTTCATGCCATGCTGCCCCATGAGCCGCTGATACTGAAGGTCAGCCGCATCTACCGGGATGCCCGCCGTCTCCACGGACAGGGGCCCTATAAGGATCACCTATGGCTCTGTGTCCGCACCGGCGATCAGGACTGGACCGGCCGCCCCACCTTCTACTTTGAGATCGCTCCGGACTATTACAGCTACGGCATGGGCTTCTGGTGTGCCGCCCCGGCCCTCATGGCCCTGTACCGCCAGCGCATCGACGCCGACCCCAAGCCGCTGGAGAAGCTGGTGCGCCGCTTTGACCGCCAGCAGACCTTCCGGCTCACCGGCCCGGAGTATGCCCGCAGCAAGGGACAGGTGTCCGACCTCCTGCGCCCGTGGTATCAGAAAAAATCCCTGTCCCTGCAATGCGAAGCCCCGCTGGACCAGCGTATTTTCAACCCCCAGCTGCCGCAGGAGATTCTGGAGAGCTTCCGGGAGCTGCTGCCCTTCTACCGCTACTTTACAGATCTCTGCGCCGCTCTGTCCCGTCAGGAGGGGAAGGACGAATGAATAAAAGCCCGGCAGACCTTCGGTCTGCCGGGGTTTTTGCGGAGCGGTAAAATGCAGTAAAAACCCCCGGAATTTGCAGAAAGTACTTGAATTCTGTCAAGCACGGTGCTATGATACAACTATCAAGCGTGCGGCCAAAAGCCCGTGGGCTTTTTATCGTTTCTAAGAAACGATAAGGGGTGTTCAAAGGGAGTGTCATCCTGAGGAGAGGCGCAGCCCCGACAGGAGGATCCGTATCCCTTTTGCGGCGTCCCGCTACAAAAGCCTGCCAGCCAAGAGCCCCACACGCAAAAAATAGGAGGAGATACTATGACAAACCGCAAGAGTACCAAACGGGCCTTGCTGGGCAGCGTCGTGGCCATGGTCCTGTGTCTGGCTATGCTAGTAGGCGCTACCTTTGCATGGTTCACCGACACCGCATCCACCGGCGTCAACAAGATTCAGGCCGGTAATCTGGATGTTCAACTGGTTGATGAAAACGGCAATAGCTTGGAGGGCAAGACGCTGGAGTTCAAGAAGGCTGCCAACGCTGCCGAGGGCGAGGCTGTCCTGTGGGAGCCGGGCTGCACCTATGAGCTGCCTGCCGTGTACGTGAAGAACAACGGCAATCTGGCCCTGAAGTACAAGGTGGCCATCACCGGCATCAACGGCAGCGCCAAGCTGAACGAGGTCATCGACTGGACCATCAATGACGCCGATCTGTCCGCTGACCACAGTCTAGCCGCTGGTGCTACGTCTGAGGCGCTGACCATCAAGGGCCACATGAAGGAGTCCGCCGGCAACGAGTACATGAACGAGTCCATCGACGGCATCGCCATCACCGTTGCGGCTACGCAGGACACCGTGGAGAACGACAGCTTCGGCAACACCTACGATAAGGATGCGGAGTATCCGATTGTTGCCATGGATACTCTCCAGGAGCTGATTAATAACGCCACTGAACCTGTGTCTGCGAAGCTGGAAGGCAATATTGCCGGAAGTCTTACGGTTCCCCAGGGTAAAGATGTCACGCTGGATCTTAATGGTTTTACGCTGACCGGCGGCGACTCCCATGCGATTTTGAACCATGGTACGCTGTGCATAAAGGACAGCAGTGGCAATGGAAAGATCGTTGCGTCAAAAGCCAATACATCTGCGCTTCGTAACGCTGCTGTTTGCGTGATAGACGGCGGTACCTTCACCCGCGCGGCTGGGGTGGACAACAAGTGGCACACTGTGGAAAACTTTGGTACCATGACCTTCAACGGCGGTAAAGTGATTGCTGAAGACGGTCAATCATTTGCCATTGTCAACGGTTGGAATTATATAGATCCCGGCGAACAAAAAGCTACCATGACGATCAACAATATCGAAATGAAGGCCGGTCCAAACGGTTTAAAAAACTGCGCTGGTGGCACTCTGACAATGAACGGTGGCACATTACATTGTACCGGTTTCTGGGGATTGTCCAATGACTCAACCGGTGTTGCAACGATTAACGGCGGTGCAAAGATGGAGATCAACGGTGGTACATTTACCGGCCCTCAGGGAAGCCTTTATGTGCAGCATTATGCACATGATACAGTCGTAAAGGGCGGTAGCTATCAGAATGAGACAGTGGAGTTTATGCAGAATTATTGTCCTGAAGGCTATACAGCTACGCTTAAAGGCGATATGGTTGTCGTAAGCAAGAATTGATTATTGTATAAGTCCAAACCCCTTTCCAAGTCCTCTCACTCCTCGGAGTGAGAGGCAATCAAAGGGCATATCGTCGACACAAGCTTTGTATCTTTCCGCCCGCCGTAAGCGGCAG
>OOAF01002415.1_pt1 | contig 10762 bp, 6 predicted proteins | sample 1671251 | NCBI WGS metagenome assembly OOAF01 (sample SAMN06348137, study PRJEB24527) | human gut metagenome | biome: human gut; feature: ankylosing spondylitis patient; material: feces | host: Homo sapiens | place: China | collected 2015-10 | reverse complement strand
TTACGCATAACATGCAGCAGGCAGTGCGTGTGTCTGACAATACGGCGTTTTTCCTTCTCGGAGAAGTTGTGGAATACAACAATACAGAAAAACTGTTTTCAATACCGCAAAATAAAAAGACAGAAGATTACATTACGGGAAGATTTGGTTAATTGAATATGTCGGAAAGAGATAAGAAAAGCAAGTCTGAGAAGGGCTTGCTTTTTGTAGTTCAAAGGAGGCACATTGCAAATTGATTATAAGTTCCGAAATGTATAAAAAAGCATATATAATAGTAGAAAATGCACAAGATACATATATTGCCTGATGATATAATGGGTGCATAATATACCAAAATAATTCTGAAATACCGGAAAAAATATCTACAATTCACAAAAAGAATGGAGGAAAGGAAATGAGGGATTGGAAGCGGTGGACTGCTGTACTTTTGGCAGGCTCTTTAGCGTTTACAGCTGCAGATGATATGAAATTGATTGTTCAGGCATATGAAATGCAGAATGAACAAGGACAGGAATCGTATCAGGCGGAAAGCAAAAGTAAATTGGACGATTTAAAAGAAAAAGCAGTTCTCTTTCAGGAATTTCAGGGCGAAGAACAGAGATTTGACGGAACGCGCGCCGTCGATGTCAGCGATCATGCGGAACAAATACATAAAATAGAGACGGGAAGCGTAGTGTTCAGATTTAAAGCTTCCAAAAAAGCGGACGGCGTTTTACTGGGAGCGAAAGATAAAACGATCGATCTTCCGACAGATCTTAACAGGGGAAGCGACTGTACTTCTTTCTTTATAAGGGCGAATGAAAAGTTTCGTATGGTATATAAACATACTGCGGCGGAACATGTAGGACCGGCTTCATTTTCAGATGGGAATTGGCACACTGTCGTTGTCAGCAGTCAGAATGAGAAGTCGATGCGTCTGACGATCGACGGACAGGAAATGTGGAGTAACACAGACGCAGGGAACAGAGGTCTTTTTTCAAAGCAGTCGGTTCTGGATCAGGTGACGATCGGAGCGCAGAAAACAAAAGACGGACAGGTTTACAAAGGATTTCAGGGGGAGATTTCTCACGTTATCATTACAAGTGAAACGTTGACGGACGCGGACGCGATCGCGATATCGAAACCGGAAACTTCCGGTGAGATCGCAAGCGGTTCGGCAGTGGGCGAGATGTTTCAAATTCAGTACGGCGATAACTCATGGGTATTTACAGGAGGAGAAGCCGTACAGGGAGGATTTGCCCAGACAAGAGGGGTAAGAAATTATGTAGGACAGTTTGAAGAGTATGTGCGGTGGACGAAAGCAGGAAATGAAAACGGGCGGCAGCGTTATACGATCAACACAGGAAAGGCCGGTCAGACTTTAAAAGACGTCGTTGACAATTATCAGACTTTAGTGGCGGATTACAGCCCGAAAGCGGCGGCTTATCTCGTCGGGAAAGAGGATTATCAGGCAGGAGAAGCAGGAATTGCTTCGTTTCAAGATTCATTGCGTCAATTTATCAACCTGTCATTAGGATTAAAAGAAAACGGAAAAGGATTTGCTGTGATCCAAAAGCCATTTGCAGTTAAAGATGATGCGGTAAATGCAACAATCATGCTGTACTGTAAAGCGGTAGACGAAGTTGTAAAAGAATACGAAGACGAGTCGGAGAAGCTCGATCGGATCGTTGTAGTCGATCATTTTGCACAGACAAATCAGGATGATTTTAAAAATAATAAATTAAAAGACGGTCAAACGCTGAACGCAGCGGGACATTTTGAGATCGGAAAACAGTTTTCCGCAGCTACGATCAAGACGACGGACAGTTATCCGGGAAACGGAGTGACTCTGAATCTGAAAGAAGAAGAGCAGCCGGACGTATATTTGAACGTTCTTCCGGTTGTGACGGCGGAGAATGCCGGTCTGCATGTACAGATCCCGGAAACAAATGAAACGTCGTGGAGATACGAGTTGAGTATTGGAGATAAAAAAATAACGGGAAGTGCGGATGGGAATACATTTACGATTACAGGAGCAGAATCGGGAAAAGAGTACCTTTTCAAATGTATTTCATCAGACGGAACGACACAGCTTCAAACTGTGACAGGAAAAACGGAAGCAGGCAATGTCGGAATCGCGTATGGGCAGACGCTGGATGAAAAGCAAAAAGCGCTTTCGGAAAAGCTGAAAGAAAAAGATAAGATGACATGGCTGTTCATGGGAGATTCTATTACACATGCGGCTTTGTGGACAAAAGGTTATGACGGGATCGCTCAGACTTTTGAAAAATATTTGAAAGATGAGATGGGAAGAGCTTCAGATACTGTGATCAATACGGCTGTTTCAGGAGCGACGACAACAAGTACGCTGAATAATATTGAACAGAGATTGGAAAAATATACTCCTGACGTAGTCTCGATCATGCTTGGAACGAATGATGCGGCAACAGGAGGACTTACGGCGGATATATACAAAAAGAATCTTGAGACGATCATAGAGAAGATCAGAAATAAAAATAAAGACGCGGTGATCATTTTAAGAACGCCAACGCCAATGTGGAATACCGGTTCAAGAGAAGCGAATATACCGCAGTATATTGCAAAAATGAAGCAGGTCGCAGACGAGCAGAACCTGATCTATATCGATCAGTATACGGAACTTCAAAAAGCGTTTAACGATTACGGCTGGCTGAAAAAAGATACTGTTTTATTCGGAAATAATCTGCATCCGGGCGCAAACGGACACCTTCTTATGACCAGACACTTTTTAAAAGGATGCGGATTGTGGAAAGAGGACAGCGCGATTGCCAATTTGTTTTATGAGATGCCGATCAATGAGAAAACATCTGAAATCACTCCGGAAGTTATAAAAACGCCGAACCGCATCGGCGTGTCTTTGGAAAAGCTGAAAGAAGACAGCAAGTCTCAGATAGGGGCGGTGCATCTGAAAGCGGTTTCCAAAGCATCAGGGCAGACATATGAGACAGATGCAGAAGCAGGAGAGAAGTTGATTGTTTTAAAAAACCTTCCCGAGAATCAGAAATACGAGGTAGAAGTGTCTGCATGGCTGAAAGACCGGGCGGAAAAAACAGTATTTCAAAAACAGGAGATTGAATTAAATAATACGCTTGAGGAAGCATTTGATATTTGTTTGAGTGATGAAAAAGTAGAAAACTTGAATGAAGGAACAACGGTGGGAACATTCACAGTTAATGAGATGGCTCCTGAAGGAAACTATGTTTTCTCTCTTTGCACAGGAGAAGGCGACACTCATAATCCATATTTTGCGATAGAAAACGGAGTGTTGAAAACAGCAAAGAAACTGGAGGAAGGAAAGACATATACGATCCGGCTGAAAGCAAAAAATGCAGAGGCTGAAAAAGAAAAAATATTTAAAATATACGCGGTAGGCAGAGGATTGGTTTTCAGAAAAGAGGATCAGAAGATCGCAGTAGGATCACCGGTAGAATTAAGTACAAAAGATTACGCAGAAAAATTGATGAAGCTGGAAGAAGGTACGATTTTAGTACACTATACATCGACAAGCGATCAGGCAATTCAGTCTTTGTTTAGTGTTTCCAATGCAAAAGCAGGACATGAAAACAGACATTTTCATGTTTATATCAGACCTGAAGGAGTACTTGGCTGCGAAATCAGAAATGAGAGCGCGATGAATTATGGATTTAAAGCGGCAAATGCAGTGAAGGCAGATTATAAAGGAAAACCTGCAGAAAATATAATTGCGCTTCAGGCAGATAAAGAAAAAGGAACGTATCAGTTGTTTGCAAACGGAGAGAAAGTGCTGACGGTAGACGCCGCTGCATTGGGAGGATACCGCTTTATTTCTGAAATTACGGGATTAGATACTGTTTCTCTGGGGGCAACAAAAAGGGGAGGAATTAATAAATATACTTTCGGAGGAAATATCCATAAGATCGAAGTGTATGAGACTCCTTTAACAGATGAAGAACTGATCGAGGAAACGAAGAAGACCGCATATCCTGAATTACAGCAGATTTTCCATAAAAATGACGGAACAGGCGCGAACTATTACCGGATTCCGGCGCTTTTGACACTGAAAAGCGGTACAGTGATCAGCGCGGCAGACGCAAGGTTTGGCGGTACGCACGATTCACCGAATAATATTGATATTGCAGTGGCAAGAAGCGAAGATGGAGGAAAGAACTGGAGCAAGCCGGAGCTTCCATTCCACTATGAGGATTATGAAGATAATACATTAGAAATTCCGGTAGGAACGCAGACGAGAGTAAATCAAAGTGCATCATTTATCGATCCGGTTCTTTTGCAGGACGAAGAGACAGAACGTGTATTTTTGATATCGGACGCTATGGCGGCTGGATATGGTTCTCCGCAGGCAGTTACAGGAAGCGGATATAAAGAAATTCAAGGGAAAAAATACTTGAAACTGCAAAAGGCAGGAGAAACAGATTATAATTATACAGTGAGGGAGAATGGTGTTATCTATAATGATACAACGAATCAGCCGACAGAGTATTCTCTGAACAGTAATTTTGAAATTTTGAAGGATAATGTATTGCAGACAGTCAAACAAAAATCGTCAAGATTCGATCCTACGAACGGTTCGGGACAGCTTGTAACAGGTGAGACAGACAAAGACGTTCCGATGAACATTATGTATGCAGATGCAGTATTCAAAGCATTGCCTACGACATGGCTGTATATGAAGTACAGTGATGATGACGGAAAAACATGGTCTGATCCGATACTTTTAAACGGAATGGTCAAAGCAGAAGATTCAAGAGTGCTTGTCACAGGTCCGGGAAGAGGCATGCAGATTAAAAACGGAGAATATAAGGGGCGGTTGATCGTACCGGTTTATGATACGGCACAGTCGGGAATTATTTACAGCGACGATCATGGAGCAACATGGAATTATGCAAAAGGACCGTCTACGAAGAAAGCGGCGATGTCAGAATCACAGATCGTAGAAATGCCGGATGGAACGCTTCGTGTTTATGCGAGATCAACAGGTTCTAAGATAGCGGAAGCAGTGAGCCTGGACGGAGGAAAAACATGGACAGAAGCGGCGTATGTACCGGGAATGACCCAGCCGGGATGGGGATCGCAGTTATCCGTGATCCGCTATGGCGGTCTGATAGAAGGAAAGCCGGCGCTGATCATGTCCACTCCTGCCGGTGTGGGAAATTATCGAAGAGACGGAAGAGTCAAGATCGGTTTGATCACAGATACCGGAAAAGAAGGAAGTGAAAAATATAAAATTGATTGGACTTACGATTATTCGGTAGACAGTAAGAATGCAGGGTTTGCATATTCCTGCCTGAGCGAACTTCCGAATCACCAAATCGGTCTGATGTATGAAAAGTATGATTCTTACAATCCGGCAGAATTACATTCACAGGATATTATGAAATATGAAGAACTGTCCTTATCAGAATTAATGGGAAAAGAAGTTGTGGAAATCATACCGCAGACAGAAGGAAAGGGAACTGTTTCCCAAAGAAATACTGTGAAAAAGGGAAGCAAGATTACAATCGAAGCATATCCGGAAGAAGGATATCAATTTGTCCGTTGGGAAGATGAAAAAGGAAACCCGGTAAGCGAACAGGAAAAATATACGTTTGATGCAAAAGAAAGCGCCGCTTTTACGGCTGTATTTGAACAGGAAAAAGAAGAAGTCGATAAGTCTCATCTTAAAGAGGCAATCCGGCATGCAGAAGAACAGATGCAAGATGAAAAATATCAGGATGTAATTCCGGTTGTGCGCGAAGAGTATGAGGAAGCGTATAAAAATGCAAAAGCGATTGATGAGAAGCCGGATGCAACAAGCGAAGAAGTGGAGACAGCGTATAAGACACTGATAGAAGTCGGGAAAAGGCTGACTATGTATAAAGGAGATCTTACAGAACTTCAGGCGGCATATGACTTATATGCAGGCAAAGATTTGAGTATTTATACACAAGACAGTAAAACGGTTCTGGAAGAAGCTTTAAAAGAGGCGGAAAAAGTCTTAAAGCTTGGAGAAAATGCAGTAAAAGAAGATGTGAATGAGGCATTGGAAAAACTGCAAAAAGCGATAGAAGGTCTGGAAAAATCGGAGCCGAATCCACCGACAGATCCGGAATTCCCGACAGATCCGGATTCCGGTAATACAGATATTGTGAATCCAGATAATTCACTGTCGCCGGACGATACACCGTCAACGAATGGAACACCATCGGCAAGCGATGAAAAGGCTGTTGCGACAGGAGATAAGGAAACGCCGGTCGGATGGACGACCTTAGGATTTGCGGCAATGCTTGCGGCGGCAGGCAGATTCTTAGGCAGAAAGAAAAGGCGGTAAGCCTGACTGACAGAATAAAAACATAATTTTACCTCCCTGCACTTCTGATAATAAAGTCGGAAGTGGAAGGAGGAGAAGATCAAGTATAAGTCTTGACAATTTCTTCGGCAATGGATCGCTTTGGAATACAGCGATCCATTGCCTGTTTTTCTATGTAGCGGTGAGCTTCCGGTTCACTCATAGAAAGTTCACTGATCAAAAACCATTTCGCTTTGTTGACCAGACGGATTTCCGCCATTTTTTCCTCGATGGATAAAGATTTCTTTTCAAGCTGCCTTAAACGCTCGCGGGAACTTTCCATCCAGCTTAACGCCTGAAGGAGGGTCGGTTTTGAAGTTGGCTTTGGAAGTGTAAACACTCCATATTCGGCAACCTTGTCATGAATATCAGAGTGAATATCCCGTTTTACTAAAAGCAGAACGGCGATCTGTCTGGAGGAACAAAGGTCGATCGCAAAACGAACGCCGATATCATCAGACAGAGGAGAATTGATAATGACAAAATCGAAAGACTTTTCTTTTAACATTCGTTTCGCTGCGCTGACACTTGAAGCCGTAAGAACAGGATAATACCGGATTTCAGGAAGAGAGCCGATAAAGGCAGAGGCAAAACTGTCTGTCGAAGATACAACAAGAATACTGTATGTACGCTCTTTTAGACTCATTTTATGCTCTCCTTTCTTTGGAACTCGTATAAATTACTGTTTGCAATAAATGTTTAAGATCGCGTCAGGTATATATTTCTTGATAAAAGAACTGTTTGCGGCAAGAAAACAGGCTGTTTTAAAGTCTTTCGGAAGTTGGCCAAAGCGCGCAAGCGTATCTTTATCAGCCCGATACAGATTGATATCGGCAGGAGCGGGGAGCTCTGTTTTATTACGGATTCCGTCGAGGACCGCGTAAATGATCAAGGCAAACGCCAGGTAGGTGTTGGTGGACGGATCAGGAGAACGAAGCTCTACGCGCTGATATTCGCCCAGCGCCGCGGGAACACGGACGAGCTGGGAACGGTTCTCTTTTGACCAAGAGATGTAGAGCGGCGCTTTATTTTGTCCAAAACGTTCATAGGAATTTTCAAGCGGATTCAAAAAAAGAGTCATCTCCGAGATTTTATCCAGAATACCGGCAATTACAGCGTCCATATAATTAAATTCGCGATCGGATTTGACGGAAATGTTAATATGAAAACCATTGCCGGGCTGATCACGAAGGGGTTTTGGGGAAAAATCGGCACAGAGACCGTTTCTTAACGCAACAGCTTTAACTACAGTCTGAAAAGTCAAGGCGTTATCGGCCGCCGTCATAGGGTCGGAGTAGCGAAAATCGATCTCATTTTGCCCCGGTCCTTGTTCGTGGTGGGAACTTTCGGGATGAATGCCCATTTGTTCAAGAGTCAGACAGATCTCTCGTCTGATATTTTCACCTTTGTCTTCCGGAGCGATATCCATATATCCGGCATGATCATATGGGATCATGGTAGGTTCGCCAAAGTCGTCTGACCGGAAAAGATAGAATTCCTGTTCCGTACCAAAAGAAAATTGCAATCCCTCTTCAGAGGCTGCTTTAATGGCTTTTTCCAGAAGCGCACGGGAATCATACTCAAAAGGCGTGCCGTCTTGATGCGTGATATGACAGAACATCCGAACTACACTGCCTTCTTCCGGTCTCCAGGGAAGAGGCATCAAAGTATCCGGTTCTGGATGAAGAAATAGATCTGAATGAGTCTCATCACCAAATCCATCGATGGCGGACGCGTCAATGGCGATACCGTAAGAAAAGGCTCTTTGAAGCTCATCAGGCATGATGGATATGTTTTTCTGTTTTCCGAAAACGTCGCAGAAAGCCAGACGGATAAACTTAACGTCCTCTTCCTGAACATACTGTATAATTTCTTGCTGGGAATATTTCATAGTCTTCCACCTCTTTCACGTTAATTTGCTACATACATCTGTTTATACGGATTCTTGCTGTTCGGGGTGACAAGAGTAAAAGGAGAGGAGAGAATGGTTTTCAGGTCATAGTGAAAATCGCTGCAATATTCCTTCAGATCATCCATGATTCCCTGCAAGTCTTCAAAAGAAGCAATATCTGCCGTCACCTGCGGAGGAAATTTCAGATTCCTGCAGTCGCCCCGCAGAAACAGCTTTCCGCCGTGCATACCGGTACAGGGGAAATTGCCGATGATCGGATGATGATCTTCCTGTAATCCTAATACAATCAGAATCCCTCCGGCCTGATATTCCCCCAGAAAACTGCCGGCGCATCCTCCGATAATCATTATCGGAACTTTCTTTTTATATTCTTTCATATGAATGCCCGCCCGGTAGCCGGCATGGTCGCGAACATAAATTTTACCGCCTCTCATAGCGTATCCGGCCGCATCTCCGGCGCTGCCATGAATCAAAATCTTTCCTGCGTTCATCGTATCGCCTACGGCGTCCTGCGCATTTGCGTTTACGGTAATAGAGGCGTTATTTAGGTAGGCGCCGAGAGCATTGCCGGAAATTCCATTGACGGTAATATTCCGGTCAGACATTCCGGCGCCGATAAAGCGCTGTCCGCAGCAGCCTTCGATCACATAATCGTGTTCCGGCTGCCGAAGGACTTCGTTTAAAGTTTTATAATCTAGTGCAGCAGCATCTATCACTTTCATAGTATAACACATCTCCTTGATAAAATGATATTGTTTTTATTCTCCGGCATGGGAAATGCCAAGTATTTCAAGTTCTTTTTCGTTTAGCCCGATTCCGCGGAGCATAAGACGGTTGCCCCGGAGAGCTTCGATGGAGTTAATTCCCATACCTCCCATAAGTTCTTTGATTTCATGTTTCCAGGCAGTCATCAGATTGATAAGCCGACGGCTTCCCGTCTGCGGATCAAGTCTTTCCACAAGTTCAGGATTCTGCGTGGCGATCCCCCAGTTACACTTGCCGCTTTGACACGTGCGGCAGAGATGACACCCAAGAGCCAGAAGCGCGGCTGTTGCAACATAACAGGCGTCCGCTCCAAGGGCTACTGCTTTTACCACATCGGAAGCGCTGCGGATACTGCCGCCTGCTACGAGCGAAACGTGATTTCGGATTCCTTCATCACGAAGCCTCTGATCCACTGCCGCCAGAGCGAGCTCTACAGGGATTCCCACATTGTCGCGTATTCTGGTAGGAGCGGCGCCGGTGCCTCCGCGGAAGCCGTCGATAGCGATAATGTCCGCGCCGCTGCGTGCAATTCCGCTGGCGATGGCTGCGATATTATGGACAGCCGCCACTTTTACGATAATCGGTTTTTTGTATTCCGTAGCCTCTTTCAGAGAACAGACCAGCTGCCGCAGATCTTCAATAGAATAGATATCATGATGAGGCGCGGGGGAGATGGCGTCAGAGCCTTCAGGGATCATTCTGGTGCGGGACACGTCTCCTACAATTTTAGTTCCCGGAAGATGCCCTCCGATTCCCGGTTTTGCGCCCTGTCCCATTTTGATCTCAATGCCGGCGCCGGCGTTTAAATATTTTTCATGAACGCCAAAGCGTCCTGACGCTACCTGTATAATGGTGTTTTCTCCATAGCAATAAAAATCTTCATGGAGACCACCTTCTCCTGTATTATATAAAATCCCAAGCTCTTTTGCAGCGAGAGCCAGTGATTTGTGCGCATTATAACTGATAGAGCCATAGCTCATGGCGGAGAACATGACCGGCATAGAGAGTTCCAGCTGCGGGGGAAGCTCACAGTCTAAAGAACCGTCCGCCATCCGATGCACTTGTTCCGGTTTCTTTCCAAGATAAATCCGGGTTTCCATAGGCTCTCTTAGAGGGTCGATGGGAGGGTTGGTTACTTGCGAAGCATTGATTAAGATGCGATCCCAATAAACGGGAAGAGGATTTGGGTTTCCCATGGAAGAGAGCAGGACTCCGCCGCTGTTTGCCTGTTTATAAATTTCTTTCATCATATTTTCCGGCCAGTTGGCATTTTCGCGTAGAGAACAGTCGCTCTTTACGATTTTTAAAGCTCTGGTGGGACAAAAGGAAACACATCTTTGGCAGTTTACACAGTTGCTTTCGTCACATACCATCTGTTTGGTTTCACTATTGTAGGAATGTACGCCATTGGCGCATTGCTGCTGGCAGATACGGCAGGTAATGCAGCGGTTTTCATTTCGGATCACTTCAAACTCAGGGTAGATAAATTCAATGCTCATAATAAAACACCTTCCTTTACTGTTACGATAACCGGTTCTCCGCCGGCATCAACAACCACACCTTTCACCGTGATATTCCGAACGGTCTGTTCGATACCCGATACCGAAGGGCTTTCCGCATATACCGTAAACGGTACACACAGGAAAGTCCCTGCCATTAAAGCTGAAACAGTAGCTATCTTCAGCCGGTCATTGAACGACTTTAAGACAACCGTGTTCATTTTACAAACATGTTTCATAGATTAA
>OOAF01002395.1_pt1 | contig 10915 bp, 9 predicted proteins | sample 1671251 | NCBI WGS metagenome assembly OOAF01 (sample SAMN06348137, study PRJEB24527) | human gut metagenome | biome: human gut; feature: ankylosing spondylitis patient; material: feces | host: Homo sapiens | place: China | collected 2015-10 | reverse complement strand
GTCTCACCCCAGCGCTCCAGACGGTTGCCGTCGGTGGCATCCAGCAGTTCATAGTCTTTCCAGGTATCTGCAGGGCGCATAGCGTCCTCCCTTCTCTTTTATCCGTTTCTTACTGGCCCAGAATGCGCTTGTTGATCTTATCCACGATGCGGTCGGCGCAGCGGTGGATGGCATCCAGATCCTGGCCCTCCACCATCACGCGGATCTTCGGCTCGGTGCCGGACACCCGCACCAGCACGCGGCCCATGCCCATAAGCTTCTGCTGCTCGTTCTCAATGAAACCGGCCAGAACTTCGTCCTCTTTGTAGGCTTTTTTCTGGGCGGCGTTGGCGGTCACATTCACCAGCACCTGCGGATACTGGGCGTAGATGCCGTTCAGTTCGCTCATCTTCTTGCCGCTTTCAGCCAGCAGCTTGAGCAGCTTGCCGGCGGTCAGCTCACCGTCGCCGGTGGTGGCATGGTGCAGCAGGATGACATGGCCGCTCTGCTCGCCGCCGATGGCAAATCCGTTCTCGCGCATGTTTTCCAGCACGTAGCGGTCGCCCACGGCGGTCTTTTCGGTGTTGATGCCCTGACTCTCCATATATTTGATGAAGCCCAGATTGGACATGACCGTAACCACGGCGGTGTCGCCGTCCAGACGGCCTTTTTCCTTCATGGTCATGGCCAGCAGGGCAATGATCTTGTCGCCGTCCATCTCCTGACCCTTTTCGTCGCAGCCAAGGCAGCGGTCGGCATCGCCGTCAAAGGCAATGCCGCAGTCAAAGCCGCCCTCTACAACAGCCTTTTCCAGATTTTCCAGATGGGTGCTGCCCACGCCCTTGTTAATGTTCTGGCCGTCAGGCTCAATGCCGAGGAAGGTGCAGTTTGCGCCCAGACGGGGGAACAGCTTCTGTGCCACGGCAGCCGAAGCGCCGTTTGCACAGTCGATGCAGACCTTCAGGCCGGTCAGGTCGCCGTGGATGGACTCACACAGGTGATCCACATAGTCCTGCAGGCCGTCATCGCGGCGGTACACACGGCCCACCTCGGCACCGGTCTTCAGCTCAATGCCCGTGCAATCGTTGTCGATGTAGGCTTCGATCTGGTTCTCCACCTCGTCCGGCAGCTTATAGCCGGTACCGGCAAAGATCTTGATGCCGTTGAACTCCATCGGATTGTGGGAGGCAGAGATCACGATGCCGGCATCGGCATTGTACTTGCCCACCAGATAGGCCACAGCGGGCGTTGGCAGAACACCCAGACTTTCCACATCCGCACCCACGCTGCACAGACCGGCGGTCAGGGCTGCTTCCAGCATATCGCCGGACTGGCGGGTGTCCTTGCCGATCAGGATGCGCGGACGGTGGCCGGTGCTGCCGGTCAGCACCGCAGCCGCGCCGCGGCCGATCTTCATTGCCAGCTCACAGGTCAGGTCTGCGCCTGCAACACCGCGCACACCATCGGTTCCAAAATATTTTCCCATAATACTACCCCACTTTCAAAAAGTGTTTTCTTTAAAACAAACTCTGCTGCCCGTTCTCTTCGGACGCAGCGGCCTCCGGCGCTTTCAGGCCCAGATGTTCATAGGCCAGCCGCGTTGCGCAGCGGCCCCGGGGCGTCCGGGTCAGAAAGCCCATCTGCATCAGATACGGCTCACACAGGTCTTCCAGCGTGACGGATTCCTCGCCGAGGGCCGCCGCCAGCGTTTCCAGACCCACCGGGCCGCCGTTGTACATTTCAATGATCGCACGCAGCATACTGCGGTCCAGTTCGTCCAGACCCAGTGCGTCCACGTCCATCCGCTTGAGGCCCATCAGAGCCACATCCCGGTCGATGATGCCGTCGCCCAGCACGGTGGCAAAGTCGCGGATGCGCTTCAAAAAGCGGTTTGCCACGCGGGGCGTGCCGCGGCTGCGCTTGGCCAGCTCGTAAGCACCTTCCGGCGTGATGGGCTGGTCGAGGATGCCTGCCGAGCGCTGGATGATCTTGCTCAGTTCATCCGGGCTGTACAGCTCCAGCTTGAGCAGCACGCCAAAGCGGTCGCGCAGGGGGCCGGTGATCTGGCCTGCACGGGTGGTGGCACCCACCAGCGTGAACCGCGGCAGGTTGATGCGGATGCTCTGGGCGCTGGGGCCTTTGCCGATCATGATATCCAGCGCATAGTCTTCCAGTGCCGGGTACAGCACCTCTTCCACCTGACGGGACAGGCGGTGGATCTCGTCGATGAACAGTACATCGCCCTCCTGCAGGTTGGTCAGCAGGGCGGCAAGGTCGCCGGGCTTTTCAATGGCCGGGCCGCTGGTGATGCGGATCTGCACCCCCATCTCGTTGGCGATGATGCCTGCCAGCGTGGTCTTGCCCAGACCCGGCGGGCCGTAGAGCAGGATGTGATCCATGGGCTCCCCGCGCCGCTTGGCAGCTTCCAAGTAAATTTTCAGGTTCTGCTTGACCTTTTCCTGCCCGATATAGTCTTCCAGATGCTGCGGGCGGAGGTTGTTTTCCTCGCTGTCCGCCGCCGTCATGCCGGGCTGCATCATTTTTGCGCCGTACAGCGCAGTTTCGTCCTGCATTCTTTACCTCCTGCCTGCCATGCTGCGCAAGGCCAGTTTGATGATCTCTTCCACGGGCAATGCCGCGTCGATCTTGGAAACGGCAAGCGCTGCTTCGCTCTGGCTGTACCCCAGCGACACCAGCGCCGCAATGGCCTGACTGCTGCCCTGAGAAGCCTGTGTGTCGGCAAAAGCACCTGCCACATCCTCCAGCGAGATGCCGTCCACAAAGCCCTTGGCGACCTTATCCTTCAGCTCCAGCACGATGCGCTGTGCAAGCTTCGGCCCCACGCCGGAAGCCGCCTTGAACGCCTTGTGGTCCCCCGCCGAGATCGCCAGTGCCACGCGGTCCGGCTCCATCACACTCAGGATGGCAAGGCCCACCTTAGGCCCCACGCCGGACACGGCGGTCAGCATCTCAAAGCAGGCCTGCTGCTCCTCAGTGGCAAAGCCGTAGAGGCTCACATCGTTCTCGGTGACGCTCATCACGGTGTAGATGGTGGCTTCCTTGCCCACGCCGGGCAAGGCCCCGGCCACGCTGGCCGGGCACTGGGCATAGTAGCCTACACCGCCGCAGCTGAGCACCACCGCGTTCATGTTTTTTTTGACGATTTTTCCTGTCAGACAGTAGATCATTTAAAACCCTCTCCGTTTCTGTGTCGGCCAATTTTCCTCTGTTCAGCTCGCCCTTCGGGAGAACTCCGGTGCCGTGCCGCTGCAGGCAGACGGAACCGGTGAGAGGGTCAGATCGGCCCGGCCACACGGCGGACAAAGCGGTTGAGCTGGTTGCCGTTGGTGTGGCAGAAGGTGATGGCCATTGCCAGCGCATCGGCGGTATCGTCCGGCTTTGGCACGGCGGGCAGATGCAGCAGCACGCGGGTCATCTCCTGCACCTGCTTTTTCACGGCCTTGCCGTAACCGGTAACAGCCTGCTTTACCTGCATGGGGGTGTACTCGTAGATGGGCAGGCCTGCCTGCGCTGCCGCCAGCAGGATCACGCCGCGGGCTTCTGCCACGCCGATGACCGTGGTCTGATTGTGCTGGTAGAACAGCTTTTCGATGGCAAGCACCTCGGGCCGGGTGCGCTCGATCACCTCTTTGATGCCTGCATACACCTCGTCCAGACGGCGCTCGAACGGCACGCCCGCGTCGGTGCACACCGCACCGAAATCCACCGGCGCAAACCGGTTGCCTGCGTAATCCACCACGCCCCAGCCCACGATGGCGTAGCCGGGGTCGATGCCCAAAACTCTCATGCTGCAAATACCTTCCGATACTATTCCTATTATAACTTTATTATTATATCACAACAAAACAGTGTGAGCAACAGAAAACCTTTCGCCTGCCGCCGCCAAATGTGCGCTGGCGCGTAAAAAGGGCAGTCAGCGCCCCTGCCTTTAAAAAAGTTTTACAATTTTTGAAAAAGCACTTGCTTTTTGGCAGAAGGTATGGTAATATAATCAAGCTGATTTCGGCAAAACAGAATATGGACGGTTAGCTCAGCTGGTAGAGCATCTGCTTGACGTGCAGGAGGTCACAGGTTCGAGTCCTGTACCGTCCACCACGAGTCCCCAGACCAAAAGGTCTGGGGACTTTTTTCGTGGTGGACGGTACAGGACTCGAACAGGGCGGCGGCGCATAGCGCCGTAAGCAAAGCCACAGTGCGGCTTTGCTTAGCCCGCGGTTCCCAACGGCTAGGAATGTCTACCAAGAAAGATGTCGCCCGACCATTCGGTCTGGGAATGTGGTGGGCGGTACAGAACTCGAACAGCAATAAACAAAGGCAGGGTATCACCGTGGCGGTGTGCCCTGCCTTTTGTTTTGCATCCCCCTATATTGTGCGTTTCGGGTCAATCGCTGCGTACGTCCGTACACAGCCGGTACGCACGTACGCAGGAAAAAGGGCAAGTTCTGATATATAACAGTAGTCTTTTATTGTGTAATATGATATACTCACGTCAACATAACAATTGTGAATGAGCGCAATTTCAAATGGACATCAATCGTATTTTAAGTGAACGAGCTATCTAAAAAAGGAGGCATTTGCTATGAAAAAAGCATCGAACATTTGGGTTCGCAGAGGTCTTTTGCTTCACCGTTTGCATGGACAGGAATTAGCATTAGCTCTCCTATTAAAGCAAAAACCGATGTCTGCTCCACAAATTTGCTCGTCCCTTTTGGAAAAAGAAATACGCTTTGACCGCAAGAAGATTGGAAAACTTTTGGCAGACCTTGAATGGTGGGGAGTTGTCTCTAACGATAGTGGTGTATATAGCTGCCAATGCGCTGTGCTGGATAACTGTCAAGAGCGCTATAACGAGAGCCAGTTGATCGATTTGATTGGGTTGACTCAAAACACTGTGAACGGCCAATCTTTTTATAGTTCTATGCCTCCGATGAGCGTCAGTTCTCGTGGACCCAGTGGTGCATAATCATGTAATTTCCAAATAGTAAGAAGCAGGGTTTGTGGCTCCGCACGCCCCAACAAGACCGCGTTTGCGAAGCAACGAACGCCCCAGCGGGGCGTTTGAGTGGCAGCCCGGTCTTGCGCCGGAAAATTATAAAAACCCGGAACCTTCTCAGGGCCAAAATGGCTCAAAAAGGGTTCCGGGTTTCTGATTTTTGCGCTATCTCTTTGTGCAAATTGCTATCGCATTTTTATTTTGCAACAGCCCCTCTTTTTTATTTCCGGAGATTTTATTTTCGGGTATAGGCTTCCATGCCATGCTCGGCGGGGTCGTAATATTCCATCAGGGTGATGTAGTTTTCCGGGTAGTGGCAGAATGCCGCACGCAGAACGCTGTCTGCCGGGCTGTTCACGCTCATCAGGCTGAGGATGTAGTACACCAGCAGCTTCAGCACATCGCTCTCCACCTCGTAGCACAGACCCACCGCCAGCACCGGCACCACCACCTGCTGCGCCCGCAGCGGCACGATGGCCCCCACCTGCTCCAGAATGGGTCGACTCATGGCCGAAGCCGTCATCACGCAGCGCAGCACCTTCGTCCACGACATTTTGCGGATGTTCTCCATGCTGCGCAGCCGTTCCGTCACAGCTTCATCGTCCAGGATCACGCCCTCGGCTGCCTCTTTCTCCGAGAGGGTAAAGGCACACTGCAGCATATCCATAAAGGCAGCTTCATATTTTTCGTGGTAATTTGCAGCGCTTTTGCAGAACGCCAGAGCCGCCGCGATCACCGAATCCACATCTTCCTTTGTCGCCAGCTGGTCGAACCGCAGCGGCACGCCGCCCATCCGGCTCTCGATGATGCTCAGATCATCCAGCTCGTTCTGGTACGCCGTGGAGGGCAGAAAGCGGTCGTTTCCGTTGCGGTGGTAGCCCCACTCTTCCGGCATCACGCGGGCCACGATGTCGCCGCTGGAAATGATGTTGAAGATATTGCTTACATCCCAATCCGTTTTCAGACCGCCGTCTGCAGTGTGGTCGTTGTCGTAGTCCGCCTGCAGATCCGGGCGATCCGCTTCCGTCAGTGCCGCCGGTGCGGCAAAGGTGTAAACAAAGGTATTTTCCTGCGCGATCTGCGGCAGCTGCTGCCGGATGCGCGCCGCCGTCAGGTTTGCCACAGCCGCGCCGCGGCTGTAGCCGCCCAGCCAGAGCTTGATGGTGCCCAGCGTTCCCGCTGCAGCCTCGGCTTTTTTCAGGTAGTCCTGCAGATCCTCAAAAAAATGCTCTGCTGCTGTCACAAAGCCATAGTGCCCGCCGCCTTCGCCCACATGCAGGTTGCTGGCCCACTCGGCACCATAGCCGACACCGCGCAGCATGGCAGCAATAATGGTGGTGCGCTGGCCATCCTGTACCAGTGTTTTCTGCGCAAAAGCACAGCCCGCAGTATCCACCGGGGTGTTCAGACTGCACTGGTAGCCCACATAGACCGCATTGGCAAAGCCAAGCTTCTGGTAGGCATCCGCAATGCTGTCCTCACGGCCCGCTTCACCCTCCACCCAGTAAAGCGCATCGCTCTGGTAGGTGCTGCCGCTTGCCGCCACAAGGCCCAGCGTTGCCAGTGCCAGCTTGTGGCTGTACTGCAGCGCCGTGTTCTCAAAAAAGGCATCTGTATAATAAAAATCGTGGGAGAGATCTGTTTCGCTGTGGTCGCTGCGGAAGGCAAAGGAGTAGTAATCCTCCGGCACCGCGCTGCCCACCACAGCCTGCGGCAGCAAAGCCTCTGCCGCCGCGTGCGGGGCCAGCACGCCTGCCACGGCAGCTGCTGCCGCCTTGCAAAAGGCACGTCGTTTTATGGTCTTCATCTTTCTGCTCCAATCAAGGCTTCTGCATAAAACCAGTCTGTTTTTCTAAGTATAGCGGATTTTGCACGCTGATACAATCGCTCTTTTTTAATAAAAAACAGCCCATGCTCCACACACAGACTGTTTTATGGTATAGTATAAGGGTGTCCGGCTCACCTCAGCTCGATCTGTCTGCAGTAGTCCACGATGTGGTGGAACATCTGTTCCACTGCCGGGGCCATTGCGGCGGGGCGCTGCACAGCCAGGCCCACCACACGGTCTTCCTCTGGCTCGATGGGATAGATCTTGATCGCAGCCTTGCAGTCGCGCAGCAGCATCTGCGGCATGATGGAAATGCCCAGACCTGCTTCCACCATGGCGATGTTGGACTGGTCGTCGATGACATGGCAGCGGCGCTCGGTGCCGATCTTATATTTTTTCAGGAACTGACGCATCTCAGCATCGGTGGCATCGCACTGCACAACGAAGCTCTGGCCGTTCATCAGGGCGGGAGTCATCACGCCGTTTTCCGGTTCGGGCCAGTCCTGCGGCACGATGCACAGCAGCGGCTCGCGGAACAGCTCGGTGAGGTTGAACTCTTCACGGCAGGTGGAGGAAAGGAACGCGATATCCACCTGACCGGTTCGCAGCCATTCCTTCACATCGTCGTAGGTGCCCTGATACACCTCGATCTCGATCTGCGGGTAGTGGGTCATAAAGCTTTTGAGCAGGCCCGGCAGCAGCGAAGCACACACCGAGTTGAATACGCCCAGCTTCACCTTGCCCTTTTCCAGGCCGTTCAGGCGGGCAATGCTCTGCTTGAGGGCCTCGTCGCTGTTGAGCACATCGCGAATAGAGGGGTACAGGGATGCGCCGTAGCTGGTCATGGATACGCCGTTCTTGCCGCGGTTGAACAGAGCAAAGCCCAGCTCCTCCTCCATTACGGCAATGGCGTGACTGATGGCCGATGGGGTCAGGTGCAGCTGCTGTGCCGCCTTGTTGAAGCTGCCCTGCCGGGCCACGGCATCAAAGATCTCGTAGGAAAAAAGCGTCATGCCCAAAGCCTCCTTCCGTCTTTACTGGTTCGGAGACGCCCGATTCTCTGTGAATCTTTTTCATCTTTCATTTGAGATAGTTCAATTATATTCTTGATTGTACTATCCCGCGCCTTTTCTGTCAAGCATTTTGCCCGATTTATGCGCTTTTCCGGCGTATTTTGTCAAAGATGACGCAGGAGCCTGCCAGCCTGCGCCGTATCATTAAAAAAAGCACAAAAAGTAGATTTTTTATCAAGTGAGGGATTCCTTATGACCAAGACTGCCAAAGTCCCTGTCCGCTGTGGACTCAGCGGCACAACGCTCAAATACATCGCCTGCATCACCATGCTCATTGATCACATCGGCGCTTCCTGCATCGAAGCCGGTATCCTGCTGCCGGCCCTCGCCGCCGGTGCTGCCAGCTGCGGTGGCATCCCGGTCAGCACCCTGCTGGCTGCAGACCGTGTGCTGCGGTATATCGGGCGGCTGGCCTTTCCCATCTTCTGCTTTCTGGCCGTGGAGGGCTTTCTGCACACCCACGATGTAAAAAAATACGTCCGGCGGCTTCTGCTGTTCGGGCTTGTCAGCGAGGTGCCTTTTGACCTTGCCTTTTTCCGCACACCGTTCGCCCCGCAGCACCAGAACGTTTACTGGACGCTGGCGCTGGGCGTGCTGGCTATGGCAGGGCTCAAGCGCTTTGAAAAGGAAAACGGCCTGCCCGGCTGGCAGGGGCTTGTGTGGGCGGGCGGCTGCGCCGCGCTGGCGCTGGCTGCCAACACCGACTACCACGCCATCGGCGTGCTCATCATCTGCACCCTGTACCTGACCCGCGCAGACCGCAAGCGGCAGTGCCTTGCAGGTGCGCTGCTGTTTTTGTTCGAGCTGACCGCGCCGCTGGCCTTTGTGCTGGTCTGGTTCTACAACGGGCAGCGCGGCGCGTGCAGTCCGCTGCAGAAAAAAGCTTTTTACTGGTTCTACCCGGTGCACCTGCTGGTGCTGGCAGGTATCACGAACCTTATGCTATAACAGCAGAAAGCCCGCCGTCCAAAGACAGCGGGCTTTTTTACAGCTTCTCACATCGGGAACATCGCACCGGTCAGCAGCAGCATGGCAGGCACTGTGACCAGCATACACACGGTGGAGTGGGCCACCGCCTGACTGGCAAGGGTCGCTTCGGTGCCGGTCTGCTTGGCCAGCACAGCGGCAAGGCTGCCGGCCGGGCAGCAGGCGATGATGGACAGGCCGGTGCGCAGCACATTGTCCAGCGGCAACAGCCACAGCAGCAGCATGAACAGCAGCGGGAACAGGATGCCGCGCAGCAGGGTGACCCGGTACAGGAAACCGGTGTGCAGCAGCGCACGGATGTCGCTGTCTGCCAGCAGAACACCTACGATCATGAGCGCCAGCGGGGTGGTGCAGCCGCCCACCGCACTGCAGAACTGCTGCACCGGTGCGGGCAGCCGCCAGCCGGTGGCCAGCAGCACCAGCATAGCCACCGTGGCAATGTTGGTGGGGGTGATGAAGGTCTTGAGCCGGATCTTCTCGCCGGGGCGGAACAGGCACACCACATAGGTAAAGAACCATACATTATAAGAGGCCATGGCCATGCCTGCAAACACGGTGCCGCGCGCAGTGCCCAGCAGGGCGCTGCACAGCGGCAGGCCGATGAAGCCGCAGTTGGGCATAGCCGCCGTGCCCACCAGCACCGCATACTTGCCCGGCGTGTCGTGATGCAGCCAGCTGCTCAACCGGCACAGGCCGGTGGTCACCACAAACAGTGCCAGCAGCAGCACGAACAGCACCCCTGCCTGAGTGAGCAGCTCCGGCTCACCGTCCACGGCTGCACCAGCCAGCATGGTACAGGGCAGCAGAAGCTTCATGATAAAATCCGACAAAAACTTGCTGTCACGATCCTTGATAATGCCGCTGCGTGCACCTACATAGCCCAGCAGCACTTCCAGAAAGATCACCGTGATCTGACCTGCCAAGACGCCAAACGCCATTGGTTCCTCCTTTTTGTTCCGCAAGCCGCATTTTTCCTTTATAAAGGAAAAAGCCCATTGATTTCAACGAATCAACGAGCTTTTTCTTGGCGGAGTAGGAGGGATTTGAACCCTCGCGCCGTTGTTTAGACGACCTACGCCCTTAGCAGGGGCGCCTCTTCGACCTCTTGAGTACTACTCCAGAGCAAAGTGTGTTACACTTATTCAATAAAAAATGGCGGAGAGAGTGGGATTCGAACCCACGGTACGTTGCCGTACGGCAGTTTTCAAGACTGCTTCCTTAAACCACTCGGACATCTCTCCTTGTGGACATCCGCCTTACGCCGTGTCGAATGCCTATTTAACTTACCAGATTTGCACGCCGGTGTCAAGCCTTTGGCGCAATTTTTTTCTTTCAGCCCTTAAAAACAAAATTTACCACAACCTTTTTGGGTCTTGGCCTGTTTCAGGTCTTTACAAGTACACCTTTTTGTTGTATAATAAACACAAGAAAATTTCCTCGCGGTGTAAAGGAGAAATATACCATGTCGTTTTCAGAACTTTTGAAGCAGTGCCGCAAAAAGCAGGGCATCAGCCAGGCTGAGCTGGCTTCCAAACTGGGCGTGACCCAGCAGGCTGTCGGCAAATGGGAAAGCGGCAAGTCCTCTCCCGATCCGTCTACCGTGGCCCGCATTGCCGAGCTTTTGAACACCACAGCAGATTATCTGCTGGGCCTGTACCGCCCGGTAAGCAATGTTTCCGCCCCGGAAGAGCGGTTCTTTGGCAGCTATTCTGAAAGCCTGATCCCGGTGATCGGCACGGTAAAGGCCGGTTACGGTGCCCTTGCCTTTGAGGAGGACTACGGTCAGGAGTATGCCCGTGTGAAGGACCCCTCCAACTATTTTTATCTGGTGGTGCGCGGCGACAGCATGGAGCCCCGCATTCAGGACGGCGACCTTGCCCTTGTGCACAAGCAGGACACACTGGAAAACGGCGACCTTGGCGTGCTGATCTACGGCGATGAGGGCGAGGGCACCCTGAAGCGCTATATCCAGCGCGGCAACTGCGTGGTGCTGCAGCCCTTCAACCCGGCCTACAGCGAAATGGTCATCAAGGG
>OOAF01002394.1_pt1 | contig 10917 bp, 9 predicted proteins | sample 1671251 | NCBI WGS metagenome assembly OOAF01 (sample SAMN06348137, study PRJEB24527) | human gut metagenome | biome: human gut; feature: ankylosing spondylitis patient; material: feces | host: Homo sapiens | place: China | collected 2015-10 | reverse complement strand
CAGCTCCTAAAGTGGCAGAAATAATCATTCTGGATATTCTGGCAGAAAATTTAAAAATCCAGTCTGTTATAAGCAGCACACACAGGTTTGCCACGAAGTTTATTCCAAACAGAACATCTGCATATATAACCGTACCTGTTATCACCTCCTTGTTTTGCGGAGCAAAATCCGAGTCTCTGCGAGGAGAGGGGATTTCACCTCCTTGTTTTGCTTGTTTCCTTGTTACAGGTGAAATTATATACGAAAGGGCATGCAAAATTTGTCAAAACAAGAGAGATGCATTAAAAAAAGCCACCAGTTAAACTGATGGCTTTACTCTGACATATTATTAAATTCAATTACTTCTTATTCTTCTGTAAGAAAGTAGGAATTGTAATTCCTCTGTCCTTAACCTGTGGTGTAACAGGTGATGGCTGCTTAAGTCCCGGAAGTGGAGTTTCACTTGATGCAGAAGATGTTCTTGTTGTCTGTGACTGTGAATATGTATACTGTGGCTTAACATTAACAGTTGGTCTTGCTGTCTGTGCCATACCTGCAAATCCTGCCATAGCCTTGTTAACATTACCATCCTCAAGTCCTGTTGCAATAACAGTGATTGTCGCCTGATCTGTAACTGTTTCATCATACATAGCACCGAAGATAATGTTGGCATTATCTCCTGCAAGTTCCTGAACATAGCTTGCTGCTTCATTAGCTTCGATAAGGCTTATATCACCTGAGATATTGATAATAACATGTGATGCACCCTCAATAGTTGTCTCAAGAAGTGGGCTTGTAACAGCCTGCTTAACAGCCTCAATAGCCTTGTCATCACCAGTTGCTGTACCAATACCGATATGTGCAACACCCTTGTCCACCATAACAGTCTTAACATCAGCAAAGTCAAGGTTGATAAGACCAGGTACATTGATAAGGTCTGTAATTCCCTGAACTGCCTGCTGTAATACTTCATCAGCCTTCTTTAATGCCTCTGGCATAGTTGTTCTTCTGTCTACTATCTCTAAAAGCTTATCATTAGGAATAACAATTAGTGTATCTACATTCTCCTTAAGCTTCTCAATACCTGATTCAGCGTTAGCCATTCTTGTTCTTGCCTCGAACTTAAAAGGCTTTGTAACAACACCTACTGTAAGGATTCCCATATCCTTAGAAATCTTGGCTACTACAGGAGCTGCACCTGTACCGGTTCCGCCACCCATACCACATGTAACGAATACCATATCAGCGCCCTTAATTGCCTGTGTAAGTTCCTCAACATTTTCCTCAGCTGCCTTCTCACCAATTTCAGGCTGTGCACCTGCACCAAGTCCCTTAGTAAGCTTCTCACCAATCTGAATAGCAGTAGGAGCCTTACATAATGTAAGTGCCTGGCTATCAGTATTAATACCAATAAACTCAACTCCACTAATATTCTCATCTATCATTCTGTTAACAGCGTTATTACCTGCTCCACCTACACCAACAACTATAATCTTTGCTGATGACTCCTGGTCATTAGTCATTATCTCTAACAAGGTTGCTGCCTCCTTTAATATCTAAAAATTGCACTACATAATATATTATAATCTTTTCCTTAAAATATCAACCGTTTTTTCACTTTTCACGCTTAAAAATTATAGAACTTTCATCCCCATTATAATCATCAAGATACAGCGTTCCCTTAAGCGTTCCAAACTTGGCTGATAACTGCTTTAACTCAAAAAGCCTGTCCGTAAAATCCTTGCTGCTGCCAAGGCTTACCTTCACGTCTCCCATATACAGGGTAATATTATATGACGAGTCAAAATATACCTTATCAACATTGATGTCATATTTATCAAAACTCTGTGTAAGTTCCAGAATTGTATTATATATCTCAGAATTTCCGGCATCCAGTTTTGTATTAATAACAATAGAATTAAAATTAAGACCATCTATCTCTGGAACATTCTCATATAAATCTGTAGAACTTTCCACAACAATTCCATCTTTGTCAAAATACATATTGCATCCCATATACCTGACATAACCTACAATTGCCTTTTCATATACTGTTACATATAATTTATCAGGCCAGTCCGTCTCAACATCATACTTCTGTATAAACGGTATCTGTGTATCCTTCTGCCCGAACAGCTTGAAATACAACAGATTTACATAATCTCCGCCAAATATATATTTTTTAAGTTCCTCATCCGAATAATGAGTTGAACCAACAAACTCTATAGAATCAGCTTCAAACACCTTATATGTAACACCAAAAAGTGTTCCGGCAGCAACTGCAATAACTGCAATTATAATAAGGACTTTCTTTCTTCTTCTGCCCCGCCTTTTCTTCTGGCTTACATTGTTACTATTCTTACTACCCATTATCTTTCCAACTTGATCTGACTGCTTATATTAAATACAACACCAAGTTCAAGCAGTAAAAATACTGCCGCCGTACCACCATAACTTATAAATGGCAGAGATACTCCGGTATTAGGTATTGTATTAGTTACTACCGCTATATTAAGAATCACCTGTATTGCAATATGTGCAAATACACCTGTTGCCAGCATGGAACCGAATAAATCCGGAGCATTCTGTGCTATATGGTTAATTCTCCATAACATAACCACAAAAAGTGCAATCAGGCAGAATGCACCGAAAAGTCCAAGTTCTTCACATATAACTGAAAATATCATATCATTCTGTGACTCAGGAATATATCCAAGCTTCTGAAGACTCTTTCCAAGTCCTTTTCCAAAAAGTCCTCCTGAACCTATGGCATACAACGCCTGAACCGTCTGATATCCCTTATCATCAATATACTTCTCAGGATTAAGCCATACAAGCACACGGTTTAATCTGAACTTCCCTGTCAGGTTTCCTGACACTGCCATCTTCTTTATCCATGAATAAAACGCACCAAAAGCAACTGTTGCCAGTCCCGTCAGTGCAATATATATCTTATATCCAGGATATGCAACAAATGTCATGACAACCGAAATAAGTGCCACAATAAGTGCGCTACTCATATTAGAAGACAACACATAAACAAGCAGTGCAGGAGCAAAACCAGCTATTATACATATCACTATAACAGTCTTGAATTTCTTTATGTTCTGACCGGCTCTGACTATAAGAAGGGCCGTCATGGCAATCGTTCCAATCTTTACAAGCTCTGCCGGCTGGAACTGTCCAAGTCCCGGAACCCTTATCCATCTTGTAGCTCCGTTTCTTGTAATTCCAAGCGGAGTCTTTAAAAGGAACATGCAGAGAAGTCCGCCTATGTATATCACAACTGCAAACTTTTTAAGATAATGATAATCAAATATCTTGGTTTCAACCACCATTAAAACAAAGCCTATTATAGTGAATATAAGCTGTTTTCTGAAATAAAACTCCGGATCACCTTCTTCAATCTGTGCTGTGTAAGAGCTTGTGCTGTAAATCATAGTAAGTCCGAAGCCAACTATGAATACAAGTACAAAAAGAAGCGTGTAATCAAAGTAAAATCCATATTGTTTTCTCTTTTTTCTGTTTCTGTTATTCCTGCTATTTCTATTATTCCCCGGCATAAAGCACCGCCTTTTTTATAGATTATTTACAAGGTCTTTGAATATTCTTCCTCTCTGTTCGTAGTTATCAAACATTCCCCAGCTTGCACATGCCGGAGATAAAAGAACAGCATCACCGCTCACTGCATTCTTGGCACATATATCTACTACCTGTTCCATTGAATCAGCATATTCGATATTCTCAAAGCCATATTTCTTACATGTATCAGCAATCTTGGCACTTGTCTGTCCTATAAGTACAAGAAGCTTAACCTTATCCTTAAATGCCTTTACATAAAGGTCGAATTCAGAACCTTTATCGTAACCTCCACCGATAAGAATTGTAGGCTTAACCATTGCCTCAATAGCCTTAACTGCTGCTTCAGGATTAGTTCCCTTGGAATCATTATAGTAATCAACGCCGTTCTTGGTTGCAACATACTCAATTCTGTGTTCAACAGCCTTAAACCGCTTAACCTGCTCAATTATAATATCATCAGGAATACCGGCAGCCTTAGTCATTGCAATAGCTGCACATACATTTTCATAATTATGTTTTCCTAAAAGATTCATGTCATGGACATTTAACAGATCATAATCGTTAGATCCGTCAGTATACTTAATCATCTCGCCATCAACATATGCTCCGACTGACGGCTTTCTTTCACTTGAAAACCACACAACATTTGCCTTGCACTCAGGTGCAAAGTCTGTAAGATACTTATCCTCAAGATTAAGCACACATGTATCTGCCTTAGTCTGGTTCTCACTTATTCTTTCCTTGGTCCATGCATAGCATTCCATTGTATGGTGTCTGTTAAGATGGTCAGGTGTAATATTAAGAATTGCAGATACAATCGGATGGAATTCATGTACTGTCTCTAACTGGAAGCTGCTTATCTCAGCAACTGTATATGAATCCTCACTTGTCTTTAACACTTCACCTGTATATGAATTGCCTATATTACCAACGACAAATGTTTTCTCATTATATGCAGCAATTATCTGTCCAACAAGTGCTGTAGTTGTTGTCTTTCCGTTAGTTCCTGTAATTGCAATAATCTTACCCTTATCATAATTATATGCAAGCTCAATCTCGCCCCATACAGGAATACCGGCATTCTTAAATGTAAGCACTATCGAACTGTCAATAGGAACACCCGGACTTATTACAAGCAAGTCTATCCTGGAAAGAAGTGCCTCATCAAATGCTCCAATGATAATCTCTGCCTTGTTATCTCCTAACTTCTCCTGCACCTTCTGTCTGTCAAGCTTTTCATTGCCATCATACAGTATGCAGTCAGCACCAACTTTATTCAAAAGGTCTACAGCTCCAATACCGCTGATACCTGTTCCTACGACCATCACTGTCTTATTCTTTAAATCCATTGTCGTTTACTTCCTTTCATACAAAATGTATACAAAAATATATTACTATCAATCACTTTTTTTTTCAAGCTGAACTGACCGTTCTATGCCAAGATACGGCAATATATTTTCATACAGCGTCTTAACAACCGGAGCTGCTATTGTACCGCCATAATACACGCCTGTAGGCTCATCAATCAGGCACATTGCAATAACCTGCGGATTCTCTGCCGGGGCAAAGCCTATGAATGACGATATATACTTTCCTGAGCCTCTCGGCAGCTTCTGTGACGTTGCCGTCTTTCCGCCAATGGAATAGCCTTCTATATATGCCTTAGTTCCACCGCCTTCAGAGACAACTCCTTCAAGAATCTGTTTCATCATCTCACTTGTCTGCGATGATATCGCCTCCTCTTCAGTCGAATATGCAAACTCATTTACCACTGAGCCATCAGATGAACTTGTATACAAGCCAAAATGTGGTGTAACAAGTCTTCCACCATTTACAATCGCCGAAACAGCCCTTAACATCTGAACGGGTGTTATCTGGAAAGACTGTCCGAATGACATTGTGGCAAGCTCAACCGCGCCTACATTTTCCTGCTTATGAATAATCGTTCCTGCCTCTCCTGACAGATCTATTCCTGTCTTTGCAAGCAATCCCAGTTTCCCCATATACAGATACATATTATCAACACCGACTCTTCTGCCCCACTCAACAAATGCCGGATTACACGAGTTATACACCGTATGCGTAAAATCCTGTGTTCCATGTCCTGTTGTCTTGTGGCATCTTATTCTTCTGTCTGATACAACAGTTGCACCTGAACATGTGAAAGAATCATTTAAACCCACCACGCCCGTTTCAAGTGCCGCTGTTGCTGTAACAGTCTTAAATATTGAACCCGGCTCGTATGTATCATTAATGCAGAAATTCCGCCACATATTATTAAGAAGATCCATCTTATCCTTCTGTGCATCTTCTTCGTCCGGTTCATAATTAAGCTCATACGGAGAATTAAGGTTATATTCAGGAACATTTGCCATAGCAAGTATCTCGCCATTATCCGGACGCATTACAATTATGCTTACCCGTTTTGCTTCCTTCTTAACCATAGTCTCCCATGCAAGCTGCATGGCATATTCCTGTATATTGACATCAAGTGTTGTATACAGATCCTGTCCGTCAACCGGAAGAATACGGTCTTCACGGCTGCCTTTTATCTCTATTCCTCCAGCGTCAGAAAGTGTAAGAATCTGGCCGTTAGTGCCTGCAAGATATGTGTCATACTTCGCTTCAAGTCCAAGTATTCCCTGATTGTCCGCACCTGTAAAGCCAAGTACCTTTGAAGCCATCTCATTATACGGATATACTCTTTTATAATCCTCATCAACCTTTACCCCCGGCAGATCATATTCCCTTATGGCGTCTCCGATATCTTTCGCCACATTTGTCTTAATATACTCCATAGAAGACACTTCCTTTACTTTCTTAGTCACTTCCTCCACATCCATGTCAAGTTCACCGGCAAGCACTTTTATAACCTTTTCTTCATCCTCTATCTGGCTGTGTATTACTGAAACCGTACACACAACTTCATTAGCTGCAAGGATTTCTCCGTTTCTGTCAAGTATTCTTCCTCTTTTAGCTTTTATCCTCCTTTCACGCTGATGAAGTTCATCAGCCTTCTGCATATAATATTCTGACTTTGTTGTCATAATAACACCAAGTCTTACACTCTCAAGAATACACACAAGCAATACAGCCGCTATCATAAATACAAGCTTTTTTCTATGGCCGGTACCAAGCCACCCAAATGTGTCATCTGCTTTCATTATTAAATAACCCCGCTTTGGTCTTCTACATTTTATGAGAAGCAAAGCAGGGTTATTCTACTTATTATTACTTAGATTTTAGTTGTTGCTGTCTTTTGGCAATGTAGACTCAGGAATATCTGTAACTCCTGACTCTTCCGGTGTATCACCCGGATCAACATAAGGTGCATCTGTATCCTTATATATATTCATATACGGAAGCAGCTCTTCCATTATATCCCTCGCAAGTATAAGTGCATCTGATGTACTTCCTGATGTACCTGTAGTTCCGTCAGGTTCATCAAGTACGATATATATTGCGAACTTAGGATCATCTGCCGGAGCATGTCCAATAAATGAAATAATCCATTTAAGATCATCTCTGTTACCCTTCTGTGCAGTTCCTGTTTTTCCTGCAATAGAATATCCTTCTATCGCAGCTTTATGTGCTGTTCCCTTTGATACTGTATTTTCAAGGTATTGTCTTAAATACTTTGATGTCGACGGTGTAACTGTCTGTCTTACAAGAATTGACGAATTATCTTTTACCACTTCACCATTAGCAGATTCTATTCTTTTAACAATATGTGGAAGATAATACTTGCCGTCATTAATAATTGAACTATATGCCGCAATCATCTGAACCATGTTTACATTTATTGTCTGTCCAAATGAATTACATGCAGCATCTATTGTTGTCATATTATTTTCATTGTATGTGATACCAGTCGTTTCACCCGGAAGATCAATTCCTGTTCTTGCACCAAATCCAAACATTTTTTCATACTGTGCAAATCTTACATTTCCAAGTTTTATAGCAATGTTAATCATGTATGGATTACATGAATTTTCCAAAGCTTCTGATAATGTCAGCACACCATGGCTTCCGGTTGTACTGTACGAATGACATTTGATTTTATCTGGTCCCACCATTTCAAATCCCTTGCACTCATATGTATCACCATCATGCACCACGCCCTCTTCTAATCCGGCTGCTATTGTAAATGGTTTAAATGTTGATCCAGGTTCATATGATTCTGATACACAATAATTTGTCCACAATTTATACAATGCATTTGTTTTAACTGTATCAGACATAGCTGCAAGTTCTTCGTCCGTATATATTCCTGACAGATTTCTTGGATTATTAAGATCAAACTGCGGATAGCTTGCCATTCCCAGAATTTCACCGTTTTTAGGATTCATGACTATTATAGATGTGTTCTTGGAAGGCTTTTCATCATTATACACCTTAATGTGCTTCTCTATAATAGACTGAACATTATAATCAATAGTCGTGATTATATTATTACCGTTAATTGCCTGTTTTGTTGTTTCTACTGCATTCAGTTCTTCATCAACATAGCTGTAGGTAACACCATCTGTTCCTGACAATTCGTCATCATACTGGCTTTCAAGCCCCAGTTCACCTCCATTGACATTAGAAGCAAAACCTATTACATCACATGCCAGCGTACTGAACGGGTATTTCCTTACATAGCTTTCCTCAAACCACACACCATTTATATTATTGCTCTTATCTGACTTAAGTTCATTAAATTCTGCTATCTCATCAGATGTCAGCTCTTTTAATAATTTCTGATACTGGCTTGTAGGATTGTCATTTATTATCTTTTTTACATTATCTTTATCTAATCCGAAACATTTAACAAGTGCATTTATTGTACTGTCAAGATATTTACCATCTTCAGATGTAACACTTTTAACATCAAGTATAAGATTATATACTTTCTCACTATATGCAAGAACTGTTCCATCACTGGCAGTTATATTACCTCTCATATACGGAATCGTTGTCGATGTATATGTCTGATGGTTAAGCACCGCCTGGGAATATTCCTCTCCATGAGTATAATTAATCATAAATATTCTTATGCCTAATGCTAGCAATAATACAAATGCTATTATAAATGCTACATTTATTCTTCTGTGTGTCCTCTTAAGCATTGCGCGTTTTCTGCGCATCATTCTCTTTCTTTTTGCTTCACTGGTATTGTCCATATATTTATTTGTCCTTCATATACACTTTCCACACATTTTCTGTTATTCTGCAATATCTTTATACTGTTTTACATATTCACTTTCTTTAGAATCATAATTAATAACCTGACTTCTGTTAGGATATATCATGCCAAGTTCATTAACTGCAGTATCATATATTGCATTATAATCTATGCTTGCGTTAATTTCTGATTCATGACTGTTATTTTCAGCTTTAATTGAATTAAGCTGGTTCTGGAGTTCAACTACTGTTGCATTATTAGCTTTAATATCTGCCTGAAGATTAAGATACTGGTAGCATATTGCAAATACTGCTGTTGCACATAATGCAAGAACAGTTGTATAGATAAGATTTATTCTGTTATTTCTTCTTATCTCTCTCCTTCTTAATCTTCTCTCCTGCTCCTGTTCTTCATGTCTTGCAGGATTATATGGACGTACTTCTGGAGCTGCTGTTTCAAGTTTTCTCACGGCACTTCCATACTGATATCCGGTATGTCTGTTTATTCTGTTGTTTACTGTTCTTCTACTCTCCAAAATTTTCCCCTCCATATATTATTTATAATCTTTCAAATACCCTTAACTTAGAGCTTTTTGATCTCTGATTCTCGTTCAGTTCCTCATCCCCCGGAACAATAGGTTTTCTTGTAATAACCTTTCCCTTGGATTTCTTACCACATACACATACCGGGAAATCCGGTGGGCATGTACAAGGATTCTCATTGTTTCTGAATCTTGCCTTCACTATTCTGTCTTCAAGCGAATGAAATGTTATGATACACAGACGCCCCTGTGGATTAAGCCTGTCTATCATCATATCAATAGAATTTTCCAGAACATCAAGTTCCCTGTTAAGTTCAATTCTTATAGCCTGATATGTTCTTTTTGATGGATGTCCGCCTGTTGCCCTCACCTTGGCTGGAATAGAAGCCTTAATAATTTCATTCAGTTCAAATGTTGTCTCTATCGGCTTTTCTTTCCTTGCCGCAACTATGTGCTTTGCTATATTCTTTGCGAATCTGTCCTCTCCATAATCTCTTATGATTCTGAAAAGTTCCATCTCACTATATGTATTAACAAGATCCTTAGCTGTCATCTCCTGTCTCTGATCCATTCTCATATCAAGAGCAGTATCCACATTATATGTAAAGCCTCTGCTCGCTGTGTCCAACTGATATGATGAAACCCCTATATCAAGAAGAATGCCATCAACTTTATCAATTCCAAGTTCATCAAGGACCTTGTCCATATTACAGTAATTATTTCTTACAATAGTAACTCTGTCTGAGTAATCTTTAAGTCTCTCTGTTGCTGCTGCAATAGCATCAGCATCCTGATCTATGCCGATTAGTCTGCCTCCACCGGATAGTCTCTTTACTATTTCATATGAATGACCTGCGCCGCCTAAAGTTCCATCAACATATATGCCGTCAGGTTTAATATTCAGATTTTCAATTGTCTCATTCAAAAGAACTGATTTGTGCTTAAACTCCATAATAAACCTCTTATCCGCATACTATTATATTGAGAAACCAAGACTCTCCATATTAGCTGCAACCTCATCCATATCATCATCATATGTACTGATACTCTCAGTCCAGCGGTCTTTGCTCCAGATTTCAATTCTGCTTGCAACACCAACTAAAACTACGTCTTTTTCCAAACCCGCAAACTCGCGTAACACTGATGGAAGAAGTATTCTGCCCTGCTTATCCACCTCTACGGAAGCTGCTCCTGCAAGAAAGAATCTTGTAAACTGTCTTGCATTCTTATTGGTAAGTGGTAATGTCTGTAATTTCTCTTCGAATTTCTGCCATTCGTCATTAGGATATACGAACAGGCAGTTATCAAGTCCTTTGGTAACTACGAATTCGTCTCCCAGAACCTCACGGAATTTAGCTGGTACAATCAGTCTGCCCTTAGCGTCTATTGTATGGTTGTATTCGCCCATCAACATAACCGTTGCACCCCACTTTCTACCATTTGGCTCCACTTTCCACCACTTTAAGGTCAATTTTATACTTAAAGTGTATAAAAAACAAGCCTTTTTTTAGTTTATTTAATGTCAGAAAACAGTTAATAACAGTCTTTTTCTCCGTTTCTTGTTTTGATTGCTTATATAGTGTTTTCTCATCATTATTAACACAATATATGGTTATATTCTCATGCTCATATATAAATTATTTTAATA